>Ga0137418_10000925_pt1 | contig 27015 bp, 17 predicted proteins | sample CZODoug3_1_2_16f_FD_122242 | JGI IMG/M metagenome (GOLD analysis project Ga0137418, IMG submission 122242) | Vadose zone soil fungal communities from Angelo Coast Range Reserve, California, USA - CZODoug3_1_2_16fungal (Hybrid Assembly) | ecosystem: Environmental > Terrestrial > Soil > Vadose...
CTAACTGATTGAAAAATGGTGGGCGCGGAAGGAATCGAACCTTCAACCTGTCGGTTAAGAGCCGAATGCTCTGCCAGTTGAGCTACGCGCCCCTGAGTGAAGGGCTGAACTACACCAGGCAACTTACTGCGCTGGCATTACGCATGGCGTAACCTCATGAGTGTAGCAAAGATCACATTCGGGCAGCAATGCTCAGCGCTCGGCACGGCCGCACACTCCCCGACCCGAAACTCTGACCCGAAAATCTCAGTTGGCTGGGTTTCTCGCGACTGCCAATCATATGCAGACGAAAATAGCCACGCGCCGCAAAAAAGGTTTGCAGCACATTCTCGAACATTTCACGATTTGAATCAGGAACGCAGGCGGATTCTACACAGGTCCCGCAGGCAGGAAAAGTTACTGAACTCTTTGAGAATAGCTACGATTTCCGTGGAGCGTCGGCAGCGAAGGGCGGAATCGCCGGATCTTCCGTAATCCGAACCGACGGCCGCCGCGGCGGCAGCGCTTCCTCCCCGACCAATTTCACCTGATACCGTTCGACGGTGCCAATTACGGGAGCCTCGTCCGGACCATGGCCAAAGCGAACAAACGCCTGCCGGGCACACAAACCTTCGATCAAATTAACGCCAACACGGCTAAGCACTTGCTGCGGCAGGGTCGAAAAATTGCGGAACATCCACACAAAATAGAGCCGTTGCCAGAAGGTGAGCCGCAGATACCGAGGCCCAATTGGGGTGAGGATTTCCACAACACCACGGTTCAGCTTGTCGGTCATGCCTAGCCTGCTAGCACGCGGGGGGTCTGCCAGATGACTGGCAGTTCGGCCAAGAACGGATGCCATTATGGCACTAGCACTTACGCAATTGCAAATGCCAAAAGGGCATGGCTAAGAAGTAAGCGCCCAACCCCTCCACAGGAAGGCGCTGGTGCCCCGCTGCATCAAAACTGAGGCGCCTCTGGATTGGCGAAGACCATCAATTTTGCGGCGCCAGATTCGCGTAAGACGATTTGCTGACCGAACAAGAGGCTCCCAGCCTCAGCTAAGTCAGAACGTAATCCTTGCTGCAAACTGCACGCCGCGAGGACCGCCGCTCCCCAAAAATGGGTTGCCGATGCCAACATCGCCCGTCGCCGCAAGAGAGTAGGAACCCGTGTGCCGGCCGGTTGCGCCATCGGGGCTGCCCACGTCAGCGATGAAATTGGGCAACGTCGGGTTGGAGAAATTGGGATGGTTCAATAGGTTGAAAAAGTCTGCTTCCACCACAAACTTGGCGCGCTCCCCGATGGAAGTGCTCTTCATTAGACTGAAGTTGAATTCCTTGAAAGCAGGCCCACGGAGAGAATTCCGGCCAAGGTTTCCGAAGTGTCGCGACCCCGGAACACAATTTTGATCGCTCGAATCCGGAAGCGCCGGGGGCGGTGGTGGTGGAAGAAATCCAAATGTGCATGGCACCGCAAACGAACTCAGATCCAGGAACTTTGTGGGGTCGTTGCTGTAGTGGATCGGGCCGACTAAGTCTGGACGGTCGAAACCTTCGCCGGCTCCGGAATAGTCGCTCTCAAAGTTGTAGTTGAGCTGGAAGGGCTGACCATCCTGAAGACTCACCACACCGTTGACGCTCCAGCCATTCTTCAGTTTGCCTAGAGCACCCCCCATGTGAGGAAATTCGTAGGCAAAGTTCCAAGTGAAACGCCGACGGATGTCGAAGCTGGAATTGCCGCGGTTCAAATGGGGATTGTTGCTGTCCTGCGGCTGCGCCTGGTTGGGAATGAAGTCTTCACTATCGCTGGCGTCGTCGATCGCGTGCGACCACACAAAGTTAGCCTGCGTCGTCAAGCCGCGCCAGGCATTGGTATGGAAGCTGGTCTGGAGAGCGTGGTAGGTCGAACTCGCCTTCGACTCCTCCATGTTCAAGTAGAAGAAGTTGCCGTATTGCCGAGGCACTCCGTAGTCGTTGATGCAATTGCAACCCACATCCGCAGCCGTGATCTGCGCTTGGCTGGGCTGGTTGATGTCGCGAAAACGGAACAGCTTCGTCCCGCGGGTTCCGACATACCCAACCTGCAGGGAGGCCTTCTTCCCGATTTGCTGCTGTAGGTTGAGATTGAAGTTTTGCGTATACGGAGTACGCAGGTTCGGGTCTGTGGCGAAGAAGTCTCCGTATGGGGCGAATCCGCTGTATACGGCCGTGTTCGGATCCAAAGCCACTCCGGCGGTCACGCTTCCTTTCTGAACCGCGTTGGCGCCTATTCCCGGATAGGCCGGGCCCGGACAAAACGAACAGTTCCACGGCACATGTCCCAGGAAGATGTCCTGCGCGAAGGCGTCGTAGAAGACACCCCACCCGGCCCGAACGACAGTCTGGCCCTTTCCGGTTAGGTCGTAAGCGAACGCAATGCGGGGGGCGAAGTTGTTGTAGTCCTTGCCATACAACTGCTTGGTCTGGATGTTGTCGCCCGCCCCACCCTGCGCGGACGGATCGAAACGATAGAACTGGTCGTTCTTTTCCCCAACGACGCCGAAATAGTCCCAACGCACGCCGTAGTTGATCGTGAGTCTGGATGTTGCCCGGAAGGCATCCTGGATAAAAAAACCGTGGCTATTCTGGAAAGTGTGACGAACCGTATTGCCGCTCGCCTGCACTCCGCCCGAGGGTATACCGTTCAGGAATGAGCTGAGATCGTCGAAGCTCAAAGAACCCCGAAACCGCGGTTCAAACTTCTGGGTAATCGTCGTTCTCCGAAATTCGTAGCCAAATTTAAGATCGTGTTTACCCGTCTTCCAAGAGTAATCGTCTACAAAATGCCAGTTGCTGTCGATGCGGTTGCGGGGCACGCTGTTGGTCGCGCCGATCTGGGAAAACCCCCCTACCCCAGTAGCTGGCAATCCGCCCTCGTACGGACCGGTTCCGGTCACGAGTCCAATCGAGGTAGGACTGAACGACTGATCTTCGGGAAAGAATCCTTCAACAAACCGGTTCCACCCGACGCGCGCTTCATTAACCTGCGATGCGTTGACTGCCTTCACATAGGAAACGGCCACCAATTGAACGCGGGTTGGCGTAACGGTGTTGAATCCCGGCAGCAATCCGCCCGCGAGTTGGGCAAACGGAAAGCTCTGGTCGCTATCGCCAAAGAAGTACCGGCCAGTCAGCGTGTCCGAGTGGATGTTCTGATCCAGCTTGGCAATCATGCTGTCGACGCGGTTTCGGAAATTAGTCGCGATCGCAAGGTTGGGTCCATTCGGGCAGCCAGTCTCGAGTTGCGGATCACCCGGTGTGACACCCGTTGAAATATTCGGGGTGGGCCATCCATGCTGCGCTATGAGAGCGGTTGTAATCGGGTTCGGGGTCCCCCCGCCAGTGGTGATCTGCGTTTCGTCGAAAGCGATTTGACCCGGATCGGGCACACAGGTTGTACCCGACTGCTGCCCGGTTTCCCTCTGCCCTTCGTAGTTTCCATAAAAGAAGGTCTTGTCCTTGATGACCGGCCCGCCGAGCGACCCGCCAAACTGGTTGTTGTGAAACCCGTTCTTTGTCGTGGTCGAGGGGTGATTAAAATAGTTCCGCGCGCCGAGCTTCGCGGTACGGAGATATTCAAACGCCGAGCCGTGCAGGGCGTTCGTCCCGGTCTTGGTCACAGTGTTGATCACCGCCCCGCTATTACGACCAAACTCCGCTTCGTAGTTGGAATGGACGCTCAACTCCGCCACCGCGTCGAGCGGAAGAATCGTTGCCGGATCCCCGAACACCCCCGCCTCATTGATCGCCGGATCATTGCGGTAGCCGTCATTCATGTCGGTACCATCGAGCAGGAAGTTGTTGGCACGGCCACGCGACCCATTCATGGAGAAAGTGCCGTACGATCCCGGCGAATCCGAGATCTGATCGGGCGACCCGGCGACTCCAGGATTCAGGTAGATCAGCTTGGTGTAGTCGCGTCCGTTGACTGGTAGGCTCTGGATGGTTTGCGCGGTAACCACTCCGCCGATCTCCGAAGAAGTCGTTTCAATCAGTGGAAGTGAATCGCCAGATACTTCCACCTGCTGGCTAACCTCGCCGGGTCTTAGAACGGCATCCACCCTTCGGTCCGATGCAACATCCACCTGTACACCCTTCGTCACTGCCTTCTGAAACGCCGTCTGCTTCACCGTAACGTCGTAGCTCCCAATAGGAAGCTCCGGCACCGAATAGCTCCCATCGGCGCTGGTTAGCGTAATGCGCTCAAGTCCGGTATTCGCGTTGCGGACGGTGACCTGTGCTCCCGACACAACTGCGCCACTGGCATCGGTGACTGTGCCGAGGATCGTTCCGCGAAAGGTCTGTGCAGATACGGCGGCCGTCAGCAACAACACACACGTCAACAGTCGTGCTCTCATTCGATCGTCTCCTGGGATTTTCGGCGTTAGGGTGGGCTGATTCAAGGGTTGAAGGCTCGAAGCTGCACGAAGCTTGCCACGGCATCGCTCGCTGACAATACACCTAACCTGCCTGTTTTCAGCGGCCAGCTGTATCTCACTGTGAGATACTCCGAAAAAACATAGGCCGATCCCAGAAAGTGGATGACCCCGCGCCGCGATCGTCTGACGATTTCGAAATTCAGCCTGCCAAAGTCAGAAGGTGATGGCTACGCCACCGCGAACCGAGCGGGCTGATTGCACCAGGTAAACAGTCCGATGGTCCTGTCCCATGACCGGTATGTAGCCCTCAGCCAGCAAGTTGTGCAAATCGAGCAGAGCTTCCATATGCGCCGGTAGCAAACCCATCCGCGGAATCGGCTGCCGCAGCACAACGTTGAGGAAAGGATCGATCTGTCCCGGAGAGGCATTGAAAGAATCGACCGGTGTGAGCGCGTGACCGCTGGTCCACTTGTAGGAGGCCGCCCACTTGGTATGGCAAGCGGGAAGCACACCACTGAAGCCGCCTGCGATCGCGTGGCGCATCGTGGTGTGCATGGAGTCGCGCGAGGACTCGAGATTCGCGGGCAACTGGTTGAATTCCAAAGCACCGCCGTAGGCATAGTCGAGCGTGGCTTCGTAACCATCGGAAAAATTGCGTTCGTAAACGGCGCGCACACCGTTAGCGCGATAGTCCGCGCCTTGATAGGTAAAGGTTTCGGAATAGGGGTCAGCCAGCACTTCGCCGCTGTTGCCCGCCGGCGAGCCGACGCCCGTCAGCGCGGGGTCGCGGAGGCGATCGCGGTAGACCGCCAGCATCATGTTGTTCTTACCCGACCGGTGGGCCAGGGAAAGTTCGTGATGTGCTCCGCGCTGCAACTCGGCGGAGAAGCCGTTCACGGAAATCCGAGGGCCAACCTGCATCGGCTCGATGGGTAAGGCTTCGCGCTCGCTGGCCAGGTGGCTCACTGGCGACGAGGACGCGTAGTGATAAGCCACCACAGTGTTGGGACTGAGGTGTACTTCGGCGGACCCAAACGGCAGCAGAGCACTCGTGCGTTTGATGAACTGCAGGGTCTGGAGTTCACTGCCAAACTTAAGCTCGATCACGTCGGCCAGATTCATTGAATCAGCAACGCGGAGACTAAAGGTGTTGAGACCGGTGCCACGCAGCGCTGGATCGGGTGGCGCGAGACGGCGAGCGGTGAAGGAAACTTCCGGCGTGGAACCGTCAGCCAATTCCTGTGAATAGCGGGCACGCAGCACCGCCGCTGGTGACGTTTCGCCGTAACCGACATTCCCGTCGAAGGCAAACATGCCTGACGAAAACACGCTGTGCTCGAACGAAAATTGTGTTGTGGCGTCGGCATCGCCGCCATAGCCCTGCCCGTCGGAACCGGCGACAAAAGAGACACCCGCCTTCATTACGGGATCGCGGCGGTCAGCCGTCAGGTTTGGATTGCTCGGATCTACGGCACGAAGGATGGGACGACGCGCCACGGAACGCAACGTCCATTGCCAGTCATCGCTTTGCGTAGAATCGGTTCGCGGGACGACATCGAATGTGGCGAAAATCGTGGTCAAGGTGAGATTCACGACGGATGCCATTCCCGACCGCAAATCCACGTGCTCTCGAAACGCAGGCAAAAACGACGGGGCAGAAACGCGGAGGTTATAGACACCGGGCCGCAACCCTAAAACGTTGTAGTAGCCGTCGCCGTCGGTGAATGTCGTGAGCGTACGGGAGGCGGATGCAAAAACTTCAACCACCGCGCCCATCTGCGGCGTGCCGTCAGGCGCGCGGACGATGCCGGAAAGCGAACTGGTGCGAGTGGCTGCCATACCCGGCAAAGCCAACATCAGCACGGCCGCAAAGCAGCTCAGCTTCCGCAACATACCACCGACCTCCGGAGGGGACCAAGCCGACGCTTTACTCGATGGAAAACGTCACCGAGGGATCGAGCGCCTGCTTGGAGAGGTTGTCGTTCACCTTAATGTTCATGCGATAGACACCGGGCTGGAGACTGCTGGCCGAAAGCGTCTTCTGTAAGGTTACTTGCTCGCCCACATTGCCCATCTGTTCCGTTTTCTCAATGGAATGGATGACCGGCTTGTTTGTCGCCGCCTCGACCACATTGTATTCGACAGTGGCCGAGGGTTTGTGAGTCTTGTCGTCAACCGACAGATTGTACACCTGCATCCAGAAATTCAAGCGCTGACTGCGCTTAAAAATCACCGGCTTGCCGTCGGCGCTGGCAACGCGCGGGCGGACCTTGGTCATGCCAATCACGAAGTTTCCCGTGCCCGCGGTCTTCGCCGGGACGGGCTCCATTTGATCGGCCAAAATAAGGGAGGAGGTTGCCAGCTTCTCTTCGTTGTACTCTGGCACATCCAGACCGTGATTCCAAGTGCCCGTGCGGTCCCCGTTTACATCCTTGATCACCACATCCAAGCGATACTTGCCAGGGCGCAGCGGAAGAGCCTTCCAGTAGACGGAGGCGTTCTCTATGGTCTTGGGAAGGAGTTCCTCAGGGACATCCACCTGGACTGTATCTTCAAAAGTTTGCACAATGCGTCCACCAATCGTGGTTGCGCGCCCAAGAATATTGACGGTGCCGCGCTGCACTCCATCTTTATTGACGAAGGTGATGTCCTTGTTCTTCATTTGGATCGTCACAGGAACGAGGATGGTGTCCGCCGTTATCCGAACAAAATCCGCCCGAACATCAAACGGCATCACGTTGTAGTGGAATTTGTGCTTGACTAGTTCGGATTCCAGATCCTTAAACTTTACCGCCGGAGGCTTCTGCAGCTTGGCAAACTGTTCCAGGCGATCAAACTGCTTCGTCTGGTTGTCCTGCATGAAAGGCCCTTTTCCCAGGCGCTCGAGGCCGCCACCGCTGAAACGGTCCGCTTTGCTGGACATCCCCATTTGTTCCGATTGCGTAAGCCCGGCATTGGGCGTGTAGAGCAGAGCGTCTTTCTCGGAGCGGTCGAGAGTCATGTGGTACTCGCCGCACATACAGGTGTCGACGAACTCGATGATGACTTCCTGGCCGATGTCTTCAAGGTAGCGGTAACGCCAGGTCTCGAAGGGGAATGTCGAGGTCTGCCCCCCGCCCTCATCCTGGGGCCGATCGTAGGAGCCACCGGAGGGGTGAGCTTCAATTTCGTCGGGCTTGCCGTACATGATGTACATCTTGCCGCGGTCAGTTTTCCAGCCCGGAACGCCCGCCGGAAAGTGTTCGTTGGCGTAGGCAATGCGCTCGTAATGCTCTTCCTTGAATTCGTTCTCGACGGTATCGGGCGTGGGATCGCGGCGTAGCCAAAATTGCTCGATGAAGTTGTCGCGCTCCTCGTCGTTGCTCAGGCGCTTGAAAGCATCGCGTTCTTCGTCAGAGATGATATAAGCCACGTCTTCCGACAGCCACTTCTTATAGACCTTGCTAAGTTCAATCTTGAGGGATTTGGAGTTCTCGCGTCTCTGCTTTTCGCTAAGCGGCCGTTTCAAGGGATCGATGCCCGAGTCCTTTTGGGGCTCCGCAGCTTGGTCCTTGGTCGCCTCATCGGCCTGCGCGCTATCGGAATCCTTGGCGTCGGCCTTGGATTGAGCCCATATTGGGAAAGTAAACACCGACACGCATAGCAACAACAAGAGGAAGGTAAGGGAGCGGAGGCGCAAGACAGAAAGCGGCATCGGACGGAAGCTCCTAGGGGACACACGAACCTCCCAGCGATTGTAGGGATTCGCTAGGCTTCAAGCAAGCCCAAGGAATCCGAACGACCCGGAATACTGGCGCTTTCGGCTTGGCGCTTCTGGGTCTGCTGGGCGTTGGATGCCTACCCTTTGGGATTGGATGCCCGACTCGGCCCCACCTGCACTCATGTGGGACAGGCGCCCCCGCCGGTCTAGCGGAGCGAAGCTCCGCTAATCCTAGCTCCGAGAGATATGCCCCCTACTCCTCCGACCTCTCCGCACCGTGGGCAGCCGCTGGCTCCGCCACGTAGCTCTGGATGATCTCAGCACTCCCCGCCTCCCGCAATTGCTGATTCAGCTTCAAAAGAGCACCATCCCGTATCTTCTTGAATTCATTGAGTTGTTCGGCAGAAGCCTTCTCGACCTCGCCCAGCATCGCAAGATCCTGCACGGTGGGAGCAGCATCCGCCCCATCGAACGAACCGTAAACCTGATTGAGCCAGGAATGAATCGTGACCATGCCGCGCGCAGCGCTCACGCCAGGAGAAGGAGTCTTTCCTGCCGTGCCGCTCTCCAGTTTCCCGAGCTGCTCTTCCAATTGGCCAGCCTCACCACGGGTCGCTACCGGCCCCGAATCCTTGAGCACCTTAAGCTGCTTACGCAGGGAGCGAATTTGCTGGAGCGCATCGTAGCTCGCCCCCAAGTCCCCGGCAGCCCGCTGTTCCGCCACGAGCATTGCCTGCAAATCAGTAGCGGTTGCGGGTACGCGAGGATCCATGCGGACCTTCAGCTTTTGCGTTTGCGCCACACCATCGACAGTCAGCCGGACGTTGTATTCCCCTGGTACAACTGCAGGCCCGAGCGGACCCACCGGCGTATCGTGCGGGATCGCCGAAATGGGATAGTCACTCTCCATCGTCTTCGGCCTGGGATACCGCAGGTTCCAGGCCCAGCGATGCATTCCCGCCGTAGCCGGAAGAACCGACTCCTGCCGCACCCAGTATGTGGGCACATTGATGTCTTTGGCATCGAAGGGCTCCGGCTTGTCGTCACTGCTAAAGCGCCGAACCAGTTTGCCAGCGGCATCAAGAATCTCCAGCGTCACAAGTTTCGCCCGGTCCTTCAGCACATAGTCGAGAATCGCACCATCCGGCGGGTTCTGCCCCATGGGCGTCTCGGGCGGCAGAGGAGTGTCTGGGTTCGTACTGCGCTGAATGCGCGTGGCGACTTGCGGCTGGAAGAGCTTGGTTTGGGCAGCGTCGCCTTCGTGAATCTGGCGCAGTGGAGTGATGTCATCCAAAATCCAGAACGACCGCCCATGGGTCCCGAGAACAATGTCATCGCCGTGGATGACGAAATCGCGCATGGAAGTGTAAGGCAGGTTGAGCTGCAACGAGTGCCAGTAGCCCCCGTCATCGAACGACACCCACACGGCACGTTCCGTGCTGGCAAAGAGCAAGCCGGGCCGTTTCGGGTCTTCGCGAACCGCGTTCACGGCGGCGTCATCCGGGATGCCCTCGGTAATCTTCTTCCAGGTCCTCCCGCCGTCGTGCGTGCGGTAGATGTAAGCATGCAAATCATCGAGCCGAAAGCGGTTGACTGAAACATAAGCAGTCTGACCATCGAAGTGCCCAGCATCGATCTGCGAGATCTTGCTCCAAGGTGTCAGTTCCGGCGGAGAAACATCTTGCCAGTGCTTGCCGCCATCGTGCGTGATATCGACGAGCCCATCATCGGTACCAGCCCAGATCAGATTTACATCCTTAGGCGATGGCGCGAGCGAATAAATCACTCCGCGATGCTTCCCCTTCCACGGATCGTCATCCACAAAAACCCCAAGCGAAGCAGGCACGCCGGGATCCGCCCGAGTCAGGTCGGGACTGATTTCCTCCCAGCTATGCCCCCCGTTCACAGTCTTGAAGAGCACGTTCGAAGCGAAGTAAAGAATGTGCGGATCCACCGGCGAGAACATCACAGGCTGCGACCGGTTCAGCCGGTACTTCCCCGTGCGGATCACCCAGGGGCTAACGTCCTGAATCTGCCCAGTCCGCCGGTCAAACTTCGTGAACTTCCCCCCATAAAGAATGTCAGGATGCAACGGGTCCGGAGCAACATACCCATACTCCTCGATCCCCACCGGGTGCCAATCCCGAAACGTAATCGCACCATAGTCGCTGCGGCTCGTAATGCCCACAGACCCGCTCTCCTGCTGCGACCCGTAAACCCAATATGGAAACTGATTGTCCGTCGCCACGTGGTAAATTTGCGCCGTGGGCTGGTTGTACCAGGAACTCCACGTCTGGCCTCCATTCACCGTGACCACCGCCCCCTGGTCCGAGGTCAGCAGCATGATGTCGGGATTATTGGGATTAATCCAGGTCGAGTGGTAATCATCGCCCCCCGGCGCACCCTTGATGGCGGTAAAGTTCTTGCCGCCGTCTGTGGATTTATAAGTGGAAGTATTGCTGAGAAAGATCGTGTCCCGATCCTTCGGATGCACCCGAATCCACGCAAAATCAGAGTTGCGGCTGCTCACCCGTTCCTCTTCGTTCACCACCGTCCAGCTTTCCCCTGCGTCGTCGGAGCGGTAGACGCCGCCCGCATCACTCACATCCACTGTGCAATACATGCGATCCGGGTCCGACGGCGCAATGGCAATACTGATGCGCCCATGCTTCGCCGGAAATCCCTTCGTCAGCTCACGCCAGTTCTCGCCCCCGTCTTCGGATTTATACAACCCGCTGCCCGGGCCTTCGTAGTTCCCTCCCACCGTCCATGGCGGCCGCCGCGACGCCCACAGCGACGCATAAACCTTGTTGCTGTCCCGCGGATCAAACGCCAGATCAATCCCGCCGACGTCGTCATTTTTGAACAGGACCTTCCTAAAACTCTGCCCACCATCCAGAGACCGAAAAATCCCGCGTTCCGTGCTCGGACCATACGGGTGGCCGAGCACGGCGACGAATAGCCGGTCGGCATTTTTCGGGTCGACGATGATTGACCCAATCTGCTGCCCATCCCGAAGGCCGAGATGGGTCCAGGTCTTCCCGCCATCCGTCGATTTGTACACGCCATCGCCAATCGACAAATCCGGACGCCGTAACCCCTCTCCACTCCCCACATAAACCACGTCCGGATTCGACGGAGCCACCGCCAGAGCCCCGATCGACTGCGTCAGCCCTTCGAAAATCGGCTGCCAGGTGCTCCCGCAGTCATTCGTCTTCCACACGCCGCCATTGTTCACGCCAATAAAAAACACGCACGGCTGCGACGGTATCCCAGCCCCCGCCACGGTCCGTCCTCCACGAAACGGCCCAATCATCCGCCAGTGCAAGTCGCCGTAGAGCGAGGTCACATCCTGCGCAGTAGCGAGGCTGGAGAGAACAACACCAATTCCGATCATGGATCGGAAAAAGCGCACGAAATCACGGAAGAATTTTGTCATCAAGAGGTTCTCCGGACAGGGCAGCGGAATCCGTTAGAGCATAACGCAATAGCGCAAGCAACATCTCCTGAAACGAAGCCGCTCCCGCCCGGGATTCATGTATTCGTGAAGTCTCATCATTCGAGGCCGAGTAGGTTAGAATATGGGGCGATATCAGCGGCACTGCTCGCTGATGGGCACCCTGAGTCAGACTCGAAAAAACAGACTCCAATCCCAAGTTTCTCGGAACTTGGCTCCCCCCAACTCCGTACTACAGGAAGGCGCATGAAGACTTGGAAGAAGGTACTAATCGGCATCATCGCCGCCGTTGTCCTCCTTGCCATCGTGGGGGCGACCGTTGCGGGTAGCCGTAAAGGCATCGTTACCGTCCAAACCGGCAAAGTAGTCCGCCAGGACATTTCCTCTGTCGTCACCGCGTCGGGCGAAATCAAGCCCAAAACCTACGTCAACGTGGGCGCGAACGCCTTCGGCAAGATCACGCATCTGTATGTAAAGGAAGGGGCTCTGGTGAAGAAGGGCCAGTTGCTGGCGCAGCTCGAGAGTGTCCAGTCCGCCGCTGACCTGGCGGCCATGCGCGCCTCGGTCGGAGCCTCGGAAACCGACTACGTGGCCGCCGATGCCGCCTCCAAGACCTCCACGGCCGACCTGAGGCGCGCCCGATCGGACCTCGATCGAGCCCAGTTGGAATGGGACCGCGCCCAGGGCCTGTTCAAAGCACAGCTCATCGCCAAAGCAGACTACGACATCAAAAAGGCAGCCTGGGAAACCGCCGTCGCCGGCCTCGAACAGGCCAAAGCTCGAGTTGCCCAAGCCAAAGCACAGCAGGATTCCGCGGACAAACACATCACCCAGACCAAGGCAAACCTCACCCGCGCCGCTGACGTTCTGGACAAGACCACCTACGCCGCACCCTTCGACGGCATCGTCACCAACCTGCCCGTACGCGAAGGCGAGACGGTCGTCATCGGCATTCAGAACTCTCCCGGCAGCACGCTCATGACGGTCGCCGACATGTCGGTGATTACTGCCGAAGTCCGCGTCGACGAAACCGACATCGTGAACGTCCGCGTCGGGCAGTCTGCCGACGTCACCATCGATGCCTTTCCGCGTCAGGTCTTCAAAGCGCTCGTCACCGAAATCGGCGATAACGCCCTCGTTCGTTCCACGGGCGTGGCCACCACTCAGAGTACTGGCTCGAGCCAGGAAGCGAAGGACTTCAAGGTCACCGTCACGCTTACCAACCCGCCGCCAAATCTACGCCCCGGCCTTTCCACGACAGCGAAAATCACCACCGCAACGAGCGTGAAGGCTCTGACCATTCCGATTCAAGCGCTGACCATGCGCGACCCGTCGGACTTGGTCGATGACAAAGACAAGAAGGAATCCGCTTCCAGCGGCGCCATGCGCGACAAGAAGAACGAGATGCAAGGCGTCTTCGTAATTCGTGAAAAGAAATCCAAATTCGTACCCGTGGAAACCGGCATCGCAGGAGCCACCGACATCGAAGTCAAGGGCGGCTTGCAGGAAGGCGACGAAATCGTGACCGGCAGCTACAAGATTCTCCGCACACTGCGTCAGGGTGTCGGAGTCAAGATTGACAACGCAGCACCGAAGAAAGAAGAAGAGGCATCGTGATCGTGTGGCGCGGGCGCCCCCGCACGCGAACTAGGTTACACAGTAAGGACAACTTCAGATAACGAAGCACCGCATTTCACGTCCAAGAACACGGGCGTGATAAAAAGAACAGGAGTAGCACATGGCAACCGCTGAGGTCATCCACATGAGTTCACCGATCACCAGTTCCCAGGGAATCGTCGCTCCGCCGGCGTCTTCCATGATTTTCACGGACGACCTGTGGAAGACCTACGAAATGGGCTCGGAGCAGGTGCATGCCCTCCGCGGCGTCAACTTGCGCATCGAACGCAATGAGTACGTCGCCATCATGGGTCCGTCAGGCTCGGGCAAATCGACGCTCATGAACCTCATTGGCTGCCTCGATTCGCCGACCAAGGGCCAGTACTGGCTCAACCAGCAGCAAGTCAGCGAACTCACCGACGACGACCTGGCCCGTATTCGAAACAAGGAAATCGGCTTCGTCTTCCAGACCTTCAACCTCCTGGCCCGCGCCACCGCTCTGCATAACTGCGAACTACCGCTTATTTACGCCGGCGTCTCCGCCGAAGAGCGCATCGAGCGCGCCAAAGGCGCCCTGATTTCTGTGGGCATGGAATCGCGCATGAGCCACAAGCCCAACGAACTCTCCGGTGGCCAACGCCAACGCGTTGCCATCGCCCGAGCCCTGGTCAATCGCCCGTCGATCATCCTCGCCGACGAACCCACCGGCAACCTCGACTCCCAGACCGGCCTTGAGATCATGGCGCTGTTCGATCGTCTGCATTCCGAAGGCAACACCATCGTGCTCGTAACCCACGAACACGACATCGCCGAATACGCCCACCGCATCGTCTCCATCAAGGACGGCGTCATCGCGAAGGACGAGCGCAAGAGGTAGGGAGCGAATCAACACGCCACTATCTGTTAACTAGCTTCTTGATAAAGAATGCGACCACGTCGCTGTTGAATTTCTGATGAAACTCGGTCCGATTAAAAGCGGAGGCGTCTTCACAAATCTGCGGAACTTGTTTGGCAAGTGCGTCACTACAGGGCGCAAGGAAAACGTAGTGTCCAGCTCCCGGCACTACATGCTCTTCCGCCTCCGGTAGTTGTTTCCGCACGATAGCAGTGTTCCATTCATCCACTACCTGTTGATCATGGCCGGCGCGCCACAGTTGGATCGGGATACTTACCTGTTTCAAGTCATCCGGTCCAAACAAGAGACTAACCGCAGGTGCTGCCACTACAGCGGCTTTAATTCGTGAGTCATGAATCCATACCGGATGGTCGGACGTCGGTATAGGATCGAGTTGGTCACCGTTCGCGGCCTTAATGAAGGCACACTCTGGAGCTGTAGGATGTGTGGAGCAGAGCTGTGCCATTCTGCCAAGGGTAGGTGTACCTCCCACCTCAACGAGCGTCGTGAATCCTCCCAGTGAAAAACCCAACATGCCTATGCGCGTTCCGTCTAACCGGTCATGAGATGCCCATACTGCAAGCATATATTCGAGAACAAGCCGCACTTGTCGAGGTCGATCGGTCAGATCTTTGCGATTCCCCGCATAACTCTGGTCCCTGTAGTTGTCGCCCGTGTGTGTCAGGGCACCACTACAAAACCAGCTTGGACCAGCGCAAGAGCAGTGTCATAGTGACTGGCCAGCGAACCTCCTGTACCGTGAGATATCAAAACAAGCGGCAATCGATTCCCAGAAACCTCACTGTCGACCGCCACAGTCTGGCTGAAAGGCCCAAGAGGCTGCGAGGATGCCTGCCCAACGCTCGGATACCAGATACCAACCGCAAGTGGCTTACCTTCGGGGTCAGGCACCGTTACCTGCTGGAAGCCGACGGTACCAGCGGACGCCTTGGCAAACATGAGCACGATTACAGCGGAGACCGTCCATATTTTCATCGAGTCCAACCTATAATTCTGACGCTATCGCCTTCTTAATCTCCCGAATCCGCCGCTCATCCCGCCGATAGAAAATCCACTGCTTGATTCGCTTCCCCTGCACCAGTTCCGCCTCCGACAATATCCTCATGTGTTCGCTCAAGGTCGGCTGCGAAACCCCAAGCTTCTCCGCGATCAAAACAGCGCACACCCCGTCCTTGACCAAGTCCCCATCTACCTGCGGACGGAAGTGCGCCTCCGGATCCTTCAGCCACTCCAGAATCTGCAGCCGCCGGTCGTTGGCCAGGGCTTGCAAGGCTCTTAAATTTGTCATATAGTTAGTTTGCTAAACGACGAAGTGTATGTCAAGGACCATCCACGAAACCGAGCCCTCCGTGATCGCACCCGATCAAATTCAATCCACCTACGACCGCATCGTGCCCCACATCCGGCGCACCCCGGTCGTCGAAGTCGACAGCACCGATTTCAATTTGAGCATCGGCACACTGACCCTGAAGTTGGAACTCCTCCAGCACGCGGGCTCATTCAAGTCCCGCGGCGCCTTCAACAACCTGCTCACTCGCAAGATCCCCGTTGCCGGAGTCGTCGCCGCCTCGGGTGGCAACCACGGCGCAGCCGTCGCCTTCGCCGCTATGAAGCTTGGCATCCTCGCCAAGATTTTCATCCCCAGCGTGGCCTCCCCCGCCAAGATCCAGCAAATCCAATCCTACGGTGCCGACCTGGTAGTCGGAGGCGCGCTCTATGCCGACGCCCTCGTCGCCAGCGAAGCTTGGGTCAAAACCTCCGGTGCCCTGCCCATCCACGCCTTCGATCAAGTCGAAACCCTCCTCGGCCAGGGCACTGTTGGCCTGGAACTAGAACAGCAAGCCCCCAACCTCGACACCCTCCTGGTATCGGTAGGAGGCGGCGGCTTAATCGCCGGCATCGCGTCCTGGTATCGCGGAAAAATCAAGATCGTCGGCGTCGAGCCCGAGCTGGCTCCCACCCTCACGCGTGCCCTCGAAGCAGGCCACCCAGTCGATGCCGAAGCCGGAGGCATCGCCGCCGACTCCCTGGCCCCGCGCCGGGTCGGAGATCTCGTTTTCCCCATCGCCCAGCAGTTTGTATCCGGAACAGTCCTGGTCACCGACGAAGCCATTCGCGAGGTCCAGCGTACCCTTTGGAAAACCCTCCGCATCGTCACCGAGCCCGGAGGCGCAGCTGCCTTCGCAGCGCTCACCTCCGGCCGCTACGTTCCGCAGCCAAACGAGCGTATCGGCGTCCTCATTTGTGGGGGAAACACAACCGCCGTTGACTTCGGCAACTAACCAACGAAAAACTCGGAGACCACATGTCGATCGCTCGCCTGCAAACTGGACCGCGCATGTCCCAAGCCGTAATTCACAACCAAACCGTCTACCTAGCCGGCCAGGTCGCCTCGGGAGCAAAAGGAGGCACCGTGACGGAACAAGTGAAAGACATCCTCTCGCGAATCGAAACCCTGCTCGCCGAAGCAAAAACCGACAAAAGCAAAATCCTCTCCGCCACCATCTGGCTCACAGACATGTCCGCCTTCGCGGAAATGAACACCGTCTGGGATGCCTGGGTCGTCCCCGGCGCAACTCCTGCCCGAGCCACCGTCGCCAGTCCACAACTCGCCGCCCCCGACTATAAAGTCGAAATCGCAATCATCGCTGCCCTATAGAACCTGCACAGAAAGAAGCGGCACAATAGAGCATGGCCACTCCGCTAACCATTCGTCCCGTCGCCCGTGCAGATTTCGACCGGTGGCTGCCGCTCTGGCAGGGCTACAACCTGTTCTACGGTCGTCCCTCTTTTTCCTCCGAGATCACGCAAATGACATGGTCACGGTTCTTTGACGCGTATGAGCCGGTACACGCGATGGTCGCCGAGCGCGACGGCGAACTCCTTGGCCTCGTGCACTACATCTTCCATCGCAGCACCATTTTCATCGCCCCCGTGTGTTACCTCCAGGACTTGTTCACCACCGAGGCGGCTCGCGGCCAGGGTGTGGGCCGTGCCCTGATCGAGAGCGTCTACGAACAGGCAAAACTCGCAGGATCCCCGCGGGTCTATTGGCTAACCCATGAGACCAATGAGACCGCCATGAAGCTCTACGACAAAGTGGCCGAGCGCTCCGGCTTCGTCGTCTATCGTCATCAAGTGTGATCGCCGCGTGAGATCGCGAAGGTGGGGTTGCCAAATTTCCGAACTATCAAGCTCCGAACTATCTAATGTTCCGAACCATCAATCTGCCGAACCATCGTTGAGACTGCCCCGCACGCTCGGTCCCACTAGAATCACCACGGAATCCCATGACGCCAGAGCACCAGCAACTCCTCACAGAATTCAACAAATTCGCCCAAACCGCTCCCACCGCCGAGTCCGTCATGCACCACATTGCCGAGCGTCTCCACGAAAAGCTAACCCGTTACAACTGGGTCGGCTTCTATCTCGTCAGCAACGCCGACCCCAACATCCTGCTCGTGGGCCCATTCGTCGGCAGCTTCACGCCCAACGCCCGCATTCCCCTCGATACGGGCCTCTGTGGCGCAGCCGCTACCAGTGGACAAACCGTCGTCGTGCACGACGTTTCCAAAGATCCCCGCTACCTCTCCGGATCCCCCATGGTGAAGTGCGAGATCGTAGTCCCCATCTTCGTGAAGAACAAGCTCGCCGCCGAACTCGACATCGAAAGCTATTTCATGGGCACATTTGGTAAACCAGAACAGGAATTCGTCGAAGCCTGCGCGAACCTGGTCGGCAAGTACCTCGGCAAGAGCTAAGCGGAACATACCTCCCGACCGCACGTTTTCGGGTACAATTCCGCTGTTGCATTTTCCAAAGCGGAGCCATTTGCCGGCCCGCGACCCGGAGCATTCGTCATGCGCCACTCTCACCGCCATACCCCTACCGGCTCAAATCGCAGGCTTGGCCTATTACTCGCTTTGCTCTTTCCGATCTGGATCATGACCGGCTGCGGCGGGTCAAGTTCCAATTCCGGAGGTGGTCCGCCACCGGTCGCATCCTATACCACCTTCGATGCCCCGGGAGCGGGCACCACTTCGGCTCAGGGTACCCGGCCCATTGCCATCAACGCCGGCGGCGACATCGCCGGAACCTTTACCGATTCGAGCCACGTTTTTCACGGCTTCACGCGCACCGCTGCCGGAGCCATTTCCGCCTTTGACCCTCCTGGCGCAACTACGCTCGGTGACGCCCGTTCGTTCGTCAGCGATATCAACGCTGCGGGAACCATCGTAGGAAGTTACGTAGATCAGACTCAACTCCACGGCTTTCTTCGCGCCCAGAACGGCACCTTCACCACGGTCGATCCCCCCAACAGCGTGAGCACATTCCTCGTGGGTATCAACGATGCTGGAGCATCCACCGGCTTGTTCGACGATGCCTCTGCAGGCCAACACGGCTTCATGCGATCCAGTGACGGCACCTTCACCGCTTTCGACGCCTCCGGAAGCTCGACTGACTTCACGTTCCCATTCATGATCAACGCCAATGGGGTAATCACGGGCATCTACCTCGACTCCAACGTCGTCGCCCACGGCTTTCTACGTGCCCCAGACGGTACGCTCACCATCCTCAATGCCCCAGGAGCCGGCAACGCAGCCCACGATGGCACCCAGGCCAGCGCCATCAACGCCGCAGGCACAGTTGTCGGCGTGGTCATGTCGGGCGGAGTCAGGCACTCGTTCCTTCGGACAGCAGACGGTAACTACACGGTGTTCGATCCGCCGGGTTCCACCGGCTCCGCGGCGCGAAGTATCAACGACAACGGCGCGATCGTAGGTGGATGCGCCGACGCCAGCCTTGTCCTCCATGGGTATCTTCGCAACCCGGATGGCAGTTTCATCGTCATCGACGATCCGCAAGCCTTCAGTACAGCCAACTCCGGCACAATCCCCGCCGGAATCAACGCCAGCGGAACCATCGTTGGCGCCTTCGACGATTCATCCCTGGCCTTCCACGGCTTTGTCCGCAAGTAGCTGGGAAGCCCCGGAAAGGCAACAAAAGGCCTGCTTCCCTCCCGGCCCGACGTTCGTCCAACTATTCGCTCATGAGCTAGAATTCCTGCGAACTTCAATTATGAAAACCTTAGCCGTCGTTCTGCTAGCCCTTTCCCTCCCCGCCTTCGCCGCCGAAAAACCGAAACCCACGCCCCCGCTCGCCCAGCCCGCCGCGGAAACTCTCGACCTCGCAGCCATCGCCCGCATTCGCGACGAGGGCCTTAAGCACTCCCACATCATGGAGTACGCCAGCGGCCTGTTCGACGGCGTCGGCCCCCGCCTCACCGGCTCGCCCGACTTCGCCAGAGCCGAGCAGTGGTCCCAGGAGCAGTTCCGCCGTATGGGCGCCACCAACGTTCACACCGAATCCTGGGGTGATTTTGGCATGGGATGGCAGCAGATCGGCACTTCCCTCCAAATGACCTCTCCGGGCACCGCCACCTTCCTCGCCCAGTCCACGCCCTGGTCCCCCGCCACCTCGGGCGAGGTCTCGGCCGAAGTCATTGCCGTCCCCGCACTCAAAGAAGAGAAAGATTTCGAAAAATGGAAAGGCAAGCTAGCCGGAAAAATCATTCTCTACGGAACCCCTCCCAAGATCGATCCCAACCTCGCCTTCACCGTCGATCACTACGACGCCGCCAAACTCGAACACCTCGGCTCCTACCCCCTCGACGGCGACCAGTCTGAAACCTTTGTCCTCCCCACAGACGCCGCCAAATGGGAAAAATCTTTCAAGGATGTCGCCTTCCAGGAGAAAGTCGCCCGCTTCTTCGCCGACGAGCACGCCGTCGCCGCACTCCGCCCCGGAGGCTCCGCCGGCGTCCTCCACGATGACACCAACATCTCCTTCGGCTGGTTCGTCTATCGCCCCGAGCATAAGCAACCCATCCCCTCCGCCGTCATCGCCAGCGAAGCTTTCCACCGCATGCACCGCCTCGTCTCGCACGACGTTCCAGTTTCCGTGCATCTCAATATCCAGACACAGTTCACCGGCGACCATGTACAAGGCGAAAACGTCCTAGCCGAAATTCCAGGCTCGGATCCAGCACTCAAAGACCAGGTCGTGATGCTCGGAGGCCACCTCGATAGCTGGATCGCCGGCACAGGCGCCACGGACGACGGCGCCGGCTCCATCATCGCGATCGAAGCCATGCGTATCCTGACCGCTCTTAACCTGCAACCTCGCCGCTCCATCCGTGTCGCGCTCTGGGGAGGCGAGGAGCAAGGCATCTTCGGTTCCAGCGGTTACGTCAGCAACCACTACGGCACCCGCACCTACTCCATCAAAGCGGAAGAACAGCTTGTCCCCGAATTCCTCCGCCAGCAAACCGGCCCCGTCACCCTCAAACCCGAACACGCCAACCTCGACGCCTACTTCAACACCGACAACGGCGGCGGCCGCTTCCTCGGCATCTGCGCTGAAAACAACGCCATCACCGCCGCTATTTTCCAACAGTGGGCCGCGCCGATTCACGATCTGGGCTTCACCACCGTCTCCATGCGGAACAGCGGTTCCACCGACCACGTTCCATTTGTTGAAGTCGGCCTCCCCGGATTCCAATTCATCCAGGATCCCCGCGACTACGAATCCCGCAGCGCCCATACCAACCAGGACACCTATGAGCGCCTTTCCGAACAAGACCTGAAACAGGCCGCCGTAGTCATGGCCATCTTCGTCTACAACACCGCCCAGCGCGACGCCATGCTCCCTCGCAACCCCATGCCACATCCGGAACAGGAAGAACAGCACACCAAGCCACTGGAAGGAATCTACCGGTCCACAATGTAGGCAACAAAAGCTGTCAAGAGAAGTTTGTCGTTCCACCCAACGGGAGAGCCTGCCCTGAGCCTGCCGAAGGGAATCTGCCTCTGATTGAAAGGTCTGTCATCCCGACCGGAGCAGTTGTTTCGCGAAGCGAAGCACCTGCGAAGTGGAGGGACCTGCTGCTGCTTTGGGCGGATAAGTTCTTCAGCTGCAATAAAAGGCCGACCCGCGTTCAGCACCTTTTATAGCCTGCGGAAAGAGTCACAAGGGCTCTTGCTTTTGGGCGGCGCAGGCCTTCAGGCCTGTGATAAGTCCTCCCTTTGTTCGTCGGCTTTAAGCCGCTGGGGAAAGGGTTAGGTTGAAATTAACTTTTTCCGCAAGCTGTTTAGCCGTTCCGGAAAGGGCAGAACCATCCACCCCTTTATTATGGCGTAATCGTCAGCGTAATATTCGCGCCATGTGGTGCTCCCGCCCCCGTCGCCACCGTCGTGATCGTCCACTGTCCAAACGGACCCGTGTGCCCACCTCCGCAACCAGTCATGCCCAGGAACATCGCCAGAAAAACCAGCGTCAATGCGATCCCCGCAGCCACCGCCAGAATCACCGTCCCAGTACCAGGCGCGCCCACCGGTCTTAGTCCATTCCTGCGCAGTCCCCTGCCGGAAAAGACCGCGATCAACCCAAATGGCGACAACATCGCCAGGACCGCAGCGTAGCCACTGGCCCCTCCCACTCGAAATCCATTCGACCCAGCCAAAGACGCCGACGCAGCGACAACCGTAGTCTTCAGCGTAAATTGCACCGTGTGCGGCAAATCGTCTCCCGGCAAAACCACGGTCGTCGGACTCAAGCTACAGGTCGCAATCTGGGGAGTCTTCCCACAAATCAACGAAAGCTGCCCTCGGAACCCGCCCACCGGCGTAATCGTAATCGTCGAAGTCGCGGTCTCCCCCAACTTGACGGTCAGTACCGCAGGATTTGGAACAATCGTATAACCCGGCACCACCACGGCTACCGAAACCAGCGCCGCGGACGACTGAAAATTGCCATCCCCGCTGTAAATCGCCTCAACCTGGTGCGGACCCGGCGTTAGCGCCGACGTCACCGCGGCGGCACCCGCGCCGTTGAGCCCAATCACCCCGAGGTGAACCGAGCCATCCAGAAAGTTCACGCTCCCCGTCGGTGTACGCAACCCGCCAGACGGCACTGTCGCCGTCAAAGTCACGCTGTTTCCCAAAAGCACGCTGGCCGCCGAGGTCGTCAGCACCACCGCGCTGGCCGCACGGTTCACAGTCAGCGCGCGACGCACAGAAGGCGCTGGAGGAAATGTCGCGTTCCCAGCCTGATCGGCCTGAATCACCACTACCCCCGCGGCCAGAATCGTCAAGGTTGAACCCGCCAACGTCGCTGGCCCGGAAACCAAACTGAAATTTACCGGCAATCCCGAACTCGCCGTCGCATTCAGCGTGATCGGCGTCGTCCCGTAAATCAGGGGATTGAGCGCAGCAAACGCTATGGTCTGAGCGGCAACGACCGTGACCAAAACGCCGGAGGAACTGCTCGCGGCAAAGTTAGCATCGCCGGAGTACACGACCGTGATTGAGTGCGGCCCAGGTGCCAGCGAAGTGGTGCTGTAAGCGGCAATTCCAGAACTATTCACCGGGACAGGTGCCAGTTGTGTCCCGCCATCGAAAAAGATGAGCGTACCAGTGGGTACCGGAAGCCCGGGCGAACTCACGGACGCGGTCAACGTAAGGTTGGCATTCACACTCACCGTCGCCGCCGACGTCACCAGCGCCGTTGTCGTCGTCGCCGGATTCACAACCAACGTACGTCGCACAGCTGGCGCAGCCGAGAAACTGGCGTTCCCGGCCTGATCCGCCTGAATCACCACACTCCCCACGCCCCGCACCGTGAGCGTTGTTCCGGAAACCGCCCCGGGGCCGGAAATCACGCTGAACGTCACCGCCAGCCCCGAACTCGCCGTCGCATTCAGCGGGAAGGGCGCAACGCCATAGCTCACGGGATTGATCGCCGGAAAAGTAATGCTTTGCGCCGACGCCACCGCAATCACCGTCCCTGCCGGCGTCGTGCTTCCCGTAAAGTCAATGTCCCCAGAGTAAGTAGCCGTAATCGAATGCATGCCGGCCGTAAAGGCGTTGCTGCTAATCGACGCCGAACCTCCCGCCACGCTCACCGGCACCCCAATCCCCGTTCCGCCGTCATAGAACGTGACCGTGCCCCCGGCAAAATACCCGGAGCTGCTCGCCGGAGAGATATTCGCCGTTAGCACAAACGTCTGTCCCACCGGTCCCGACATCGGAGCGGCATTCAACTCCGTTGTCGTGGCAAAAGGCGTCCCCGCAAGACTGATCGGCGCGGAAACGCTGGGATCGGAATTCGTATCTCCCGCATAGCTGGCCACGATGTTGTGCACGCCCCCACCCGGCACGCTCACACCCCCCAGAGTCGCCGTTGCAGAAATGGAACCAAGCGCGACCGACACCTTGCTCACCGAAATGTCCGGCACAGCCAGATCCATCACACCATCCCCATTCCAATCGCCCACCGCCAGCAGGTAGTTGGCCGATCCCGTCGCGAAGGGCGCCGCCGCCAGCAGCGTACCGTCCCCTTTTCCCAGAAACACCTCCACCGCCTGCGACGCCGGACTCGAAACCACCACATCCGGAATGCCATCGCCATTCACATCGGCCGCAACGATGCCCCAGGGATTGTTGAATCCGGCATAATCCACCTTGGGCAGGAAGGTTCCGTCGCCTCTTCCCATCAACACGCTGACATTCGATCCGACCGAGTCGCACACCACCAGATCCGGATTCCCATCGGCGTTCAAATCCACCGCCACCAAATTCGTTGGCGCTGTCCCCACCGGATAATCCACCGCCAACTGAAAACTCCCATCCCCATTCCCCAGAAAAACGCTCACTGCATCCGCCGGATTATTCGACACGGCAAGATCGGGCTTGCCGTCGTGATTGAAATCGGCCATCGCCAGCCCATCCGGAAACACGCTCGCTCCAAATGTCTGCCGGGCAGCGAACGTCCCATCCCCGTTCCCCAGCAGTACGCTCACCGTTCCCAGCCCCCCCGCGCACGTCGCCAGGTCCAGAATGCCGTCGCCGTTAAAATCGGCGATCACCACGTATTCCGGCACCCCTCCGCTGTCGTAGGTCTGTGCCGCCCGCAAAGTGCCATCGCCGTTTCCCAGAAATACGCTGACCAGCGTACTGCTCCCCGACCCCACCGCAATATCCGGGATCCCGTCGCCATTCAAGTCGCCCACAGCCAGTCCGAAAGAGAGCGCCCCCACGGCATAGTCCACGTGCGCCCGAAACGTCCCGTCCCCATTCCCCAGAAGTACGCTGATCGTGCTGCCACCGTAGTCGGTCGTCACCAGATCTAGAATGCCGTCCCCGTTCAAGTCCGCCGCAACCACGCCGTAGGTGGAAGCGCCAGTCGTTACCGGAACTAGACTTCCCCAGCCGTCTATCTGCGACGCCGCAGTCAACGCCGCCGATCCCAGCAGCAAATTGCTGTTGCTCTGGTCCAGGAAAGAAACGGTCCCCGTCGGCGCCATGGCGCTCGCCGCCGCCACCGTCCCGGACAGCGTGTAAGCCCCAGGATTGCCCGCGCTGGCAATGACTGTGCTCGTGGAAGACGGCGACGCCAGAGTCACAGTGACGCTCGCCGCAGCTGAAGCGCTCGCCGCATACTGGCTGGCTTCGCTGCTCGTGCCGCTATAGCTCGCCGTGATCAAATGACTCCCTGGCCCCAGCGTAAGCTTCAGGTTTGCCGTGCCATGCGCATACATTACGCCCCGGCCCACCAGTGGGGCCGCACCCAGCACAGATGTTCCATCACGGAACATCACCGTCCCCAGCGTTACCGCGGTTCCTCCCGCATCAACCGTTGCCTGCAGGGTCACCACCGTCCCCGCCGACACAGAAGAACCGGGACCCACAGTCAGGGTCGTAGTCGTGGCGGAAATCGCCGCCTGCGATGGCACCATCAGCGAAACAGTCAATCCAGCAAAGAACAAACCCCGACGCAAAAAAGAGCCTGGGGGAATGATCGGCAGAGCCGCAGGCAACACGCAAATCACACTGGACATCTTCGTGACTCCATGAAATCTAGGTCCGAAGATTGTGATCGGCTGCCGCGTTCGAGAACTTTAACAGCTCACCCCGTAAGCACGACCTTTCGTTCCGCTTCCGCTACAAATAACGGAAATCCACACCTCACTCCCAAAACGATCTAAAAATTGTCATCCCGACCGGAGCAGTTGGTTCGCGAAGCGAAGCAACTGCGTAGTGGAGGGACCTGCTCTTGGGTTCGACTAGGCCCGGCACGGTAGAGTGCGGCTTCAGCCGCGCGCCCACCGCCGAAAATTATGGGTTTGAGCCCCCGGGTAAGGCTTTTGGGTGGCGCAGGGCTTCAGGGCTGCGATAGACCCCCAGACAAATGCGGCTTTAGCCGCTGGGGAAAGGCTTAGGTATCAGACTAACTCCCATCTCCTTCAGGTGCTGAAGCTAAAGAGGAAGGAAAACCGCAAGCAAAACAGGCCCCAAAGGGCCTGTTCAACTCGACAAATACCCAAAGCTACTTCTGCGAAATCACAAACTTCACATTCGCCGCTGCCCCGGGCCGTACCGTCACGCTCTGCTCCCAGGTCTTCGGGTCACTAAAGATAATCCGCTGCGTCGGCTTCTGGCTGAACACATCCAGAGCATTTTCCTTACCTTGCACGCTCCAGCCCTCATGCCACGCCACAACCTGGTAGTCCCCGGGAGGAACGTTGGTGAGTTCAAACTTGCCATCTTCCCCCGTCACCGCATAATAGGGGTGGGACACCACCATCACTTCCGCATTCATCCAGGAATGCCCGCCGTTGCACTTCAAGTTGATCAGTCCGGCGGTGCTCACATTCTGCGTCGTTACGTGGTCGGTAAAGGGAAATGCCAGATTGAAGCTCGCTGCTCCATCGCTGTGCACCGTATGCAATACACGGTCGGAACTTTTCATCGACAGCTTCTCGGATTGCGGAACCAGCAGAATGTGCGGTTCATAACGGCAATGCTTCTGGTCGAGCTTTCGCCGCGGCTCCGGCAAGTCCATCGCCTTGCCGCTCGTCACATTTTTGAGATACACAATGGTATTGGCTACTCCGCCATCGGGTCCCACGATCAGCCGTTCCAGGCTTCGCGTCTTGTGCAATTCCGGATCGCAGATTTCCGCATCTTTGTTGATAGCAACTTCGAGCTTCGGAGCAGGCGGTCCGGCCCACTTCACAGTTCCGGAAATGGTTCCACCGTTCGTAACCGACACCACTTGATAGCTCTGTGCCATCGCGAGCGTTCCGGCCAACGCCAGAAACGCCACCCATTTCGCGAACGTACACAGTACTCTTTGCATGACCAAAGTGTATGCCGCCTCAGTAGAATCACTAAGATGACTGCAGTAACTTGGCCGAAACTGAAGTGCCAGGAACTACGTGGCCCGGCCGTTACAGTAGGACCCCTTACCAACGATCCAGATAGTCCTGGTAGCTCTCATACTTCTCCAGCGGCGAAGCATTGAACACACAAGCGACGCCCTCATCCAAGGAGACCGGCGCAGGATAACTACCTCCTCCTTCAACAACTTGCCAATAGAGCGCGTCCACATTCTGCAAGATCGTAAACACCCGCTCTCCCGCCTCTCGCAAAAGCAACGGCAAGTGCCCGGGCGCGAGATGCGATTCCCCCACAAACACCACCGCCCGCGCCTTAGGATGCGTCCTCCGTATCTCCAAAACCCGCTCCGCCATATGCCGGTCCCGCACCCGCACCCGGCGCAAGTCAAACCGCGGCTCGCTGTCCAATCCCCAAACCCCCGCACACTCCTGCCGCGCCACTGCCAGCAATTCCGAGTAAGGCTGCCAGTCATAACCCCAATCGCGCGCAAACCGTAACCGGGTCCGCAACGAGTCCTCGTCCAAAGCGCCACCCCACCACTCGTCCAGCGCCAGCTGTGCCGCAGAATAAACCGCCTCTAAGCCCAGAACATTAGCCCGCCCATCGCGCCCACTGAGTTGTCCGAGGAGTGACGCCATAAACCTCTGGCAAGCCACCAGCGAGTGATAGTCCCCCACCAGCAGAACG
>Ga0137418_10000927_pt1 | contig 26986 bp, 22 predicted proteins | sample CZODoug3_1_2_16f_FD_122242 | JGI IMG/M metagenome (GOLD analysis project Ga0137418, IMG submission 122242) | Vadose zone soil fungal communities from Angelo Coast Range Reserve, California, USA - CZODoug3_1_2_16fungal (Hybrid Assembly) | ecosystem: Environmental > Terrestrial > Soil > Vadose...
TGCCGTTATCTCAGCCGGAGGCAATTCTTCGTCCGTACTTGACCCGAGAGCGATAGTACTAACGCGCGGCGACCGGTTCGAGAGCGTCGCGATGCTTATGCAGGATTTTGTGGGACGGGGTTTCAGTGAAACCGCTCCTGGACGCGACCGGCTCTATGCTCGGTTGAATCGTGTACCTAAATTGATCCCAAGTACCTTACCGGTTTTCTCCAGCCTCGGCATTAGCCTTTGACTCTTTGCGGATCGGGCGGAGGTACTGCCTTAAAATGGCAGCTTTCTTATCACCGACGGCTTTATCGAGCTCCCAATCGCGGGCCTGTAGCACACCGCGCATACTGCCGAATGTCTTTATTAATTTTTTACGCGTAGCCGGACCAATGGTAGGAATGTCATCCAACAAACTCGCCGTCTGTTTTTTCACTTTCAACACGCTATGGTAGCTGACCGCAAAACGGTGCGATTCGTCGCGGATACGCTGCAGCAGCTTCACTACATTCGTGTTGTGAGGAATGTTCACCAGAATAAAATCTTCCGACTCGGTCGCGAAAGCGCGCCACCCCAGCCAGGCCCGGCGCAGCTCGAGGTCGCCTCCGCGGGTGTGCAGCGCGCGCCATGCGAGGCCGGCACGGGCCGGAAACATCTGCAGGCTCACGCTGCGAGCCATGACGGTCGTGGTCGTGCGAAGCCCGATCCCACCGGCGACCGTCGCGCGCAGCAGCTCGGTTTCGAACCATTCGCTGACGAAGTCCGCAGCGGCCATGGGGCCCCAGCGCAGGAGGCGGAACATGTCCTTCCTGCCCAGGCCTTTGAGGGCCTTACCAGTCTTGAACAAAGCCCAGAGGTCGTTGGAGCCGGGGCGGTCAATGTCGGGTGGGGTCAGCGCCAGGGCTTGTTGCAGGACTTTGCCGAGCTTGTCCAGCGTGTCGCGGAGTTCGGTGTATTTGGCGGCGTCTTTTTCGGAGAACTTGGCGATTTCCTGGGCGGCGCGTTGGGTGTCGTTGTAGAGAAGTAGGGCTGCGCCTTCGGGTGACAGAGCGGTTACGCCGATATCCGGGCGGATCATCTTCAGGCCGTGTTGTTCCAGATTCATATCACGCAAGACTTCAACGCGGAGCGGGCCGGCGGCGTGGGCTAGGGTGGAGCAGCGAAAGCCAGGGTGGAATTCGTCGGTGATGGCCGCGCCTCCAACTTGCGGGCGGCGCTCGATGACGAGGGGCTTGTGGCCGGCTCGAGCCAGGTAAAATGCGGTGATGAGGCCGTTGTGGCCGCCTCCGACGATGAGTGCGTCCCGTGTCTCGGGCATCGGCTAGGCCACCTTGCCGGTGGTGTCTTTGTCGGGATTGCCCTTGCCCGGGCTGTCCTTCAAGACCTCCACGGCGGCCAGTCGTCCGGGCGCACCCATGATACCGCCGCCGGGATGGGCTGCCGAACCGCAAATGTACAGATTCTTAACGGGCGTGCGGAACTGTGCCCAGCCCGGAACCGGACGCAGAAAGAACAGCTGCTCCAGCGAGAGTTCCCCTTGGAAAATATTGCCTTCGCTCAATCCCCACTCACGTTCGAGATCGAGGGGCGTGACAATTTGGCGGTGCAGGATGATGTCCTTGATGTTGGGCGCGTGCTCGGCCAGGGTGTTGATGACGGTGTCGCCGAATTTCTCTCTCTCCGTATCCCAATGCAGGCCGGGCGCGAGCTTGTAGGGCGCGTACTGCACAAAACAGGACATGACGTGCTTGCCGGGCGGGGCCAGCGACGGATCGGTGAGACTGGGTATGACACAGTCAATATAGGGGCGGCGGGAGAAGTTGCCGTACTTGGCGTCATCGTAGGCGCGTTCCATATACTCAACGCTTGGTGAAATGGAAATGGCTCCGCGCAGGTGCAGGCCTTCGCCGGGAAGGCATTTGAAATTCGGCAGCGCGTCTAAAGCCAGGTTTACTTTCCCGGACGACCCGCGGAACTTGTAGCGGTTTACGTCTTCCAGGAAATCACTGGGCAGTTCGCTGGCTTCGAGGAACTTGGTGAACGTCAGGCGCGGATCGACGCTGGACGAAATCACATTGGCATAAATTTCGTCGCCATTTTCGAGAGCCACGCCGTGGGCCTTACCGTTCTTGACGAGAATCTTCGAGATACCAGCCTTGCAGCGGATTTCGACGCCTACCTCGCGGGCGGCGTCGGCAATGGCGTTCGAGATAGCTCCGGTGCCTCCCCGCGCGAAACCCCAAGCTCGGAAGGCTCCGTCGATTTCTCCCATGTAGTGGTGCAGCAGCACGTACGCGGTTCCGGGAGAGCGCACGCCGAGAAACGTGCCGATGATGCCGGAGGCAGACATGGTTGCCTTGAGCACGTCGGTCTCAAACCACTGGTCGAGGAAGTCGATGGCGCTCATGGTCATGAGCTGGACCTGGTCGTATTTGGCCTGGCCGTCGAGACCCTGGAAGCGCTTGCCGAGGAAGAGGAGCTTCATGAGGTCGCGCGGGTTCAACGACGTGGGATCGGGCGGGACCATGGCGAGGATCGGCTTCACGAAGCGGCACATGGCTTGCATGGCCTTGCCAAATTCCTCGTAGGCTTCGGCGTCGAGCTTGGAGTGGCGGGCGATTTCTCGGCGGGATTTGCCGTGGTCATTAATTCGCCACAGGTAGGCGCCGTTAAGCATCGGCGTGAACGTGCGGTCGAGCGGCAGAATTTTGCGGGCGTGGCGTGGGAGGTCAAGGTCGCGAATGATTTCCGGGCGCAGCAGCGAGACGACGTAGGAGCAGACGGAGAACTTGAAGCCGGGGAAGACTTCCTCGGTGACGGCGGCTCCGCCAACGATGTGACGGCGTTCAAGGACCACCACCTTTTTGCCTGCGCGGGCTAGGTAGGCGGCGTGGGTAAGGCCGTTGTGGCCCCCGCCGATGACAATTGCGTCGTATTGATTTGTACTGGCCATAGGATTTGTGGTTTCAGGAGGGGGCGAAACAGAGGCGCACCGCTCATTCGGCAGAACCTGTCATTCTATGCGGGCAATAGGGGTTTTGTCTTGCGGGAGCGGACAGTATCTTGAGTGGGCTGGGCAGAGTTTCGTCCAGCCCGCCAAGGCCTATTGTCTTCACTTATGAACTCGCACTTACGAACTCGCGACTTATGAACTCGCGCTCGCTGACCGGCTGCTTGGACGACTTCCTCCGCCGCGGGGAAGAGTGCGCCTACGTGCAGAGGCGGGGCTATCGCGCAGACCGTTGGAGCTATCGGCGGGTGGCGGAGTCCTCGTTCCAATTCGCGCGCGAGTTGGAAGAGCGGGGTATTGGAAAGGGTGAGCGCGTTCTGCTATGGGGGCCGAATTCGGCGGAGTGGGTGGTGGCGTTTTTTGGTTGCGCGCTGCGGGGTGCGATTGTGGTGCCGATCGACGATGTATCTGCGCCGGATTTTGCTGCGCGGGTGCAGCAGGAGGCCGGTGCGAAATTGGCGGTGTGCTCTCGGGACCATGCGCAGATGACTGTGCCCGTCATCCTTTTCGAAGAACTTCCGAATTTTCTGGCAAGGCATTCGTCCGCGACTTATTCAGCAGTTGACCTTGAACTCCAAGACACGCTGGAAATCGTTTTCACTTCCGGCACAACGGCCGAGCCGAAAGGCGTGGTCATCTCCCACGGCAACGTGCTCGCCAACATGGGTCCCCTAGAAACGGAGATTCGCAAGTACTTGAAGTATGAAAAGTACGTTCATCCGGTGCGGTTTCTCAATCTGCTGCCGCTGAGCCACGTTTTCGGGCAGTTCCTCGGGATCTTTCTGCCGCAGCTCATGGGCGGGACTGTGATCTTTCAAGAGTCCCTCACCCCTGCTGAGGTGACGCGCACGATTCGCCGCGAACGCGTGTCGGTGCTGGTGGCGGTGCCGCGGATGCTGCAATCGCTCAAGGAGAAGGTCGAGCGTGACCTGGAACAAGACGGCAGCTTGGAGGACTTTCGGCAGCGATTTCGAACCTCAGAAGGGAGGCACTTCCTACGGCGCTGGTGGATCTTCCGCCGTGTGCGGCGGATGTTTGGATGGAAGTTTTGGGCCTTTATTTGCGGCGGTGCGGCGCTGGATTCCGTGACGGAAGACTTCTGGCAGAGGCTCGGGTATGCCGCGGTTCAGGGCTACGGACTGACGGAGACTACGTCGATTGTCAGCGTGAATCATCCGTTCCGGCTGGGAAGGGGATCGATCGGCAAGGTGCTGCCGGGACGCGAGGTGAAGCTGGCCTCTGATGGAGAGATTTTGGTGCGTGGGGGCGGGGTTACAAGCGGGTATTGGAATCGCGAAGCGCAACCCGTGGCGGAAGATAGCGAAGGTTGGTATCGGACCGGGGATATTGGAGAGTTGGACACCTCCGGGAATCTGTATTTCAAGGGCAGAAAGAAAGACGTGATTGTAACGCCTGCCGGGATGAACATCTATCCCGAAGACTTGGAGCGAGCGCTTCGCGCCCAACCGCAAGTGAGAGATTGCACCGTGATCGCTCTGCCACGGGACGGGAACGCGGAGCCATGCGCAGTGCTGATTCCACGCGATCGCGGGGAAGCGGCCCAAGAGATTGTGCGACGGGCGAATGAGTCGCTGGCCGAGTATCAGCGAATGCACAAGTGGTTCGTCTGGCCGGATGAAGATTTTCCGCGCACGTCGACGCAAAAGCCGCGGGCGAATTTGATCTTTGAAGTCGTTCAGGCCAAACTTTTGGCGAAGCCCGGCACAACGCCCGATGCCGCTTCACCGTCAAGCCCACTGTTCGATCTAATCATACGGGTTACCGGGCGCACGCCTGGTGCTTTGGCCGAGAAAGCAAACCTGGAAGCCGACTTGGGCCTTAGTTCCCTCGATCGCGTTGAGTTACTCGGCGCGTTGGAGGATCGCTACCAAGTCGATTTGAGCGAGACGCGTTTTTCCGCGATCAGCACGGTCGGCGACCTTCAGCGCTTGTTGCACGGTCAAGCTCCCGCGCGAGCGGCTTATCACTACCCGCGCTGGGCGCAGCAGTGGCCGGTGACGTGGATTCGTCGGGTTACGGATTACTTGCTGCTGCTTCCGGCGGTTTACATCCTGGGATGGCCGCGCATCGAAGGCCGCGAGAATCTGCGCGGCGTACGCGGGCCGGTGCTGGTGATTTGCAACCACGTAGGCGATGTCGACGGAGGTTTTGTGAAGGCGGCGTTGCCAGCACGTCTGCGGCACAAGCTGGCCGTCGCAACCGGGGGAGAGGCGCTGGAAATTCTGCGGACGCCGCCTGCCTCACGCAATCTGTTGCTTCGTTTGTATGACCGGGCTCTGTGGGTGTTGGGCGTTTCGTTGCTCAACCTATTTCCGTTGCCGCGCGAAGCAGGATTTCGTGAGAGCTTTGCCTTTGCCGGGGAGACCACCGATCGGGGCTACAGCGTGCTGTTGTTTCCCGAGGGGCGGCACACGGAAGATGGAACCATGCGTCCCTTTCGCGTCGGAATTGGTTTGCTGGCGAATAATCTTCGCATTCCGGTTGTGCCCATGCGCATTGACGGGCTCTTCGAATTGAAGCGCGCTGGGAAGAAATTTGCGTGGCCGTACGCCATAAGCATCAAGATTGGTGTCCCAGTACAGTTCGAGCCGGGGCACGATCCGCAATGGATTGCCCGGGAACTGCTGAAGAGAGTAGAGAGTCTGTGAAGGCCAGTTCCCGGGCGGTCATTGCCCCATTGCCTCCACCGTCCATATAATCTGGCGTTCGGCCACATCACTCATCAAGGACGCTACTTTGCCCGTTGGAACCGCCTTTCACGAGAGAACCCTGCCGCTGTGCTACAGCCTGAGCTACCGCGAGTGGTCGGGCTACTACACGCCCAGCGTCTACGAGATGCATCATGAACACGAATACAACGCCATTCGGAATGCGGTGGCGGTGATCGACATTTCTCCTCTGTACAAATACCTGATCACAGGCAAGGATGCGGCGAAGTTTGTGAATCGCGTGATTACGCGCGACGTGAACAAGGTGAAAGTTGGACAGGTGATTTACTGCTGCTGGTGCGACGAGCAAGGCAAGGTAATCGACGACGGGACCGTCTCGCGCCTAACGGAGAATACCTTCCGCTGGACGGCGGCCGATGCGAGTTTGCGCTGGTTCCGGCAGAATGCGATTGGCATGGATGTGCAGATTGAAGATATTTCCGAGAAGACGGCGGCGCTCGCGTTGCAGGGGCCGACTTCGGCGAGTCTGCTGAAGGCTGTGACTGAGGCGGATATTGCGAATTTGAAATACTTCCGTGTGACCAGTGGCACGATTGCTGGCGTGCCGGTGGATATTTCGCGGACTGGATATACAGGCGATCTCGGCTACGAAGTGTGGGTGCCGTGGGACTCGGCGGTGAAAGTCTGGGACGCGCTGATGGCGAAGGGTAAGGCTTTTGATCTGCATCCCGCCGGGATGCTGGCGCTGGATGTGGCGCGCACGGAAGCGGGGTTGCTGCTGATTGAAGTGGATTACACAAGCTCGAAGAAGGCGCTGAACGAAATCCAGAAGTTTTCTCCGTATGAGCTTGGATTTGGGAAGATGGTGCATCTCGAGAAAGAGAATTTCATTGGGCGGTCGGCGCTGGTGCGCGACAAGAACGACGGTGTGCCGCGTCAGTTGGTCGGGTTGGAAATCAGTTGGAACGATGTGGAGAAGCTGTTCGACGATGTTGGCCTCGCGCCGCAGATTCCGGCGACGGCTTCGAGGACGGCGGTGCCGCTGTACTATGGCGGGAAGCAGGCGGGGAAGGCTACGACAACGTCATGGTCTCCGCTGCTGAAAAAGATGCTGGCGCTGGGTAGCGTGAAGACGGAATGCGCGCAGGTGGGGACGAAACTACAGATGGAGTTGACCGTAGAGGCGGTGCGTCATACTGTGACGGCGACCGTGGTTCCGATGCCGTTCTACAACCCGGCTCGGAAGACTGCGGTGCCGGTGTAATGAAGGTCCTGCTAGCAGTCGGGCTTTTGTGCGCGCTGGCATCGGCACAGGTCACTGTTATCAAAGCTGGGCATCTGGTGGATGTGGATGCTGGTGTTCTTCTCGCCGATCAGACAATCATTATTCGCGGCGGCAAAATTGAGGCAATCGGCAAGGGACTAGCGATTCCCGCTGGGGCCGAAGTGATTGACCTTTCCTCGATGACTGTGTTGCCCGGGTTGATCGATTGCCACACGCACCTGGCGGATGGACTGCACGGCACGGAACCGCTCCATCAGATTCAGAAGAGCGCCTCGCAGGTGGTTCTGGAGTCTGTTCCTAATGCACGGGTTACGTTGGAGACGGGGTTCACTACCGTGCGCGATGTGGGTGTTTACCGGGCTCTGAACGATGTTGCGCTGCGCGACGCTATCAATAGCGGGTACATCATTGGACCGCGCATGTTTGTGGCGGGAGCTTACATTACGATCACGGGCGGCGCGGGTGCAATGACGGGCCTCGCGCCGGACATCCAACTCCCGCCAGATATGCGGTTTGGCGAAGCCAATAGTCCCTGGGAAGCGCGGCAAAGAGTCCGGCTGCTTTACCACAGCGGGGCGGATCATATAAAGATTCTGACTACCGGTGCTGTGCTGACACACGATAGCAATCCGAACACCGTGGAATTTACTCCCGAAGAGATTCAGGCGGTCGTGGACGAAGCAAGGCACTTTGGGTTACGCGTCGAAGCCCACGCACACGCAGCCGAGGGGATCAAAAATGCGATTCGCGCTGGAGTCGCGTCGGTGGAACACGCGACCTTGATTGATGACGAGGGCATTGCGCTGGCCAAGGAGAACGGCACCTATCTCGACATGGATATCTACGACGATGAGTGCATCCAGAGCGACAAAACGACGCCGAAAGACTTTCTGGAGCACGATGCTGCCCTAGGTGAGGCGCAGCGCCAGAACTTCCGCAAGGCAGTCAAGGCGGGAGTGAAAATGTCGTTCGGCACCGACGCGGGAGTGTGTCCTTACGACGCCGCAACGAAGCAGTTTGCTTTCATGGTGCGGTATGGGATGACTCCTATGCAGGCCATTCAAGCCGCCACGCGCAACGCTGCGGATTTGCTGGGGAAATCCGACGTGCTGGGTTCGATCAAAGCGGGGAGATATGCGGACGTGGTGGCTGTGCAGGGCAATCCGTTGGACGACATTAGTGTGCTGGAGCACGTGAAGTTTGTGATGAAGGACGGAAGGGTTTACAAGCGGGATTAGTGTAATTTGGGCTAGGTGATATCCGGTAAGGGTGGGGGGCCGGGTTTCGCATGGACAAAGAACTTTTCATAGCACTCAGTGCAGAGCCAGTCACGGCCATTGGTATAGGCGGTGCCATGCGACAGAATCGTGGATTCGAACAGTCTCCAGCCGCAGATGACGCAGTTATCGCTTGCCCATCCGCCTTTGACGAGTCTGTACTTCGCTGTGTCGGTGGTCAGAGAAAGATCGAACGAGATCTGTCCGGTTTCAAGATGTTCGGCGACATCGGGCGGAAGCCAGACTTCCTGACGCCAGTGCCAAGGGCGACCTTGGTAGTGGGCCACAATGGAGCGAACGTGTTGTGCATCCCGGCCTGCTCCGTGAATTTGGAACGGATTACCGGGCAAAACACCTAACCGAGAGGCTAGCGAAGGTTCGGTGCTTGGTTCCCGCTTCCAGGCTGCAACCTTTTCTCGCGTTTCCGTAAGATTGACCCCCAGTTCTCCCAGAATCCGCGCCGCTGTTTCGTTTTCTTCGCGCAAGAGCCCGATTAGCAAGTGTTCGGTGCCAATATGCTCATGCTTGAGCCGATCGGACTCCTCGGCGGCGTAAGCGAGCACGTGCTTGCTGGGTTGGCTCACCGGAAGATCGACGCTGGTCGAGACCTTCGCGCTCGACGGAGTCAGTGCATCCACTTTCTTGCGAACCGCTTCGCCCGCTCCTCTGGGCAGACAGTGTTGAACAAGCTGCTTGTCCTCGCGCAGGATGCCCAACAAAAGATGCTCGGTTTCTATATGAGGCGATCCGTACTGGCTGGCCTCGTAGCGAGCGAAGAAGATTACGCGGCGGGCTTTTTCCGTGTAGCGCTCGAACATCGGGAACTCCAGATATTTTTATCGGGTGGACTTGGCGGTGCGCTTCCAATAGATGTATCCCGGCACACCCGCTAGCACAATCAAGGTGCCAGCCAGCGACTCCTTGGGGCGTTCTACAATCGTGTTGATTGTCCACACTGTTCCAATAAGAATATACAACGCGGGTAGCCATGGATAGCCCGTGCAGCGGTAAGGCCGCTCGGCGTTCGGGCGTTTCCAACGGAGGATGAACATGCACGCTACGCCCAGCGTATAGGAGAGCACCATCATGAACATCACATAGGTGTAGAGCTGATCGTAGCGCCCGCTGAGCGTAAGGACCGCCGCCCAGAGGCCCTGGCCGATTAAGCTGAAAGCAGGGGTCCTCCAGCGGGGATGGACTTCGCCCATCCTTGGAAAGAACGCGCCATCCCGTGCCATGGCGAAGTAGACGCGGGCGCCGGAGAGAGCACAACTGGCCATGGCGCCAAAACACGAAACCGCAATCAATGCGGAAAGCCATGTGGCCGCCGCCGGGGAAAACAGCGCCGTCGCGGCCGCGTGCGCGATGGTCTCGTGCTTGGCGATCTCCGTGATCGGAAGCGCGTAGACGTAGGTCATGTTCATGGCCACATAGATCACGCCAACGGCAATGACGCCCAGCAGCATCCCTTGCGGGATATTGCGTTGGGGGTTTTTCACCTCGCCGGAGACCCAGGTGATGTAGATCCAGCCGTCGTAAGCCCAGAAAACGGCGATCAGCGCCACGCCAAACGCCGAGACGAGCTGGCCTGCTGAAAGGCCAACCATCATTCCCGCGCTCGTTCCCGAGCCCGCCGAGGTAAAGTGCGACCAGCTTCCTTTACCGATTGTGAATCCCAGAAATATGAAAGCTGCCATGGCCGCGAACTTGGCCCAGGTGGCGATGTTTTGCAGCACAGCTCCTTGCCGCAGACCGACGACATTCACCCATGTAACAAACGCAATGGAAGCCAGCGCTACAACATGCACGCGGGTCAAAGCAAAACCCGCGATATTCAGTACAACATGGCCTTCGGAGAGGGAAGGGAAGACGGCTCCTAGATAACTCGCCGATGCGACCGAAAGGGCAGCGATCGTGCCGCCGTTCGAGACGGTGAAGATCATCCATCCGTACAGGAACCCTACGAGGTCGCCATAAGCCTCGCGCATGTAGACGTACTGCCCGCCAGAATCGGGAAACATTGCGCCGAGTTCCGCGAAGGCGAAACAGGCGCATAGCGAGATTAGTCCGCCGAGAATCCACACGCCGAGGAACAGCAATGGGTGAGGTAAAGGGCCGGCAATATCTTTGGCAGTGAGAAATATGGACGATCCGATAATTCCGCCGACTAACAGTAGGACGCAGTCGACCAGCGACAGTCCGCGAACCAAGCCGGGTTTGACGTCGGTAGCGCTTGGGGATTGCGGAAGTGTCGCCAAGGTTAGCCCATCCCTAAGTCGTCGGAAGATTCCAGCGGCGTCCCACACTGGCGGCAAATTACGGAGAGGCAGTCGCGACAGGTTAGCGGGTCGGAAACTTCACGGGAGCACTGCGGGCAGTAGAGTAAGCTTTGCCCCTGTTGCGCTTCTTTCCGCTGCTCGGAGCTGGGGGCTTCGGGGTTTGGAGCCATGTGGTTGCCAAATGTAGCATAGAAGGGTGCTCCGAGCACACGGATTGAGGACAACAATGACTGACACTGCATCCTTGCCGCCAGCCTTGACCCCCAACGAAAAACTACAACTCGAGTTCAACTGCTGGGCCGAAACGGGCGAAGGCGAAAAGATGGAGCACCATCACCTCGACATCACGCTGAAGACCTTACAACTGATGGATTTGCGTCCGGGGCAACGGGTTCTCGACCTCGGCTGCGGGGCAGGATGGGCGACGCGGTTGCTGGCGCGGGCGGTGACAGAGGATACAACCAGGGAAGCGAATGTCGTCGGACTGGATGTTTCCGACAAGATGATTCGCTTGGCGCAAGACACTTCGCGGGAATTCAGCAGTCTCCGCTTCGTCGTTGGCCCCGCTACAAACATTCCCGAGGGTGATGATTTCTTTGATCGGGTTCTTTCCGTTGAGTCGTTCTACTACTACCCTGATCAGGGTTCCGCGCTGGATGAAGTTTTTCGGGTGATGGCGCCAGGCGGGCGCCTGTTCATCCTGATCAACCTCTACGCCGACAATGAGTACTCCCTACAGTGGGTGGATAAGCTCAAGGTCCCTGTCCACGTGCGCTCGGCAGCGGAATACGTCTCGCTCCTGCGACAGCACGGCTTCGACAACGTGGAGTGGCGGCAAATCCCTGACGACACGCCAACTCCCGACGACTACAAGACTAAGTCCTTCCGCAGCCTCGACGATCTGCGCGCTTTTAAACGTAAAGGTGCTTTGCTGGTGATCGCGTCAAAGCCTGCTTGCTAAACCGGACGACTAGATTGTGTCGTCGTCATCGTCGTCTTTGCCCTTCCGGCTGCCGCCGGTCGCAGGGCTCAGAGTTTTTCCATCGTGCGCGTGTCGAAGTTCAATCCTCCCATTTACATCTGAGAGTTCAATGTCGGTCCCGCCACTGCCCAGGCGACCATCCAAGCTGTGCCCGACGAACGACGCCTTGTGCACATTGAAACCGAAGTCAGTTTCAATGCCGCCGGAAACCGTGCTGGCGTGAATGTCCGCGTTGGCGTCGGAGGGGATGGTAACCAGAACTGATCCGTTCACAGAAGACGCGTGGATGTGCGACTTCGGCAACTGCCGAAACTCTGCTTCGGTCTGGCCGTTGACGGTGGAAAGATCAGCTCGTCCTGCAAGGTCTTTCGCCAACAAGCGCCCGTTCACGGAAGATGCGTGCACATCGCCAGCAACCTCGTGAATCTCCAGCGATCCGTTGATGAGTTCCACTTGGTCAAGACGCGCGTGCCTGGGCACATGCAGGGTATAGTCCACGCTCGCAGGGTTGTTTTCGTCGCCCCAGTTGAAGTTGTGGTCGCGGTGCGGGTATTCCGTGTGGATCGAAATGGAGTTGGCGCTCGATTCCACCACAATTTTGGCCTCGTCGAGCCGCTCCTGCCGCCTGGCCTTCTTGATGGCGTCTACCTGGACTTCGTCGCGGTCCCAGCCGGTGATGGTCACGGCTCCGTTGATGTTTTCGAGAGACACGCGGCCGTCTGCGCTGAGGGTGTAGGTCTTGTGAAATTCCTGCGTCAAGGGCTCGCTGGCCCAGGCTCGTCCGGCCAATAGGATTGCGCCCGCTGTTCCAATCAGAATTCCCAGCCACGTTGCCAACCGCTTTTGTTTCTTCATATCCGCTCCCTGAAACTTACTGTTCGCAGGTATAGACGATAGATACGGAATTTGGTTAGGAAAAGTTTCATTGTGAAAAGATGGCCCGATCCACGGGGAATAGGGGGAACCTGGAGCCAAACTAAGGTCATCCGCGAGCGCGTAGGAATGACGTTAGGATAGAAGGTCCGGGGGCTTTAGGCCTCCATTTTCATAAGGATGGGTGACACTTGTGAACATTCTTTTGACCGAAATCGAAGTGCGAGTTCTGGGCTCTCTCGTGGAGAAGGACGCCACTACGCCGGACTACTATCCGCTGTCGATCAACGCCCTAGTCAACGCTTGTAATCAGAAGTCGAACCGGGATCCGTTTATGACGTTGACAGAAGACGCGGTGCGGCAGGCTCTGGCGAGCTTGAAGGAGAAGAAGCTAGCCGGCCCCGTGAATAGTGCCGACAGCCGAGTGACAAAGTACGAGCACCGCATGCAGGAAGTCTTCAACTTTAGCCGCGGTGAGAATGCGGCTCTGTGCGTCCTCATGCTGCGCGGCGCGCAAACGCCTGGGGAGCTGCGGGGGCGGACAGAACGAATTCATTCCTTCGAGGACTTGGACGAAGTGCAGTCGGCTTTGCAGAAGCTGATGCAACGCGACCCGCCACTAGTACAGGTATTGCAGCGGCAGCCGGGAACGAAGGAATCGCGATATATGCATCTGCTTTGCGGACTGGTAGAGCCCTTTGTGATGCCGGAGCCGAACGCCACGCCGCGCGCCATTCGCATGGACAACGCCGAGCGCCTGGAAAAGCTCGAGGAAACCGTGGCTGGTTTGCAGAAAGATGTAAAAGATCTGAAAGAGCAGTTCGCGAGTTTTCGCAAGCAGTTTGAATAGTCTCCGCGACTAGCCAAGAAAGTTCAGAAAGTCGCTGGGACGATTCTCGAATCCGGGAAATACCGTTTCCAGTTTGTGATTGCCCAAGTGCTGGTAAACGGCCTCGCTGAGCACGCGGCGGAAGTCGGTCGTGACGGCGAGATCCCGACCCTCATAGAGTTGCGAAGAGTCCAGCCCGGGCCAGCGCCCGTAAACCTTGCCTCCTTGCACTGGGCCTCCCATAACGAACATAGCATTGGCATGCCCATGGTCGGTGCCGCGGTTGCCGTTTTCGCGGGCCGTGCGGCCGAATTCCGACATGGTCACGACGACGGTTTCTTCCGCGAGACTCCCGAGGTCCATCCAAAAAGCGAACAAGCTTTCTGAGAATTCACGCAGAATGTTCGCCAATTGGCCTTGTGTACCGCCTTCGTTCACGTGATGATCCCAGCCGCCGATGTCTGCAAAAGCCACTTGCACACCCAGGTTCGACTTGATGAGCTGTGCCAACTGCTGGAGGCTGTCGCCAAAGCGGCCTTGCGGATAGTTGGCTCCGGGCGTGGGCTTGTACTTCGAAGGGTCGGCGGATTTCAGCATTTTTACCGCATCAAACGTTTCCTGGCCCGCACCATGCAGAACCGTGTCTACTGAGTGTTCGTACATGGCTTCGAAAGTGTTCGCGGCTGGCGTGGGCTTGGGATTGCGGCCTCCAATGCCGAAGTCGTTGATGTGGTTCACCGCCACCGCGGGTTCGGAGCCGGAAAGAATCCGTGGCAACGACGGCCCCATGGCGATGGCCCGAAAAGCCGCTTGATTTCCAGCGACGTCTGAAGACTGTGGCAGGGCGTGCAGAGCCCGGTTCAGCCAGCCATCTTCTGTCGCTTTCAAACCCGGCGTGCCCGATTCCATATAGTCTTGAGCGTCAAAGTGCGAGCGTGTTGTATCCGTGGAACCGGCGGCATGAATGATCGCCAGATGCTTTTCTTTCCACAGAGGCAGCAGAGAATCCATCGACGGGTGGAGGCCAAAAAAGCCATCGAGGTCGAGAACGGACTTGCGCGCAATGTTGATGCTCGGCCGCATGGAATAGTACGAGGACTCAGCGTGTGGGACGACGATGTTGAGGCCGTCGGCGGCGCCACGCTGGAAAATCACGACGAGGCGTTTGTTCTTGAAGCTGCCGGGCGTTGTTTCAGAAGCCATGACGGCGCGGCTCAGAAACGCCGGAAGCGCCGAAGTTCCCACCAGGGCCAGAGCCCCGTTTCGCAAGAATACGCGTCGTGTAATGGACATGGCTTCTTCTCCTGGCTATCGCTTCTGAAACTCGGGCGAACCTAAAATCAATCCGGCAATCGCGCCGGCGTTCGGGGTTCGGGGATTGTCATCTAGTTTTCGTCTCGTTATTTGAGGATCGTCGAGCTGCTTAACGATGGCGGCATGGGTCTGTTCCGAGACTGCCCCATCGAGATACGCCTGCTCGAAAACAGTGAGTGTCTGATGAGCATCCGTCGGCGGTTCTGCGCCGAGGACTGCGGCTGGGTTCGCTTTAACACCTTTGAATTTGTCGTTCCCTAACCCCAGGGCGAAATTCATACGCCCCAGCAGCGCCGAAGAGTTTACCCAGGCGTCGGACTTCATCGAATACCCTGTCGGCGGCTGCATGCCATAAAGCGGCATGCCCATATTCTGTAGAGCCCCGAGAAGCGGCGTCGCATCTTGCACGTCGGCGTCGGTAGCGCGCAAAGCTGAAACTACGAATTCCAACGGAGTTTTGACCTTGGCCTGATACGTCTCCGGTGCCCAGAACTCCGGAGACTTGTACATCGTGCGTAAGACCTCGCGGATGTCGCCCTTCTTTTTCAGGAACGTCTCCGCCATGCGGTCGATCAGGGGTTGCGGCGGGTTGTCTGCGACAAAACGCTGCGCCAGCTTCGTACAAATGAATTTAGCTGTACTGGGGTGATGCGCGAGAAGATGCAGGACTTCCAGCCCTTCCTTTTCGCCGCGCTCTTTGATCTTCTTGCCCAAAACGACTTTGGTGCCGGGCTCGTGGCGGCGGTCTTCAAAGGTGAAGTCTCCACCCTTGCGCGGCTCGCGGATGGTCCAGCCGGTAAAGACGCGGGCTACTTCGGTCACGTCGTGCTGCGTGTAGCCGCCATTGACGCCGAGAGTATGCAGCTCCATTAGCTCGCGACCGTAGTTCTCATTCAGGCCATCGAGGTTGCGTTTGGCCTTCACCGGACGCGGTGGGGGCGGCGGAAAACGTCGGCGCCGTCCACGGCCACCGAAACCGCGGTTCTGCGGCTTCCGGCGCAACCCGCGTGCCTCGTCCGAATCCGGTCCCACGCTGAGCCAATTGTCGAGGTAGAAGAGCATAGCCGGACTCTTCGCGGTCGCCACCAGCAGATCTTCAAACTTTCCGAGGGCATTTGGACGAATGACATCGCGCTCGTAACTGGTGATCAAGTAGCGGTCTGCGCCCTTGCCTACGAACACGTTGAAGTGGTTGAACCAGAAATCGGTCATTACCTCCTCGAGCTGACGTTCGCTGTAGGTGGCGCGCAGCAGCTTGGCTTGCATAACTTCCGACTGGACCACTTGTTGCGGATTTACCAGCGCCATGGCGGTCTCGCGCTGCTGCGGAGAGAGTGTCGCCATGACCTGATCTCGTGTATCGGATCGTCCGTTGAGTAGCGCCCGCTGCTCGTCCGGCGGCATCTTCATGATTTCCTGCATGCGTTGGTCGGGCGGCATGTTGAGCAGCTCTTCCGCCTTCATGTCCGCATAGAGTTTGGCCTCGCGACGGCGGGCCTTCTCGTCGTCCTCAGTCTTATTGGCCGAAAGAGACTCAGGAGACGTGTTGGCTGGCGCAGACGCGGCATCTGTGGTGGTTGCGGAGCCCTTAATATAATCGCTCTTGCGCGCCTCGTTTTTGCGGCCGTCGTTGTTCTTGCGATCCTGCTTGTCTTCGTATCTCGCAATTTCGGCTTCGTAAATGGCCCGTTTTGCGGGATCGCGCGGCATCGTTTCTTTGCCGTCGATAATGGCCTTGATGACTTGCGGAGGCGGGAAGTTTTCCACGATCTCGCGAGTGTCCATACGCAACGTGCGCAGAGGCGCGAGGCGTGCCTCAAGATCTGAATCGCTGATCTTCTCCGGCTGCAATTGTTGTTCGAACCACCGATCCACGCCTTGTTGTGACACTCGATCGACATCGCCGGGTCGCGGCCCGAACGTGAACCGGTTGAGCGCATGCAGAACTCGCTGCCGGTCGCCGACTGCCGGAGGTTCTTGCTTCTTCCTGGCTGCTGCCAGGACTGTCAGGCCCGCAATGATCAGGAAAAGCGTCCCGACGAAAAGACCGTTTCGCGTTCGCAGCATCGCCATCCAGACCTCACACCTTTTCTCCAAGTATCTAACCCAGAGTGGCGGAAAAGTTGCAAAATTCGGAAGGTACTTTAGGGCGCGACAGGGTGGAGGTATTGCAGTCTAAAGTCTTGCTAAACCAGATATTTGCGTTCCTGGCTGACCTTGTGCTGAAGCATGGCAGCCAGTTGGTCCACGTCGGAGGGCGCCAAACTACCCGCCAGGCTTCCGTCGAGCAACGGAATGCGACCACTTCCGGTGGCGTCGCGGCGAACTTGCAACAGCAATGCCTGCAGCGCTTCGGCGTCAAATTTGGTGGGTGCGAGCTTGACGAGTTCATGGAGGGCCATTCCCAAGGGCATCCGACCGCGATAGGGACGTTCGCTCGTCATTGCGTCAAACGTATCTGCCAGGGCAACAATCCGCACTGGCATCGAGATTTCATCGTGGTGTAGCCCATCGGGATAGCCGGACCCGTCGCCTCGCTCGTGATGGCCGCGGACAATTTCCGTAACTTGAGGCCAGGGGAAGTGAACGTCCTTGACGATGTTGTAGCCGACCAGCGTGTGATCCGCCATGGCCCGGAATTCGTCGGCGTCGAGGGCGCTGGCTTTGCTGAAAAGGTGTTTGTCCACAGCGACCTTGCCAATGTCGTGCAGATAGCCTGCCGAGCGCAGCGCAACCACTTCCGGAGACTCCATGCCGAGACCCTCGGCAATCGCGGCGGCATAGCGACCCACGCGAAGAGAATGGCCATGCACGTTCACGTGTTTTACGTCGATCGCTGTCGCGAAGGCCTCGAGTGCACTCTCATGAAATCCATGCAACGATGCGAGCAACTTTAAATTCTCGTTCACTCGCACCGCCAGACTCCGCGAAAGGTTATGGTTGTGCACGGCGAGGGCTACGTAGTTTGTGAGCAGGCTGAGTGCCTGGAGATCCTCGCCGTCGTACGGACCTTCGGCCGCGCGACGTCCGAGCGCGACCAGACCAACGAGTTCGCGGCCTACACGGAGGGGTGCCAAGCACTTAAACATTTCGGGAGCGACATTTCCGTTCTGACTCAGAAACGAGTCATAGGAACTGCTCTGAAGGGTTTGCGGACCTCGCGCGACCAGTAGCGCGTGTGCGTGTTTGGGGAGAAGGGGAATTACGGCAGGCTCGGGCAGCATCACGAAGCCCTGCGAAGCGACCGACGTCAGCATGGAGGGCTTGTCGCTAAAAGTGAAAAGAGCGCCCTCACGCGCTCCACCCGCTTCTACCATGGCGGCCAACATGGAGCGTGCAATGTCAGAGAACTCGTGTTCGGCGGTCATTTGCGGTCCGAGGTCAGACAAAGCCTCGACCGTGCGCAAGACGCGCCGCAAATTATCCTTGTTCACCCCTACGTTCACCCCGGCCCCGTGAAGCGGGACAAGCAAGTCCACTCCGAGAGTACCACGCGGAAATTGTTGAAAGGGTAGCCTTTGTTGGTTCTGATGCTCCACCAACGTGCCATACGAGGGGTCTCAAAAATGAGATCGGAGTGTGGAAAACTTGTCGAGTACGAGGAGTTGGCGGTTTGGTCGAGGTGCACTGACTTCTTCGTGCTCCAGGATCCAGGTGCTGTCATGGGGGACGAACACGGCGTTGAGGTCTGCTGCCAGGGAAGGGTTGATGTCGGACCGCGGACTGTTGCCGATCATCCATGTCGTCTGGGGCAGCAGATCGTAGCTCACAGCAATGGAGCGGTACGTATCCGCATCTTTTTCTGGAACGATCTCGACAGCCTCGAAGAATCTTGCCAGGCCCGAGCGCTCCACTTTGCGAGATTGTTCAGGTACGGCGCCCTTGGTCATCAGGATGAGTCGATGACGCAAAGCGAGGTACTCGAGGGTCTCGGGAACGTCGTGCATGAGTTCCATGGGGTGCTCAGCGATGATGTTAGCGAAGCCTTGGATAGTCTCGTGCACCGCGGGCGTGACTGCTTCGACGGCGAGGCGCTCGAACGTGTCTACGAGGGCATGCTGGAAGCTGTGTAGGCCGTAGCCATGGCGGACGATGCAATCGCGCTCAACGTCGTTGAGGACGCCGCGAACCTGTTCGGGGGAGTGCTCTTGATGATCGAGGAACGAAATGAACTGCGCGATCGCGCGTTCAAAGTAAATATTGTTCTCCCAGAGGGTATCGTCCGCGTCGATGAGAAGCGTTTGGGCTGCCAGCTTGCCGGAGGAAAGACTCATGCTGTTCTGTGTTATTGTGCTGCCAACTTCTGGGCTGCGGTCTGAAGCGCCGGGTAGTCTTGTTCGCGAAAGACGCCATGCCCGCGCCACTGCACTATCCCGTTGGCATCGAGCAGCAGTAGGTATGCCTCGTCGCTGGTGGAAAAGCCAACAAATCGCTTCAGTTCTACTGTGCCTTGGAAAAGCGTCAGGAAACGGTCGCGGTCGGTTGCCGGAGTGCCTTTCCGCATGCTGCCGACAATCATTCCGCGCACAAACCTGGGTGCTCCCTCAAGCTCTGCGACAGGATACACTGCAAATCTCGGATCAGTGCCGAAATCCTTCTTGAAATGGTCGCTCCAGACGCGAGTCGCATCGCCGCCTTTCTTCGAGAATCCAACCGCCAAGAGCGCAATCTTGCCGTGAGCGTCCTCCGGCAGGACGATCTTCTTGCCGGAGAGTGCCTCGCCCTCCAAACGAGGCAGGACTACGGTGCTCTGGGCATTTGCAACAGCCGACGCGACCAGCACTAGAATCGGTGCGGCAAGCGTCATGGCAATCAACTGGTGTTTCATGATTCGATTTTATCGCTGAGACTGCCAGGGTACGGAAGTGACCCGATGCTCCTGAAATAGTATCCTTTCCCATGCGCTCATCACTACTTGGGTTTGCCTTTCTGGTTGTATTCGCTAGTCCAAGTCACACTGCTTCCCACAAGGCTCTTCGCTTGATGACAGGTTCCGCCGCCAAGGGCGCGGCCTCCTCCAAGTTGCAGGTCGCGGCGGACCTGGATCAACGCTTGGCGAAATTTCGCGCCGTACAAATGCCCTTTCACTCTGCAGGACTGAGTCCGCGTGAGCGCAAACTTGTCGGCAAATTGGTCGAAGCCTGCCAGTCTCTGGAGAGCATCTACTGGCGCCAGAGCGATCCCGAGGGTTTGGCGCTCTACCAATCACTCGGAGCGAGCGCGCATGCAGAGGACCGAAAGTTACGGCGCTATCTGCGTATCAACGGCTCGCGCTTCGATCTGGTGGATGAAGAAAAGCCATTTGTCGGCACCGAGCCCGTGCCTCCGGGTCGCGCTCTCTATCCGAAGGATCTGACGCAAGCCAAGATCGACGCGTTCCTGAGAGAACATCCAGAGAAGCGGGCCGAGATCTACAATCCCCTCACCGTGGTTCGCTGGCATGGCGATACGCTTGAAGGCCTTCCGTATCACATCGCTTACCGCAGCTTTCTGGACCCCGCCGCAAAGTCTTTGCGTGAAGCTGCCGACCTCAGCGATGACCCGGCCTTCGCCAAGTTCTTGCGCCTCCGCGCTGACGCGCTGTTGAGCGACGACTACTTCGAAAGCGATCTGGCTTGGCTCGACCTGAAGAATCCGAAGTTTGACATTATCTTCGCGCCTTACGAGACCTACCTCGATGGTTTTCTCGGCGTGAAAGGTTCCTACGGCGCGGCGGTGATGATCCGCAATGAAGAGCAGAGCAAAAAGCTGGAGTTGTTTGAGAAGTATGAATCGGACATTCAGGATGCTCTGCCCCTTGCGCCGGAGGACCGCCCGTCAAAACGTGGTTTCCAGACGCCCATGGAAGTTATGGACACACCATTCCGCGCGGGCGATTTACGTCACGGCTACCAGGCCGTCGCCGACAACCTGCCCAATGATCCGCGGATTCACGAGAAAAAAGGCAGCAAGAAGTTGTTCTTTAAGAACTTCATGGATGCTCGCGTCGACTACGTCATCCTGCCCGTAGCCCGAAGACTTATGCGTGCTGACCAATCGTCCAAAGCCTCCGCCGACGGCTACATGATGGATACGATCATGCACGAGATCTGCCACGGTCTTGGCCCAGCATTCTCGCGCACGGCGGCGGGACAGAAAGACATTCGAGAATCCATCGGTCCCGCGTTCGGCGGTCTCGAGGAAGCCAAGGCTGACGTGGTTGGCTTGTATGGCTTGCACTGGCTCGTGGAGCACAACGTTCTGCCAAAAGAACGCATGGAAGAATATTACGCGTCGTATCTCGCTGGCATTTTTCGCACCGTTCGATTCGGGACCGCGGAGGCCCATGGACGGGCCGAGATGATGGAGTTCAACTATCTCTCCGAGCACGGTGGAATTCAGCGGGATGCTTCAGGCCGCTACGCAGTGGACTTCGCAAAAATGCCCGACGCTATCTCCACGCTTGCGAAAGAGTTACTCGAGATTGAAGCCACAGGCGACCGTGACCGTGCCGAGAAATGGTTTGCCAAGTACGGCGCCATGCCCGCGGAACTGCAGACGACGCTGAAGTCAGCCTCGGATGTGCCGGTCGATATCGACCCGGTGTCGTCGTTCCCCGAGCCAATGAGATGAGGGGCCGTCGGCTTTCGGCCGGAACGTCATCAAGCACTACCCGCCGATAAACTCCACGTTGGCTTTGTAGGGAATAATCCCCGCCGAATAGCCCATGTCGAGCAAGCGCCGGACCGCCTCACGTCCGTCGGGACCGTAGTCCAAGGTGCGTTCATTTACGTACATGCCTACAAACTTGTCCGCCGAGGAAGTGTCCAAATCGCGAGCGAACTGCATGGCGTATGCAAGGGCTTCCTCACGGTTGTCCAGGGCGTACTGGATGCTTTCGCGTAACGCCTGGCTAACGCTCAGCATCAGTTCCGGCCCGAGAGCCCGGCGAATGGCGTTGCCGCCCAACGGAAGAGGTAATCCCGTCATGTGCTGCCACCATTTGCCCATGTCCACAACGCGTTGCAGTCCGGCTTTCGAGTAGGTCAACTGGCCTTCGTGGATGATCAACCCGGCTTCGTATTTGCCCGACAGTATTTCCGGAATGATCTGATCAAACGGTACAACTTCCGTCGCGATGCCCGGCGCGAAGAGTTGCAGGGCCAGATACGCCGTCGTCATCTTTCCTGGAACGGCGATGACTTTCGTCTTCACTTCTTCTGCGGTAAATGGACGCACCGACACAATCATCGGCCCGTATCCGTCGCCCACACTGCCACCACTCGGTAGTAGAGCGTACTTGTCCTGCACATAGGGATAAGCGTGAAACGAGATCGCGGAAACGTCGTAGACGCCTTCCATCGCCGCGCGGTTCAGCGTCTCGATGTCGCAGAGTGTGTGGGTGAAGCGCAGGCCGGGTGTGCGGATTTTGTTTGTCGCCAAGCCATAGAACATGAACGCGTCGTCCGAGTCCGGACTGTGCGCTACAGTAATTTCGCGTAGATCAATGGACGCGCTGGTGGGCATGACTTCCTTTTCGAGGGCAAGATTTTGGGGCCGGCGGTATGAGAGCGAATCGAACTAGCGTGCCCGGAGGCCGCGACCGAAGCGCGTGCTCAGGGCCGCTGCGAACAACACTTTGATGATTTCCGCAAAAAAGAACCAATAAAGGCCATACCGAAACGCTAGGCCCACGGAGTGCGTCAAGGCTCCCAGCCATGTCAATCCACTGGCGAAAAGCAATACTTCGGCTGCGACACCGGAAAATAAGGCGCGCGCGAATGTCCTTTCGTCGCGCTCGAAGATCCATCCCGCGACGAACGCTACAAACGGATAGGCAAGCAGGAATCCGCCGGTGGCGCCTAGTATCTGCGCCACACCTCCAGGCCCCCCGCGGCTAAATACGGGCAGGCCGGTAGCTCCTTCCAACAAATAGAGGACCAGCGCAGCAAACCCAAGACGACTTCCCAGCGCCAATCCCACGAGGAGCACACCGAAATTCGACAGCGACAACGGTACTGGTGTAAGCGGCATCAGTGACACTGAAACCCGCGCGCACACCGCTATAAACAAGCTGGCGCTGACCACCATGGCCACCTGCGTCGCCAGACTCCAGGGCCTGCTCTCGATCCTTCCCAGGCTTACTTCCGCCGTCTTCGCCATGTGGATTTCCGTTCGATCCTTCCAGAGATACTAGATTTCCGGGTCGTTCAATTCCTCGTGCACCGCGGGAGCCTTCAAATGCCTCCGCACGCGGGCATACATCGCCAGGATGGCTAGCACGGCGACCACTCCACTGAGCCCGAGGATGATGAACAACCACATCATCCGCATGTTGTTTAGGATACCAAAGAAGCCGTGCGTAGCATGGGTTTACTTTCCGGGTTTACTTTCCAGCCATCGCCTTCTCGACTTCGTCCGCCGTGCTGGGCAGGGCGGCTGTCATTTTGACCAGCTTGCCATCGGCATCCACGTAATACATGTCTTCAATGCGTACGCCAAACTTCTCTTCCGGAATATAGATCCCCGGTTCGATGGTAAAGACCATGCCTGGCCCGAGCGGAACGGTGTAATCATTGTCATCGTGAACAAAGAGTCCAACGTAGTGCCCTAGCCCGTGAATGAAGTATTGATCGAGCGACCCGCCGTGCAAATCCTTGCCATGCGTTTTGATATATTCCCTCGCTACAGTGTCTAGGGCATTCTCGCCTCTCCTGCCCATAGTCGATTTTCCCGACTGAAATGCTGCCATCGCGGCTTGCTGTGCTCCGAGGACAATGTCATAAACCTCGCGCTGTCGCGCGGTGAATTTGCCGGAAGCCGGCAGCGTCCGGGTAATGTCGTCGGCATACATGGAGTACTCGCCTGCGGCATCGATCACGACCAAGTCTCCGGCGTTGATCGGCCCGGAGTCGTCCGAATAGTGCAACACCGTTCCGTTGATTCCAGAGCCTACGATTGGCGAGTAGGCCGGGCGCTCGCATCCACGTTTCCCTTGCTCATAGTTCAGGAGCGCCGCAATTTCACGTTCGTTCATTCCCGGCTTCATGGCTCGCATCGCGGCGCGGTGGCTTGCCATCGAAGCGTCAGCGGCCTTTTTCATCAGCGCCAGTTCGCCGGAGTCTTTGACCGTGCGAAGCGATGCCAGGAGCGGCTTTGCATCCGCGGTCTGAACCCGCAAGGGAATCCCCCGCGAACGCTTCAACCATTCCATCAAACCTGCGGAAACTGGTTCCACACTCTCAGACCCCGTTTGCTCCACATAGACTTTGTCATTCTCGGGCGGCGTCTTGCCTTTCATGAGCAACCGGGGGAGTTCTTCGTCCAACTTCGCCAGCGATTCCACGCGATCGAAACCCGTCGTCGACGGCGCCTCGGGGCTGTCCGGACCTAGTTTCGGGCCGGTCCACCGTTCCTCCATCAAATCACGCGGCGGCAGAAATAGAATCTCGGTGTAAGAGCGCCCAGCTTGTGTGCCCACGGCGTCGTGAGCCGACGCGACCAGGACAGCCGCTCCCGGCTCACTCCATCCGGTCAGATAGTAAAAGTTGTTGTTTTGGCGAAACCCATCGGTCGCACCCGCAGCCTCCTCGCCGGCAAAGATCACAGTCACGCCGTCCGAAGTCTTCTTCGCCAACGCCTCGCGGCGGGCGCGGTAGTCAACGTTCGGCTGGCGCTCGATTGCCAGGGAAGGAACAGCCAAGAGCAGGGAACAGAGGACGACCCGGAGCAGAAGTTTGCGCATGGGGAGCGATTCTACCGCATTTTGGAGGGTCTACACACCTACAGCGTAGGGCTTTACATGCCCTTCGCTGGAGTGCGTCGCCGTCCTGGTAAACCGCCCCTGAAGGAGCGACATCAATCCTGTGCACCAATAGCCGAACACAAATAGCAGCAGAAACGGTACGGTGAAAAAGTTGTCGTTCTCGATGGCATACCAGATCGTGGATGCGAAATAGGTCCCAATCAGCAACTCAACCCAGGGTACCCAGCTCAGGCGTTTGCGGTACTTCGCCGAGCGCACTTTATCCAGCTTGGTCTCCACGCGATACTTGGGCGTGCGCACGAACTCCGATTTCTTGCCCACTAGCGCTTCCAGCACTGCCCGGGTATTCGTAACAGTCAGCCCAATCCCCAATGCCATAAGGAACGGCAGATACAAGAACGTCCGGTACCATGTTTTTGGAAACAGCTCTTTCTGTGAAACCAGATAGAAGCTGGAGACAGAAAACGTGGACGCCATAAACAGCGGGAAGTCGATGTACAGCATCTGGAACCATCCCTGATAAAAGCGGATGATCATGGCCGGCAGCAACAGCACCGAGAGCACAATCATCAACGGATAACTCAAGTTTGCCGTCAGATGGAACCAGGCTTCGGCTTTGGTATGAAGCGGTTCATCACTTTTGAGCACCTTCGGCAAAATCTTTTTCGCCGTTTGGATTAACCCTTTGGCCCACCGCGCCTGCTGCGTCTTGAAGGCCGTCATCTCGACGGGCAGCTCTGCTGGGCACTCTACGTCTTGCAAGTAAAGAAACTTCCAACCAGCGAGCTGCACGCGGTAAGAGAGGTCCGTGTCTTCCGTGAGCGTGTCGTGTTGCCATCCGCCGCCGTCCGTAATGGCCTGCCGACGCCACATTCCTGCGGTTCCGTTGAAGTTGAAAAACACCCCGCTTCGTGCCCGGCCCGAGTGTTCCAAAACAAAATGCCCATCCAGAAGGATGGCTTCGACCTGCGTCAGGAACGAATACCCGCGATTGATGTGCGTCCAGCGAGTCTGCACCATCCCTACCTTCGGATCGGTGAAGTGATGTATCACCTTCAGCAGAAAGTCTTCCGGCGGCGTGAAGTCGGCGTCGAAAATCGCTATAAACTCTCCTTGAGCCGTCTCCATGCCGTTCTTGAGTGCGCCAGCCTTGAATCCCGCGCGGTTGGTGCGATGAATATGCACCACCGGGTTCCCCAAGGCCGCATAGCGCTCCACCAGAGCCCGCGCTACTTCCACCGTCTCATCTGTCGAGTCGTCGAGTAGCTGAATGTCGAGCTTGTCCTTCGGGTAGTCGAGTTTGCAAATCGACTCCAGCAGCCGCTCAATCACAAACTGCTCATTAAAGATCGGCAACTGTACCGTAACCCGCGGCAGGTCGGCAAACTTCGCCGCCGGCTCCGCCGTCTGATTCTTTTTGTTTTTGTAGTAGAGATACACCAGCCAATATCGGTGCGCGCCGTATGCTGCCAGCATAATCAGAACGAGGAAATACGGCGTCAATAGGGCTGCATCGAACCAGTTGAGGGAATAAAGGCCTTGAAACCTAGCACTGTTGTCTCGAAGCTGGCGGAAGTAGTGCCCCAACCCTCCCGGCGCGGCCAGTGCGAAAAGAATGAAATTACAGGAACCCAGAGGAAACTCCTAGTAGATCGACTCAGTGGGGACAACTGAACTCAGGCGTCGAACGCGGAAACTTACTTCTTCGCCTTGTTGCGGTGGGTTTCAGGAAGGACCGCCACTGCATCAACTTCCAAAAGATAGTCGTCCTGAAAAAGAGAAGCAACGCCGACTAGCGTACTGGCGGGTGGCGCACTTTGGTTTACATATTGATTTCTCACTTCGCGCAGCGTTCCTAGATACTCCGGTTTGTACGCCTTGACGTACCAGGTGATCTTGACCACATCGTCAAACCTGGCGCCGGCGGCCGCCAGCGCGGTTTTCAGATTCTCGAAAACCTGCACCGCTTGTGCCTTCAGGTCATCCTTGCCGACTAGTTGCCCTTGCGCATTATTGGCGACTTGTCCTGAGATGAACACCATCTTTCCTGGATGAGCGATGACGACATGGGTGTAGCCCTTGGGCGTGGACAATCCGTCCGGTTTGAGAAACTCGGTCTGCGCCGGCGCCGGCAGGCAGTAAAAGCACAAGAGGATGGCGGCAAGAATTTTCATAGAGCGTGTAGTTACTAAGATCCAAACTAGTTCAAGAAATACTGCCGATACAAAGTATCCCGCTGCGCCGGACGAAATCCAGCATCGCGAATAATCCGCCGCAACTCCTCTTCGGTCGTCGAGTTGGAAACGCCCGCTGCACGAACCACATTCTCTTCCAGCATCACGGAACCAACGTCATTTCCGCCAAATCGCAGCCCCATCTGGCACACCTTCAACCCCTGCGTCACCCAACTGGCCTGCACATTCTTGATGTTCGACAGAAATAGGCGAGAGATCGCCAATACCTTCAAATACTCAACAGCCGTAGCCTCATCCCACTTGCGTCCGCCTAAAGCCGTGTTCTGAGGTTGGAAGCTCCACGGAATGAATGCCGTAAACCCGCCGGTTTTTTCCTGCAAATCGTAAAGCGCCTGAAAGTGGTTGATGCGATGCTCGTAGCTCTCGCCCACGCCAAACATCATCGTTGCGGTCGTCCGCATCCCCAATTGATGCGCCGTCCGATGTACCGAAATCCAGTCTTCGGTCAGGCACTTCAATCGC
>Ga0137418_10000929_pt1 | contig 26943 bp, 22 predicted proteins | sample CZODoug3_1_2_16f_FD_122242 | JGI IMG/M metagenome (GOLD analysis project Ga0137418, IMG submission 122242) | Vadose zone soil fungal communities from Angelo Coast Range Reserve, California, USA - CZODoug3_1_2_16fungal (Hybrid Assembly) | ecosystem: Environmental > Terrestrial > Soil > Vadose...
GGTGCTCGAGGTGTACGGCAGCTGGTCGACGGCCCGTGCTTTTTGCGGCGAGAACGACGGGGAGATGTCGGTGCTCTTGAGCACGGAGAAGGGAATCGTGCAGACGATGTGGTCCGCGGTGAGCCTTTGATATTGGCCGTCCCGCCCGATGACGACACCGGCAGATGTCTCACCGGGCTCGATGCGGACCACGGGGGACTGGTAGCGAATCCGCGCTGCCAGTGTCGTGGCGAAGGCCCTCGGGAGGCGATCCGCCCCGCCCGTGATCGAGAACCTCAGCGACTCCGTCTGCCTCAGGGCGAACCTGCGGAGCATCAGGAGGGCGGAATAGCTGTCGATGCCATCACCGACGAGGTCGAGAAAGCCGACACGTAGGAGGGCCACAGCCTCCGGTGAGGCACCTCGTGAGCGGAGGAATTCGGCCACGCTCATCCGATCGAGCGTTTCGAGTCGGGGATCCGACGGCCACCCGGGTGCCGTGATGTCACCGAGGCCGTCCAGCCCCGCGCGGATATATTTCTCCCACATGCCTGCGACCCCAAGCTTCGTTTCGTCGGGAGTGAGGTCGAACGGCCACGCGGCATTCGCACCCCAGTTGGCAACGACTCGCTGCCCGCGCACGTAGAAGAGACTTGCGGCGGCCAGGGGCGGATTCGGCCGGACGGGCAGCCTGTAGACGTTGGCGTACTTGAGGGTGAGGTGGTGGTTGCTCGGAATGAACACGGCGCCGGCCTCGGCGTGGAGGCCATCCGAAAACGGCTCACGGAGTGTGTGCACCCGGCCGCCGGGCCGCGCGCGCGCCTCGAGAATCGTCACATCGTGACCTGCCTGCGTCAGCTCGTAGGCTGCGACCAGCCCCGCCAGCCCGGCCCCGAGGACGACGACCTTCCTCGGCGCGCGCGCCTGCGCGAGGGGCGAGTCGGGCGTGGTCCGGGCATTCAGTGGTGAGCAGGCCGAGAGGCTCGCCGCTGACAGGGCGACGCGCCCGACGAACTGCCGCCGGCTCGTCTCATCCTGACGCTCGGACGGCTGCCCCCTGGCATTCGCCACGAACCCGGGAGCAGCCGCCGAACGCCAGCCACGCACGGCGGTTGTCGAACAACCCGCCCGCGAGTCAGTCACCCTGAAGTTATATAGCGGCAGGGCACGACCCGCCAAAGACCCCCGTGGTCGAATTGTTGGGCTTGTGCAGTTGGATGTTGCCACCGCCGCCCGTGCCCCCGCCCAACTTGTGGGGAGCGCCAGTGAAGGTCGTATAGACGATCAGACCGTTCTGGGTCAGTTGGATGTCGAACTCGTCCGCGGTGCCTGGTTCGCCCGCGTCTGAGGCCCTCACGGCGAAGTCGACGTCACCGAACTTGTCCGTCCTCGCCGTGCCACAGACCCAGCGGGTACCGGTCGGCTGGCCGGTCTTGGGGTCAGTGCCCGTGTCTCCTTCGGGGAAGTACGCCGTGATGTCGATCCAGTGAACGTTCAGGTCGAGCCCGTGGTCCTGGTATTCGAGGTGGCCCCAATAGGGGGCCCCATTGATCCCCGAACCGTGCCTACACCCGCCTCCAATGGCAAATGTCCCTTTGTCGATGGTGGGGAAGATGAAGCCGCCACCGGTCAAGAAGTCGCACTGCCCCGACGGCGGCGGCGGCGGCGGTGTGATGTCCGCGATGGCGAAGCTGCCGACGAGCACCAAGGTCGCTATCCCGAGTAGGCTGATCACTGCGCGCAGCGTCACTGGTTGACGCATGCCGTTCTCCTTCCATTCGTCAGGCACCGCAGAGTACGTCGACCGAACCGTGACTTCGCTCCTCCTTTCCGATTCGACATGTGCTTGCGCCGCAAGGTACAAAAGGCCCGGTGTGAGAAACAATTGGGCGAAGCCCGGAATTCATTCGCAGAGAAACCACTGAGAGCTATAGAGCCGAACTTCTGACACGAATGTCCGGAACGAATTTCCGGAACGCCGGGCGCTGGCTAAAGGCTTTAGAGACCTCCCGAGCTCCTCCGAGCCGGTGGGCGTCTGGTCGACGTTCACGTTCGCGATCCCGATGCGTCGTGGCAAATGAGTTGATCCTCGTCGTCGAGGATAGCGACAAGAACTGGAAGCTCGTCCGGGACGTGTCGACGTTCAAGGGCTACGAGATCATTGAGCCGAAACGGGGGAAGGCGGCGCGTGCCCGTGCTGGACATGGTCTGGCACGCCCAAGGGATTCTCGCCTAGATAAAATCAGTGGGCCTTCACAATCGCGATCTACCGCAGCAAGTTCAACGTCGCGCTCGGCATCGAGGCCCAGGGGTTCTGCGTGCTCCCGCGCTGACGCCGTCCTCGACTACATCGCCATGTGTCGGTGCGGCATGAGGTCCCAGACGCGCCAGAACTCCAGCATCTCGTGAGGCTTGCCCAAAGACACTCTGATGTACTTCGCCATCGAAGGAATCGTCGGTGCGACGAGGATACTGTTTTTCTTCAAGTGGTCGATGGCCGCTTCGGCTGGGCCACCGGTGTTCAGCATGACGAAGTTCGCATGCGAATCGATGACGCGAAGCATGCGCGCATTGGCCTGGTTGTAGAATTCCTGGCGGTCATTTGCATTCCGCTGCGCGCTGAGACTCACGTGTTCGTTATCGTCGAGCGCCGTCGCCCCGCCCCTTGAAGCGAGGACGCTGACGTCCATGGGTAGCCGAATGGAGGAGAGCCGCTGCGCCGGCTCTGATGCGGCAATCGCATATCCTAGACGCAATCCGGCGAGCCCATAAATCGTGGATAGGGTCCGCGTGACGATGACTCGGCTGTCGTCCACCGGGCGATCGATAAAGGATGCGTACGCCGATGAGGTGCCGGCGTAGTGGTGATACGCCTCGTCGATCAGGACGCGGGTCGCCGCCGGGAGCTTGCGAATGAAGGATTCCAAGTCTTTTCGTGGGGTGATACTTCCGGTGGGATTGTTGGGATTGCAGATGTAGACCAATCCCGTCGAGGCATCGACTCGAGTCAGCATCGCGTCGAGATCGTGCGCGTACTGCTTCGAGAGCGGGACCATCGCGACATCGGCACCGGCGCTTCGGGCGAAGTCGGCGATCGGATCGAAGGTCGGCGAAGCCACGATGAGCTTCTTGCGGGGCCCAAGAAATGTCGCAGCCGCCATACGCAGAATCTCGATGGAGCCGCGACCCACGACAACCTGCTCAGGCTTGACGGCGTGCAGACTCGCGATCCTTCCGACCAAGGCGTCGGCGGAATCCGGGTAGCGGTTCAGGAGGCCCAGGCTGTCTCGGATCGCGACCTTCGCTCTTTCCGAGGGACCGTAGGCGTTCTCGTTCATGTTCAGACGAATCGGGCCACCGTGCCGCTTTGCGTGCAAGGACTGTGTGGTAGCGGCGAAAGAGAGCTCGCCGATCAAAGGAATCGCGGCGCCGACCACTGCGCCTCCACCGATTCGGCGAAGGAGATCTCTTCTGGAGAGCATCGTGCGGCTCAGTCTCGGCTACATCAAGGGAGGTAGTCCCACGATCAGTGTGACGGTAGCGCCGTGGACGAGCCCTCCGCTGTCTCCAGTGATGGTGAGCTGGTAGGTGCCCGGGAGCGTGGTGATGCTGGTGGTGACGTTCATTGTGGTCGAGCCTGAGCCGTTCACGGACGTGGGATTGAAGGCTGCGGTGGCTCCCGGCGGAAGCCCGCTGACGCTGAAGCCAACGCTTCCGGTGAACCCCGTCCCCGGAGTGACCGTGGCGGTATAACTCGTGCTCCCTCCCGGCAACACGGTTCGAGAAGCCGGCGTGGCCGACAGAGAGAAGTCGGCAGGAGACGCTGAAAGCTGCACAAAGCTCGCGATCGAAGGCACCCCTGTCAAGCTCAACACGAAGAGCATGTAGTAGCCCGGAGGCGCGATGTTGCCGTTCGGCGGCGCGGTCACGTTCAGCACACCGCTTCCCACCGTGTACGAGAGCTTCACCAGCCGCTGATCCATATCGAACGCGTGGGTCGGCGCACCGGGCCGCATCAGAACCACCGAAGTAATGTTGGCCGCATCAGCCGTTTGCACCTGGAACCCACCGCCATAGCCGATCGCCGCTGGCGTTCCGGCGATTGTGGGGCGCGTGGCAAGGCTGCCGTCCGCGTTGAACAGGTAGGCCGGAGAGTAGATCTCCATGTGCTGCTCGTACGTGCCGCGCTGAGGGTTCCCGCCGGTGACCCAAACCGTCGCATCCGGCAGGAGCAATGCGTTGGAGTGATACAGGCGTGGGAACGCGTTGGCCCCCGCCGAACTGAACGTGTTCGTATCCGGGTCGTACAGATCGGCATTCAAGCTCGCCGTCGTCGCGTCCTCGTCATTCGTCGAGCCGCCGAGTGCCAGCACTTTACCGTTCGGCAGGATCGTCGCATTCATCTCAATCCGCGGCTGCGACATCGGAGGTCCGTACTGCCATTGGGGCGTGGCGACTGACAGGTCAATGAGCTCTGTGGTCGCGGTCGCAGGATCGCCGCCGCCGAAGATCATCACACGCGGCTTGTATCCGTCCGCGGGAGTCAGAGGCAGGAGCACCGAAGAGCCATAGGTGCGCGTTCCGCTGTACTTGGTCGAAGCCACCGGGGACCAGATCTTCGTCGTCGTATTGAACATCGTCGACACGGGCGCGGGGCCGGAGACGAAGACGTTGCCGTTGGGCAACAGGTGCATTCGTGGATAGAGAGGAGGGGTCCAACCGGACTGATATTCCGGGCTCCATCCCGAACCGACCGTATAGATCTCCACCGCCGTATTCGTCAGGCCGAACTCGGACAGACCCGAAAAGGTCATCACGCTGCCATCGCCGAGCGTCGTCACCGTCGGATACCAGCGCCCGTGCGCCATGCTTTCCAGATCCGTGAATTGACCGGTCGTCGGGTCGTATGCCGAGCTCCGCACCTCGCCGAGGAATGGGTCGTACCGCAAGTTGCCACCGTTGATGAATACCCGGCCGTCGGGTAATACCACCATCCCATTGCAGAACATGTCCCATCCCACCGGTTGCGTGGTGATCGTTCCGGTCCGTGGGTCCCAGACGGCAGCTTCATAGTCGATGTTCGTCGGGACATTCCCCGATCCCGCGACGATCAGCACCTTGCCGTTGTTCATCAGTGCCATATGAATAGGATTAATCGGCATCAGATAGGGGAGCGTCTTCCATTGACCCTGCGCAGTCTGCGCCATGGCCGATGAGCAGAGATGGGCCGACAGCAAGAGGCTCAGCAGGAGCGTCCTCGGGACGATTCGCCGTATCCTCGTTCGCTTCATCGCTGATGCTGCTTTAGAAGAATCGACGAAGATTCGCCATCGGGTAGTTGCCGTAATCCAGGAAGGGAAAACCCCCGGCCCGGCCTCGTCCCGCCGCGTTCTGCACGGGCATCGTGCTAAGATTCGCGCCAATTGAGAGCCCTCAACAATCGGAGCAGGCTCGACGTCGCACGCGGCATCGCGGGCCGAGGATTCCGGCGTGCTCCGACAGCTCACCATCGGTAAGGAGCGCGAGATGGCCAAACGACGCGTGGTGCTGACTGGTGCGGCCGGCTACGTCGCCCAGCGAATGTTCAGGGAACTGAGCGAGCGCTGGGACCTGGTGCCGGTCGACGTGCGCGCCAAGGACCAGACCGGCGCGACCGTCCCTGGGCTGGTGGTCGCCGACCTGGCCCGACCGGATCGCGACGAGTACCGGAAGCATTTTCGCGGCGCCGACGCCGTGATCCACTGCGGGTACGTGAGGGCGCCGGGTCTCGATGCCACGACCTGGCAGGACAACAGCGACGCCAAGTTCTGGGCCGAGCACCAGAACGTCGCGCTTGCCTACAACGTGTTTCGGACGGCGCTCGAGGAGGGCGTCCGGCGCGTGGTGGTGGCCAGCTCCAACCACGCGGCGGACTACTACGAGCGCCTCGTCTGGGCGGGTAAGCTCGACATGGTGACGCCCGACATGCCGCCGCGCTCAGACAACTGGTACGGCTGGGCCAAGGCCGCCTACGAGCTTCTCGGCTTCGTGTTCGCCACCGGCCAGGTCGGCGGCCGCAAGCTCGAGGTCGTCCAGTGGCGGATTGGCGGCCCTCGCGACGACGACATCGATCAGGTGAAGCCGGGCGACATCAAGGTGATGCATCGCGCCCTCGGCGCCTACCTGTCGCGGCGGGACCAGGTCCAGCAGGCGATCCGCATGGTGGAGACCGAGAACATCGCTGACGAGCATGGCGTGCCGTTCTTGATCGTCTACGGCATCAGCGGAAACACCCACCGCTTCTGGAGCCTCGCCAACGCGAAAGCCAAGATCGGCTATGCGCCCGAGGACGACAGCCAGAGGAATTTCGCCGACAAGATCGCGGCCATCGCCCGAAGGGCCGAGAGATAGCGTCGCGACGACCGCGCTTCCCCGGGCGCGGCTAGACCCGGGGGGGAGACGGTTGACTGTCGGCGCGGCGAAGCCGAGCCTTTTTGAGCTCGGCTTCGCGACGCCGGCGCGCGAGACGCCGGAGTCGTTGAACAGCGCGCCTGGTCTTCGAGTGAGTCGCCATACAACACCTCCCTCCTGGCTCGAGCGTGACGTCCCGGCTCGGTGTGGCCTTTACTGCGCCCTCGGCGGCACCTTGATCCAGGCCTCGGCACACGTCGGAACGCTCGGGTAGTAGGCCTGGGCGCTGGGACAGTAGTACCAGTACGCCTGAGGCGGGGCTGCCGGCGCCGGCTGTGGCTGGACGTAGACCGGTGGCTCCTCGACGACAACAGGCGGCGGAGCGTACATGTAGTACGGCGGCGGGTAGTACCACCAGTACGGATACGGTGGACCCCACCAGAACGCGGGCCCGACCCCGATAAAGACGTGAGTCCGGACACGGGGATGCGCACGCCCCCGCCAAGCGTCGCTCGGCACCGCAGGAACGAGAAGCAGCGTGATCGCCAGGAACGAAACCGCCGCGGACCTTCTCACTTCTCCCTCTCCTACCCTTGAACGACGATGTCCCAACGGCGCCGCTACGTCAACCCTGCATGAAGCCGTTCAACTCCGGCGTGGTCACGGAGGTGTCGAGATAGATGAAGGTGCCCGTCTCCTTCACCTCACGCGCGGCGTTGAGCAGACCAGTCATCGCCGCCCGATACAGCGAGGAGGCAAGGCTGATTCGCTTGACGCCTGCGGCCGTCAGCTCGGCCTCCGTGAAAGACTTGCCCTTGATCCCGACCATGAAGTTGACCGGCCTCGAGACCGCGGCACAGACGGCGCGAACCGCCGCGAGGTCGGGCAGGCCGGGCGCGAACAGCACGTCGGCGCCGGCCTTTTCAAAGGCCTGCAAGCGTCTGATCGTGTCGTCCAGGTCCGGGTTGCCCCGCAGGAAGTTCTCCGCACGGGCGGTCAGCGTGAACGGGAAGGGCAGCGCGCGCGCCGCCTCCGCCGCCGCCATCACGCGCTCGGTCGCATGACCGATGTCGTAGAGCGGCTTGTCCTTGTCGCCCGTCGCGTCCTCGATCGAGGCGCCGACCAACCCCACCCCGGCGGCCGCGCGGATGGTGTCCGCGACCGCCGCGGGCGCGTCGCCGAAGCCCTTCTCAAGATCGGCCGAGACGGGAAGGCCGGTCGCCTCCACGATGGCGCGGGCGTGCGCCAGCGCCTCGGGGCGCGTCACCTTGCCGTCGCGTCGGCCGAGAATGCCGGCAGACGCCCCACTGGACGTCGCCAGCGCCTCGAAGCCGAGCCCGGCGAGAACTCGCGCCGAGCCGGCATCCCAGGGATTTGGGATCACAAACGCTCCCGGCGCCTGGTGCAGCGCCCTGAAGCGAGCGGCCTTGTCGCTCTGGCTTGCCGTCATGCCGGACCTCCACGTCGAGAGCATCGCCGGTCGAGCGTCGTCATTGCGTCCTCCCGCCCTCGGCGACGTGAGTTCATCGCCGTCAGATCGCCCGCGCGGCTCGGGTACCGTCGAGGATCGCCTGGTGGACACCCCGCGGAGCGATGCAGTCGCCCGCAGCGTAAAGCTCGGGGACCTGGCCCTTGAGGGCGCGATAGAGACCGTCCGTCGAGCGGCTTCCCATCGCCAGCACGACCGTATCGACAGACTCGATGCGGCGCTCGGCGCCCGAATAGACGTTCGCGACGACGACCGTCGAGCCCTCGACGGCGAGGAGCTCGGTGCACGGGGTGAGGACAACGCCCCTGGCGAACAGGCGGGCGTAGAGGGGGGCGATGGAGGTGACACCGATATCCTGGCCGACGTAGAAGAGCGGCGAGATGACCTCGACGCGCTTGCCCTGCTCGAGCAGCAGCTCGGCCGTCGAGAGGGCCTGCTGCGTATGTACGTCGTCGACCACCACCACGTTCGCCCCCACCGTCACCTCGCCGCCGAGCACCTCGCGATCCGTCACGACGTGCTTGCCGTCGCTGCCCGGGACTCGCGGGATGTAAGGATGCGACCCGGTCGCGACGATGACAGCATCACCGCGCTCTGCCAGCACCAGGGACGGCGTGGCTTCCAGCCCGAATCGCACGTCGACGCCGAGCTTCCGGATCTGGATAGAGAGATACCGGACGACGCCCGCGTACTCGGTGCGGGCGGGCGCGCGGGCGGCGAGGAGCACCTGCCCTCCCAGCTCCGCTGCCTTCTCGAACAGCACGACGCGATGGCCTCGGAGCGCCGCCATACGGGCCGCCTCCAGTCCCGCCACGCCGCCGCCGACCACCACGACCTTCTTGTGTGTCGCCGCCGGCCGGACGTCACCGAGCTCGGCCTCGCGACCCGCGGCGGGGTTCTGGACGCAGGTCACCGGCTTGCCGAGGTAGATCCGATCGATGCACCCTTCGTTCGCCCCGACGCACGTGCGGATGTCGTCGAGCCTCCCCTCGCGAGCCTTCCGTGGAAGGTCGGGATCGGCGATCAGAGCGCGCGTCATGCCGACCACATCGACGTGCCCGGCCGCGACGATTTTGTCGGCCTCCACCGGCTCGACGATCCGGCTCGCGTGGAGGATCGGCATCCCCGGGGCGGCCTCTTTGATGGCGGCGGCCAGCGGCACGTAGACCGCGGTGCTGAAGCTCATATTCGGCACGGCCGCGGCCTGAAGGGAGTAGGTGTGAGCGCCGCCGCCGATGATCGACAGGAAATCGACCATGCCTGACGCGGCGAGGCGGCGCGCGATCGTCGCCATGTCGTGCGCGGTGAGGCCGCGCCGGGTGAACTCGTCGCCGGAGATGCGGGCGCCCACGACGAAGTCGCGACCCACCCGGCGCCGGATCTCCGTCAGGATCTCGACGGCGAAGCGCATCCGGTTCTCGAGGCTCCCACCGTACTCGTCGAGCCGCTCGTTGAACAGGGGCGACCAGAACTGATCGATGAGGTGGTTGTGCGCCATCGAGATCTCGACCCCGTCCAGACCGCCGTCCCGGCAGCGGCGCGCCGCCTCGCCGAAGGCGCGCACGAGTTCAGCGATCTGTTCACCCTCCAGCTCGTGCGGGATCTCGCGATGAACCGGTTCCGGGATCTGCGACGGCGCGAGGAGGACGTTCGCCTCCTCCGCATCGGACTGGGCCCGGCGCCCGAGGTGGGTGAGCTGCGTGAAGACGAGACAGCCATGCTGGTGCACGGCGTCGGCGAGCGCACGGTATGCGGGGATGATGGAGTCGTCGTGGTTGGCGATCTGCTTCCACGCGGCGGCCGGCGACGAGGGGTGAACGCTCGAGGAGCCGCCGAAAATCGTCAGCGCGCAGCCGCCGCGCGCCTTGGCCTCGTGGTAGCGCCGAAGCCGCTCGGTGGGCCGGCCTCCCTCGGCCATGGCCTCGGCGTGGCCCGAGGAGTAGATCCGATTCTTGAGCGTGAGGCGGCCGACCTGGGTCGGCGTGAACAGTGAGCGAAACTCGTAAGCCATCGTTTTCCTCCCGAGAAACGGCGAACGCTCGACTATCGCCGTTCCGGCGCTGCTACGCTACCACCGGTGCGGCCGGCGCGCAGAACAACCAGGAGGCCGCCCGGCCTCATTGCCCCCTACGGAGCGCCTACTTGCCCTAATTTCTTGGGTCCCGCCGTTGGGCCCTGCTAAGCTGCGCTCATGAAAAGCCAACTGGCCGCGACCGTAGCGCTGATGGTATTGGCGACTGGCTGTGCGACGACGGCGCCACGAAGCGAGTTCGACGACGTCCCGCTGCCAAGGGGCTTGACGTACCAACCGCAGCGTTCGGTCGTGATCGAGTCGCCTAGCGTCAAAGCGGCGGAACTCGTCTATCGAGGACGCTTGGAGCCGGAGAGCCTCGCCCTGGCCATGCGGACGCTGTTGGAGTCGAACGGCTGGCGCCACGTCAATACGACGACCGCGGCCAAGGATGGCACGCGGCAGGCCTACGAGAAGGGCGGTAATGCGCTCGGGCTTCACATCTATGAGGGCCTCTGGTTCACATACCTCACCATCGGCGTTTCCCGGACGCTTCTCCAAGCAGCGAACCAGGTCGAGAATGACACCCCTCGAGGGAGTTCCGGGACGGTCGTTAATCCCGACAAGGTTACGAGCTCCACGACGGCCGGCGTGGACGCCTCGGTCAGCGCCCAACCAGGGTCACAGACGCCGCCGGCGGCGGATCGAACGACGAGAAGTTCTGAGCCCTCGTTCGTTCAGCGCCTGAAGGACTTCTTCATCGATCTCTTCCCGAGGTAATCAGGCTACCGCGAAGGTCCCGGCGGGGGTGGCGGCGGCACTCCCGGCGGGGGCGGGACGTTCGGCGGAGCAGGCGGCGTGACCGCGGTCGGGCACTGGAAGACCTGCGCATAGATCGTATCGTCCATCCCGAACGAGAGAATGCCCGTATCGCCTCCGGCTTTCACGATCTTTCGCCTCAGATCCTTGATGGAATCATCAGTCACCATACCGAGGCGGGTGCACCCAGCCGCCACCGTGGCTTCCGTACTCAGACGCACCCGGGTCCTTGCGAGCTTTTCAGCGTCGTCCGCACCGGCGTAGGAGACCGAAAGGAGCAGCAATACCCCGGTCATCGCCCTGGTGTTCATAGCGGTCTCCTTCACACGACCCTAGCACGGTCGCGCGGGGCGAGTACCTGAGAGGCCGTCGGGCGATTACCGGGCCCGAGCCGGAGGATTCTCGACCTCTCAATTGGGGCGCCTGCCGGATACCCCTTCCTCCCACAGCCGATAGACTCCATACCATTCCATCGTAGGGGGAGGACGACATGACGATGTGGATCGGACTGATAATTTCTGCAGCGTCGTTGGTGGTGGCCCAGGCCGCGGTGGCGGCCCCGCCTGTGGGGCCGCAGGAAACGGTCGAGTCGGCGGTCGTCCAGGTCTTGAAGATCCTGAAACCCGGCGAGGTCAACGCCACCCCTACGGCCGATCGGTCGGGGCAGGTCCGGACGATCGCCCGGGAGCTGTTCGACTTCGACGAGATCTCACGGCACGCCCTCGGCCGTCACTGGCAGACGCTGACGCCCGCGGAGCAGGCGGAGTTCGTGGTGCTCTTCCGGGACCTGCTCGAGCGCTCCTACATGGGCCAGCTCGAGGGGTACGGAGGCGAGCAGATCACCTTCGTCGGTGAATCGGTCGACGGCGACTCCGCCACGGTGCGCTCCAAGGTGGTGACCAAGCGTGGCACGGAGATCCCGCTCGATTACCGGATGCACGCGCGCGACGAGCGCTGGCTGGTTCACGACGTTCAGGTGGGCGGCATGAGCTTCGTGGCGAGCTACCGGAGCCAGTTCGACCGCGTGATCCGTGCGGAGTCGTACGGCGCGCTGCGCGGCCGATTGCAGAAGAAGAGCCTCGACACCGCGGTGGCTGAGCGCCGACCGGAAGGATCGTAGGTAGGCCGGGGGGCGGTCGGCCGCCCCCCGTTTGACTTCAGGCGCTCCCAGTCCCTATCCTCCCTTATTCACACATGGCGTTCGACGAAGTCCGGCGTGCTGTAGCCAAACTCGAGTCCGACATCGCGAGCGGCCCCATCGTCCCGACGGTGACGCCGCAGGAGATTCGCGGTTATCTCGCCTCGCGCTATGACTTCTCGAGACCGCTGGTCCTGGACGATGTCGTCGCAGATGTCGAACGGATGCTGCGAACGTGGCAGGTGCATGTCACCCATCCGCGCTACTTCGGTCTCTTCAACCCGAGCGTGACGCTTGCCTCGATCATCGCGGACGCGCTGGTGGCGATGTACAACCCACAGCTGGCGACCTGGCGGACCTCGCCGGCGGCGAACGAGATCGAACGGCACACCCTCGCGTGGCTGACGGGGAAGTTCGGCTTCCCCACTGATGCCATCGGAAGCTTCACCAGCGGCGGAGCGGAGGCGAATCTCTCGGCGGTCATCGTCGCCTTGACCCGGGCATTCCCGGACTACGGCGAACACGGGCTCCGGCGCCTCTCAGCTTCGCCCACGATCTACCTGACGGGCGAAGCTCATCACTCGTTCAGCAAGATCGCGCATATGACCGGACTCGGGCGCCAGGCGATCCGCACGGTCGCGACCGACCGCCAGCTGAAGATGGATCTCGGTGACCTCGCCAGACGCGTCGCCGAGGATCGTAGAGCCGGACTCGCGCCATTCATGGTGGTCGGTACGGTCGGGACAACCGCGGCCGGCGTGATCGATCCCCTGCCGGAGCTGGCGCGATTTTGCCGGTCGGAGGAGCTGTGGTTCCATGTCGATGCGGCGTGGGGCGGTGCCGCCATCATCTCGCCGCGCCTCCGGGGCCATCTCGCCGGCATCGACGCCGCGGACTCGATCACGTGCGACGCGCACAAATGGTTCTCGGTGCCGATGGCGGCCGGGATGTTCTTCTGCCGGCATCCCGACGCCATCGGCGAGGCCTTCCGCGTGGAGGCCTTCTACATGCCGGGGAAAACGGCCGGGCCTGCCCTCGATCCGTACACGACATCGGTCCAGTGGTCCCGGCGGTTCATCGGGCTGAAGCTCTTCCTGGCGCTCGCGGAGCACGGCGAATCGGGGTACGTCGAGATGATCGAGCACCAGGCTCGAATGGGCGACGTGCTGCGGGAGTCACTACGGCGCGCGGGCTGGCGTGTCGTCAACACGACGCCTCTGCCGTTGGTGTGCTTCACCCGGGACGGCCTCGTCACCGCCAAGTTCTTGGCGGCCCTCTATCAGCACCAGGTCGCGTGGATGTCGGAGGTCCGGCTCGGCGACGGTGCCCCGGTCGTGCGGGCGTGCATCACGAGCTTCAGGACAACCGAATCGGACATCGAGTGGGTGGTGCGCGAGATGGGCCGGCTCATCTAGCGGTTCGGTCGGCCATGAAGTTACCGATCCGAGACTAGTCCCCTCGACCAGAAACTTACCATGTCCGTCAGAACCATCTCCCGTAAGCATCTGAAGTTATTGAAGATTGCAACCGATCAACTGTCCGGTCCCAGATTTGCTGTCCTAGAGATGCATGGAGACCGTGACGACCTCCAGGGAAGCCCCCGTGGGGCACGCGACGAATGGCGTGGCCCATGTGGGGGAGGCGCATCGCCACCCCGGGCGCCCGTCAACGGTCGCTGCGTTCGCGCCCCAGATCAAGGAGTGGTTGCGCTCAGAGGCAGTGCTCTCCGGGGCCGAGCTCCTGCGGCGTGCCCGTCTGGCGGGCTATCGCGGTGGCAAGAGCGCTCTCTACGAGCTGGTTCGGCGGCTCCGGCAGACGCATCCAACAAATGACTCGCTCCACGCTCTGACCAACGGCGCGGCCGCCGAGGCCGCCGTAGTCGAGATCTCCGCGCGTCCTGTGCAAGACGCGCCGCCTCTGCCCCCGGCTGATTGCGAGCGCGGCGACAGGGCCACCGAAATCAACGCCCAGCGCCCGCCCGTCGCCCCGCTGGCCCCGCGCTCGGATGAGAGCCGAGAGCCCACCAAGGTCCTGAGGTGCCGATGCGGTGGTCTCCTGCGCTTCGACCTCGGGCATCTCGCGGACGCGGAAAGGCTCGGCCTGCGCGATCAGGTCCCGCTACTCTGGAAGTGCATGATCTGCGGGCGGTCGCGCAGGAGCGACGAGTCGTATCCACTGACGCGGATCGTCGCAACGCTCCATCAGTTCGCTTCGATGGGATCGACGCACGATGCGTTCGAGCCCCGCAACGGGGGCTACCGCTAACCCGACGGCGCGCGCATTGGTCGGCCGTATCGGCTCTCGCCCTCGAGAAACTACCCGTGAAAGGTCTGGCGCCCCGCGTCCCTGTTCCAGAGACGAATCAGGTGACGCTTCAGGTGAGGCTCCTCCGCATCCTTGAACGTGGTGCGGCTGTGAGCGAATTGGCGGTTGTTCAGGTACTGGATCTGCCCCTTCTCGATCGTAAGCTCGACTGAGTGCTCCGGTGACTCGATGAGCGCCCTCATGGCGGTGAGCGCCTCTCGCCCCTCTGGATCCAGCGACACGCCCGTCAAGACGGGAGCGTTGAGGATCAGGACCTCGTTATAGCGCACGAGGAGGTCCCGCCCGTCGGACTGAAACACGGGCTGCCAGGCAACTTTGTCGTCACCGGGCGCGTGCTCGGCCTGCCGGTCCCAGGGGAAGGGCCGATAGAGCCGCGGCAACAACCCCGGATGCCGGCGCCGAAGCTCATTGTGGACCGTCACGAGACTCAGGAAGCGGCTCACCCCGCCCTCTCGCGCCGGGCTCAGGCAGAGCAGTCCAACCAGCTCAGGAGGAAGCGTCAGCCAGGGCGCGTCGGTGTGAAATTGAAGCTCGAGGTTCGTCACGGAGCGGCGCACCCCATAGTCGAGCGCCTTGCCCGTGTCCCGGACGTCGTAGATCATCGTGCCGTCCCATTTCTGGGCCACGAGTCGACCGAGGAGCGAGCCCAGCAACCAGTACACCGCGCGGTTCTCGTCCGCTGAGAACCGCTCCACGGGGACACGATCGATCACCGCGAGGCCCACGCCGTGACGCAGCTTCTGACCGACCACTGCCATCACCTGGGAGCAGGCGGTCAGCTCGAAGTCTGCGGGCGAGAGGAGCAGCAGCGGGAGGGGATTCTTCCGGAGGGCACACGCCACCGCGTCCAGCTCGGCCACCGCTGTGTCCGGGAGGGACACGAGCCAGTCCCCCGGGGAGATCCCGCCCCGGCTCCACGTGCGCTCGTCGCGGAAGAGAATGTCCTGCAGAGCACCCCGATTCTATGTCCGTGTGCGCCTGCTTCGCAACGCTGAGACCACCGCTCCAAACCTCAGGGCCGAGTGAGCACGTCGACCAGCGCGGGCCGTCGTTCGTCCCTGACGATGCGCAGCGCGCGCCGGAGCGCGGGCCCGAGGGCCTCCACCGTGTCGATCGGCCCCTCGGCATGGATCCCGAATCCTTGCGCGATCCTGGCGAAGTCCGGCGCCGGGTCGTCGATGCGGATCCCGACGACCTTGTTCTCCACCGGCCGCCCGCGCGCCTTGGCCACGACCTCCTGGTGCTCCTCGTCGTTTCCGTAGGAGCGGTTGTTGAACATCACCGTCAGGAGCGGCAGCCGATGGTGCGCGGCGGTGTAGAGGCCGCTCACCGCGTAGAGCAAGTCGCCGTCGGCCTGGAGGTTCACGCAGAGCTTCCCCGACCCACGGTGGGCGAGCGTGACGCCCAGCGCGGCGGCAAGCCCGTAGCCGAGGCCGGCGCCGCCGCTGCCCCCGTAGGTCCGCTCGGGCCGCCAGTCCCAGAGCCGCCGCGCCCAGCCCTTGCCGGTCCCGTTGGCCAGGATCCAATCCTCGTCCTTGATGACCTCCCACACCTCCGCGGCGAGCACCGAGGATGCCAGCGGGCGCGCCGATCGCTCGAGGGTCACCGCGGCTCGCCACTCGGCGCGGAGGGCGGCGTGGCGAGCGGCGATCCGCGCTGCTCGCGCCCGACGCGCCTCGGCACCGGGCTCGCGCGTCAGACGAGCCTCGACGGCCTCGACCAGCGCGGGCAGCACGAGCCCGGCATCGGCGGCGATGGGCAGGTCCACCGGGACGAGCGACTGGAACGTCTGCGCCCAGCTCCGGAATGCGTAGTCGTCGAGGGAGATCGCGATCAGGCGGGCGTCCTCGGTCAGCAGGCGCACCTCGCGCGTGCTCCGGTCGGTCTGGCCGAGTGCGCTCAGGAAGCTCGAGACGTCGAGAGCAATGACGACGTCGGCCTCGCGCACGACCTCGTGGCGTGCGTCGGTCATGTCCAGCGGGTGGCCGCCCGGGACGCTCGGCCGCCCCTGCGACTCCCCGGCGAGATCGATGAGGGGCGCCGCCAGCCGCTCGGCGAGACGGCAGAGCGCGGCCGTCGCCTCGGGGTGGCGGCCGAGTGACTCCACGACGATCAGCGGGAACCGCGCTTCTGCGAGCCAGCGGGCGGCCTCGTCGATGGCGCGCGGATCGGCGTGCGGCGGTGCTGCCGGCCGGAAGCGGGTCACGTCGGGCAGCGGCGTAGGGCGCTCCAGCACCTGCTCCTGGAGGGCGGCGTCCAAGCAGAGATAGACCGGACCCTGTGGCTCCGTGCGCGCGGCGCGCCATACGCGCAGGAACGCCTCAGGCAGCGCCGCAACGCTCGCCGGCTGGTCGTCCAGCTTGACGTAGTCGCGGACCTGCGTGCCCTGCACGAGAGCGGTGTGGATCCAGTCGATCCACGGACGGCGTCGCGTCGCATCCATCGGGCCGGTGGCACCGAGGACGAGGACCGGGGCGCGGTCGCAGAAGGCGTTGAAGATCGCCATGCTCGCATGCTGCAGACCGACGATGTCGTGCACGGCGGCCGCCATCGGCGCGCCCCTCGCCTTCGCGTACCCGTGCGCGAGCGCCACCGCGATCTCCTCATGAAGGGTCAGGACGATCTCGGGCGCGCGATTCCCGCCGTAGTTCACCAGCGAGTCGTGGAGCCCACGAAATGTCGCGCCTGGATTGAGGGCGACGTGCTCGACGCCGGCGGCGCGCAGGAGATCGACGACCAGGTCAGAACCGTACCGGGGTGTGTCGCCCCCGCTCACCGGGCCGCGGCCCGCGCCCCATAACGGCGATAGCAGCGCGCGGCGTTGTCCCAGAGGAGCTTCCGTTTGGCCGTCTCCGAAATGGCGGTCCAGCCCAGCACCGCCTCCACCGACTTGGGGAACCAGCTCTCGGAGTGCGGGTAATCCGTCGCGAACATCAGGGTATCCTCGCCCAGGGCCTCGAGAGCGTGCCGCAACGACTGCTCGCCCTCGTGGAGCTGGATGCTCTGGTAATACTGCGGCCCGCGAATGTACTCGCTCGGCTTGTGCTTGAGCGGCGCCACGGCGTGTTGACACATCTCGGCGTGCTCGTCGAGGCGGGAGGCCCAGAATGCGAGCCAGCCATGGCCACACTCGAGAGGCGCGAGACGGAGCTCCGGGTAGCGGTCCAGCACTCCGGCGCCGATCAGCGCCGCCATGTTCCGCTGGGCATTCCACACGTGGCCCGCGGCGCGCTGCAGAAAGACGTTGTCCCACGTGTCCCACATGCCGGGGGGATACGGAACCGTCATGGTGAAGGAGTGGATGATCACCGTGAGGTCATGCTCCTGCGCCGTCTCCCAGATGGGCTCCCAGTCGGGATCGTCCAGCGACATCTCGGGCGGACAGAGAGGAAAGATCCCGACCGGCCACGCTTCCCTGCTGCAGCGGCGTATTTCGGTAACCGAACCGGCGGGATCACGGCCCGAGACCAGGATGACGCTGGTCAGCCGGTCTGGATAGGGCGCGCAGTAGTCCTTCAGGAACCGGTGATAGGCCTGGTACATGGCCAGCTCGAGCGCGATGTCCTCCAGGCCGCAGAACGCCGGCACTCCCCCCGAGGGCAGGATCATGTTCGCGTCGACGCCCTCGATATCCATGTCCTTCACGCGCGCATGGGGATCGAAGCTGACGCGGTCACTCGGAAACGGTGGCCCCTGCCAGCGGACGTCCCACGGGGTCCCGCCATCCTTCAGTCCGCGGGTGACGGCCGACGGTAGCTCCGCGCGCACCCGAGAGCCGAGACGGCGATTCAGCTCGGGACGCTTGCCAACCCGATACCGGGACATGCCACCTTTTGCGGGGGCGCGCTGGACGAGCGGACCCAGCGCGGTCAACCTGGCTCGATCGGCGCTCGAGAGGTACGCCTCGACAGGCTCGACGGGCTCGATGATGTGGGTGTCTGCGTCGAAGATGCGATATCCCCCACGTGCCATGGGAATCTCCCCTCACCTACGAGCGTCTCATGCCTTCCGCAGCTTCGGGTCGAGCGCGTCCCGCAGGGAGTCGCCGAAGAGATTGAAGCCGAACACGCCCAGGCTGATCGCGATGCCGGGGAACAGGGCGATCCACGGGGCCTTCTCGGCGTACGAGGGCGCGGAGCCCGAGAGCATCAGCCCCCACGACGGCGTCGGCTCGGCCGTCCCCAGACCCAGGTAGCTCAAGGCCGCCTCCGCCAGGATGGCGCCCCCCAGCTGGGCGGTCAGCATGATGATGTAGGGCGCCATGACGTTGGGGACGAGGTGCTGGAGGATGACGCGTGGGTGTGACGCGCCGAGCGCCCTCACGGCCTCGACGTACGCGTTCTCCTTCACCGACAGCGCGCTGGCTCGCACCACGCGTGCGGCGCGCGGAATGATCGGGATGGAGATGGCGATCACCACGTTCTGGACAGCCGGACCGAGGATCGAGGCGATGGCCAGCGCGAGGATCAGCTGCGGAAACGCGAGGAGGATGTCCATCAGGCGCTCGAGGAGGAGATCGACCTTCCCGCCGTAGTACGCGCTCACCACACCCAGCAGCGCCCCGAGCGTGCAGCCGGCGAGCGACGCGGTGAAGCCGACGAACAGGGCGATCCGCGCCCCGTACATGACCCGGCTCAGCACGTCGCGCCCGAATTCGTCGGTGCCGAACCAGTGGTCGGCGCTCGGTCGCGCGAACTGCAACCCGTAATCGCCCAGATACGGATCGTACGGCGCGAGCGCCTCCGCCAAGACGGCCACGCCCATCATCCCCAGGATGATCAGGGCCCCGGCGGCGCCGAGCGGCTTCGTGCGGATGAACTTCACGACCTCTTCGCCGAAGGTGAGGCGCGGCGCCAGGGCGGCCGAGGCTTCTGCGTGGGTCAGCGCGTAGTTGGTGGCCATCGCTATCGGTAGCGAATCCGCGGGTCGAACCACGCGTAGGTCAGGTCGACGAGGAGGTTCACGATCACGAAACCGAATGCGATGAGGAACACCAGCGCCTGCACCACCGGATAGTCTCGATGGGCCACGGCGTCCACCACGAATCGGCCGATGCCGTTCAGGGTGAAGACGGTCTCGGTGACGACCAGGCCGCCGATGAGGAAGGCGAACTCCGTCCCGATCAGCGTGATGACCGGGAGCATCGCGTTCTTCAGCGCGTGCCGGATGACGATCGCGCGTTCGCGCAATCCCTTCGCCCAGGCCGTGCGGATGTAGTCCTCGCGCAGCACCTCGAGCAGCGTGGACCGCGTCATGCGCGTCGTGACGGCGGCGTACCGATAGCCCACCGTGGCGACCGGCCAGACCATCTGCTGGAAATTCGCCCAGGGATCGACCCACGGCGGCGTGAACTCCAGCGGCGGTCCCCAGCCGAACCAGAGCACCAGGAACAGGATGACGAGGATGCCGACCCAGAACGACGGGATCGCGAGGCCGCCGATGCTGATCACGCGAATCAGGTAGTCGACCCAGGTGTCCTGTCGGACGGCGGAGAGCATCCCGAACGGGATCGCGATCAGCACCGAGACCATCGTCGCCGCGAACGCCAGCTCGAGCGAGAGCGGCAGGCGAATCAGGAGCTCCTCGACGACCGGGCGTCCCGTCCAGAGCGACGTGCCGAAGTCGAAGCGCAGCACCCCCCACAGCCACGTCCAGAACTGCACGAGCAGCGGCTGGTCGATGCCGAGCCGCCGTTTCAGGGCGACGATCTGCGCCGGGTCGATCCGGCCCGCCTGGTCGCCGCCGAGAATCAGCAGGGTCACGTCCCCGGGGATGACGCGCATGATCACGAACACCAGAGAGGCCACCCCGAGCAGCGTCGGGACGATCAGGAGGAGGCGCTTGGCGACATAGGTGCGCATGCCGCGCCCGCCCCTCTAGTCCTCCGCCAGCCAGACGTCCTGGAGCTTCTGGTTCGTGTAGTGGCTCGGCGGCGCCACGTAGTTCTTCACCTTGGCCCAGTGCACGACGTTTCGCATCCACCAGAGGCCCGGCATGTAGTACACGTTTTCCAGCACGAGCTTCTGAAGCTCGCCGACGAGCTTCTGGCGCTCGGCGTGGTCCAGGGCTCTCGCCTGCCGCGAGAAGAGGTCGTCGAGTCTCGGGTCAGAGTATCGGCCCCAGTTCTGAGTGCTTCCCGTGACGTACCGCCCCAGGAACTGATCGGGTTCGTCCATGTACTCGACGGTCGGCGCGATGATCAGCTCGAAGTTCCCCGTGTTCTGCCCGTCGTTGAACCAGGCCGCCGTCTCGAGCGGGCGATGCTCGACCTCGATCCCGATCTTGCGCCACTCCTGGATCGCGAACACGGCGAAGTCCTGGTACGGAAGCTTCACGTTGCGGTTCTTCAGGACGACCTTGAGCCCATTGGGATAACCGGCCTCGGCGAGGAGCCGCTTGGCCTCGGCCCTGCTCTTCTCGGCGTCCTTCCAGAATCCCGGCAGCCTCTGGAGGTCGACGTCGGGCAGAGCCCACTCCGAGCCCGGACGCATCAGTCCCCCGACCAGCTTGAGGCCCGTGATCCCGTACAACACCCTTCCCGCGGTATAGCGATCGAGCCCCAGCGTGAGGGCCTTGCGGACGCGGACGTCGTTGAACGGCTTCGCGGTGTTGTTGATCGCGATCCCGAACTGACCGGTCATCGGCGTCGTCTGGATGACGACCTTGTCGCCCAGCTGCTTCTTGATCGCCTCGACCTCGGCGTTGGGCAGGTCACGGAACTCGATATACGCGCGTCCGGAGCGGATCGCCGCCGCGCGCACCGAGGTCTCCGGGCTGATGAAGAACTTGTAGCCGTCGAGGTAGGGGCGATCCTTGACGAAGTAATCCGGGTTCCGTTCACCCTCGAACGTCGCTCCGCGCGTGTAGCTCTTGAACTTGAACGGGCCCGAGCCCATGACGTTCGTCTTGAAGTAGTTCGGGTCCTTGTCCAGGTATTTCTTCGGATAGATGACGTTCCACGGCGAGGCCAGGTTGGCGAGCAGCGAGGCCGACGGGAACTTCAGCTTGAAGACCAGCGTGCTCGGGTCGGGAGCTTCGACGCTGGCGACCGCCGTGTAGGCGTTTTTCCGGATGCTGAGGACGCCCGCCGGCGGGAAGACGATCTTGTCGTACGTGGCCTTGAGATCGGCGGCGGTCAATGGCGAGCCGTCGTGGAACCGGATCCCCTGACGGATCTTGAACGTGTACGACAGCCCGTCGGGCGCGACCTTCCACTCGGTGGCCACGTCACCGATGATTTTCGGGTAGTCGTACGGGTCGAGCTGGAGCAGCGTGCCGTAGAGCGGTGCTACCAGCTGGAGGTTTGCGAAGGTGCTCTCCTGGTGGGGGTCGAGGCTCGGCGGGTCGGCTCCGATGAGCGCCAGCAGGACGCCGCCACGGCGCCCCGTCTCCGCCGCCTGAACAGCGGCAGGGCTCGCTGCGACCGACGCGGTGACGAGGGCCACGGAAGCGACGATGGTGATGAGCGTCCCTCGACGTCGGATTCGTGACGCCATCGGCACCTCCAGAATCACGGCCGCGCTGGGGTCCCACGCGGGTCGCGCGATTCGCCCGAGGATCTGCCCAAAGAGAGCCCACGTCAAGGGATCCTACGGGCCCTTGAGCCGCATGTCCTCGTAGGAGGGGAAGGCGGTCATCGGGACCAGGTTGATCGCGTGCTCGGCCATTCGCGGCCCGACTCCCATCGGAGCGCGGTAGTCCATGAGCGGCGCGAACATCACTCGCTCGATGGTCAGCTGCTGGATGCGATAGAGCATGGCCTCGCGCTTGGCGGGGTCGCGCTCCCGGGCCTGCTGCTGGAACAACTCGTCGATGTCGGGATACCCGCCGTAGGCGTAGCTCCCCTTGGAGTAGATGAACGCCTCCACGCGGCTCGCCGCGTTGCCCGAGTTTCCCGACGCGGTGAGGAACAGACCGCGCAGCTGCTTCGCCCGCCAGGCGGCGTAGAAGGTCGCGCGCTCCATCACCCTCATCTTCACCCTGATGCCGACGGCGTTCAGGTCGTTCACCACGGCCTCCGCCGCGGTGAAGAACGGCGGAATGGGCACCAGCTCCCCGGCATCGAGCCCCTGGGGATAGCCGGCCTCGGCGAGCAACTGCCTCGCCCTCTGCGGGTCGTAGGCTGGAGGTTCTACCTGCAGGGCAAAGTCCATGACGCGGGGCACGATGACCCCCGCCGGCGGACACAGGCCCAGGCAGGCGGCCTCGTTGATCGCGCTGCGATTCAGCGCCGCGTTGACCGCCAGCCGCAGGCGCTTGTCGTGCCACGGGGATTTCGGGTCCCACTGCTCGGCGAACTCGACCCAGAAGATCGATGCGTGCCGCGTGGCGAGCAGCGTGAGGCGTGGGTCCCGTTTCACGTCCTCGGCCTCGGGGCCGTCGAGAGCGTAGGCAATGTCCGCCTCTCCCTTCTTCAGCATCGCCACGCGCGTCGTGCCCTCGGGGACGCTCTTCATGATCACCCGCTTGATGTTGGGCACGCGCCGCCAGTGCCCGGTGTAGGCTTCCAGCACCACTTCCACGCCGGGCTGATGGCTCACGAACTTGTAGGGGCCGGCGCCGATGGGATGCTTCCTGAAGCCCTCGTCCCCGACCTGCGCGAGATATTTCTTTGGAACGACGAGCCCCGCGGCCGTCGCGGTGGTCCCGTAGAACGTCATGAAGTCCGGCCACGGGGATTTCAGACGAAAGCGTACCGTCAGGGGATCGACGAGCTCCACGTGCTCGACACGCGCCTGCAATTCCTTGGCGCCCGTCCCCTTGTACCGCTCGAAGCTGAACTTCACGTCCTCGGCGGTGACGGGATCACCGTTGTGGAACTTCAGCCCGCGGCGCAGCTTGAACTCGTACAGGAGCCCGTCCGGACTCTCCGTCCACGACTCCGCCAGGCTGTTGCCGATCTTTTGGCCTGGCAGCGGCCGGACCAGACCATCGTGGAGCGCATAGAGGATCCCGAAGGGCGTGATCTGGGGGGGCGCCGTGGACGGGTCGAACCAGGTCGGCGCAATGGTGACGTGCCAGGCCATGACCGCCTCCCCGGCGGGCGCCGGCTGGCTGGCAGTCTCCCTGGCGAGAATCAACGCGGCTGCCACGAGCAACAGGACGAGGCGACGACGCGAGAGCGCAACCCTGGATTCCCGACCTGGGCCCATCGTCTCGTCTCCCGTAAGCCGAACCGATAGTCCTTCTCGGCGTGCCGACGCGGTCAGAGAATCCGCTCAAGGCAGCGTCCACGTCAAGGAGTTCTGGAACTGGTCGCGGTTGACTGTCTCGCCAATCGTCTGCTACCGTCGCGCGGCGAGGACGTCAAACCGGTCGCTAACCAAGGAGCCACCCATGTGCGTCGATAACGACTCTCGGCCTCCGATTCCCCCGATCGCCGGCGGCTCGGCCGGCTCCCGCGACCTCCGTCTCGTCTCCGGGGACGGCACCCGCTTCATGGCCTACTCGGCCCGCGCGACCGCGCCGACGGGTGCGGGCATGGTGGTCATCCCCGACGTACGCGGTCTCCACCAGTACTACAAAGATCTCGCCGATCGCTTCGCCGAGGTGGGTGTCGACGCGGTGGCCATCGACTTCTTTGCGCGGACGGCGCCCTCCGACGACCGCGGCGAGAGCTTCGACTTCATGGCCCAGGTCCCGCAAACGCGGCCCGAGACCCTGCAGGGCGACGTCGCGGCCGCCGCCGCGTACCTGCGCGGCCCGGAGGGCGGTCAGGTGCGATCGCTCTTCTCGGTGGGCTTCTGCTTCGGCGGGGCGCTCTCGTATCTCCAGGCGGCGAGCGGGCTCGGGTACGCCGGCGTGATCGGCTTCTACGGCTGGCCGCTGGGCCTGCGGCGCTGGCCGGATCGGCCGAAGCCCATCGACGCGGTCGCCCGCTACACTTGCCCGGTGCTCTCGATCTTCGGCGGCGCCGACGAAGGCATTCCGCAGAGCGCCGTCGACGAGTTCGACGCCGCCTGCCGGAAGGCAGGCGTCAAGCACGACGTCACCGTCTACCCCGCAGCCCCGCACAGCTTCTTCGACCGCAAGCAGACGGAGTTCGCCAAAGCCTCGGCCGACGCTTGGCAGCGCACCCAGGCGTTCGTCCGCCAGCAGACCAAGGCCTGATGCGCGCCACGCACTGCGTGTGGAGGACAGGATGACGGCGCCGCGTGCTCTTTGCGCGGCCGTGGCTCTCGGCACGCTCCTGGCCCTGCCAGCGCAGGCGCAACAGGGCCCGACCCAGGCTGAACTGAATGCAGCCTCCTCCAATGCGGCGGACTGGCTCCACACGAACCACGACTACGGCGGACAGCGCTTCGTCGACGCGACGGGGATCAATCGCGAAAACGCGCGCTCACTGCGAGCGGTATGCCTCTACCAGGCCGGGGAGCTACGCCCCTTCCACACCAACCCGATCGTCTATCGCGGGACCATGTACCTCACCACTTCACGATCCACGATCGCCCTCGACGCTGCGACCTGCCGGGTCCGGTGGCGGCACGACTGGAGGCCCAGGGCTCGGGAGAACTGGTCTCAGAACCGTGGCATCGCCTTAAAGGCAGGCAAGGTCATCCGGGGGACCCCGGACGGTTACCTCCTGGCGCTCGATGCAGAGACGGGTCGGCTTCTTTGGGAACGCGCGGCGGCGGACGCGGCGATCGGTGAGACCTTCACGATGCCACCCGTGATCTTCGAGGATCTCGTGATCGTGGGACCGGCCGGCAGCGAGGTGCCGATCAAAGGGTGGATCGGCGCGTTCAAGCTCGAGGGTGACGGCGAGTCGGCGTGGCGGTTCAACACCAAGCCGGCATCAGGCGAACCGGGCGCCGAGACCTGGGGACCCACGGATGCGCTCACCGGCGGCGGTGCGGTGTGGACACCGTTCTCGCTCGATCCCGTCCAGGGACTGATGTTTGCCCCTGTGGGCAATCCGGCGCCGGACTACTACGACGATGTCCGCCGGGGCGACAACCTGTACAGCAACTCCCTGGTCGTCCTCGACGCCCGGACCGGGAAGCTCGCGTGGCACTACCAGGCGGTGCCGCACGACACGCACGATTGGGACCTGACGCAGGCGAGCCCGCTCTTCAGCGCCGACGTCAAGGGCAAGCAGCGACGGCTCGTTGCCGTGGTCGGAAAAGACGGGATGCTCCATGTCCTGGACCGGGAGAGTCGTGAGCACCTTTACGAAGTCGCGGTCAGCCGTCGCGAGAACGTCGAGCTTCCCCTCACACCGGAGGGGGTACGCGTCTGCCCCGGCCCGCTCGGCGGCGTGCAATGGAACGGGCCGGCCTTCAACCCGAGAACCAATACGCTCTACGTCCCCTCCGTGGACTGGTGTGGCACCTTCAAGAGGGCCGAGGAGCTCAGTCGCGTCCCCGGACAGAACTACATGGGCGGGAGCTTCACGCCTGATCCGGTCGAACAGGGACGCGGCTGGCTGACCGCCATCGACGCGTCGACCGGTGCGATTCGCTGGCGCTACGAATCGCGCCGTCCGATGCTCGCCGCGGTCACCGCGACGTCGGCCGACCTGGTGTTCACGGGCGAGCTGGACGGCGACTTCCTCGTCCTCGACGCCCGCGACGGCACGGTCCTCTACCGCTTCAACACCGGAGGCGCGATGAACGGCGGCATCGTCACCTACCAGGCCGGCGGCACGCAATACGTGGCCGTCACGTCGGGGAGCGCGACCCGCTTCTGGAGGGCGCCGATCGGTTCGGCAACGGTGATCATCTTCTCCGTCCTGACGCCCGGTTCGTAGTCAGCACGGCGGGCCGCGCCTCATCGGAGGCCCTCCCGCCCCCGTTCCACGAACGAGCTGCGCCACCGCTCGAGGTCCGCCGCGGGCACACCGCTCTCGCGCGCCACGATCTCTACGGTCTCACCACGCAGCACGCGGAGCACGAGCTCGCTCCGCCGCGCGGTCTCCGCGTCGCCGATTGCGGGCACCGGGGCGGGCGCCGACACCAGGTCTCGCGCGACCAGGTTCAGGAACTGGCGCGTGCGAAGCTCTCGCGGATGGTCCAGGATCTCCCGCGGCGCGCCTTCCTCCACGATGCGTCCATCCGCCATGAAGACGATCCGGTCCGCCACCTCGCGCGCGAAGCGCACTTCGTGCGTCACGACCAGCATCGTCATGCCCGCCTCGGCCAGCTGCCGGATCACGGCGAGCACTTCGGCCACAAGCTCGGGATCGAGGGCGGAGGTTGGCTCGTCGAACAGCATCACGCGCGGCGAGATGGCGAGGGCGCGCACGATCGCCACCCGCTGCTGCTGGCCGCCCGACAGCCGGAACGGCAGATGGTCCGCATGATGGGCCAGACCGACGCTCGTCAGGAGCTCCATTCCCCGACCGCGGGCGACCTCGATCGGCTCGCCGTGGACGCGCACGTGGAATTTGGTCGCGCGGATGCCGGAGCGCGAGACGGAAAGGTATGAGGCTGGCGGGCACTCACGAGTCAGGGTGATCGATGATCTCAACTTGGATGGACGAAGCGGCACAGTCCGATCTGACCTGTTCATACCGAAACTCAGCCGAGCGATGATCATCGTTGGAGATCAGCCCGGTGTCGATCAGGGCGTCTCGCAGCGGCTTAAATCCTCCGATGAAGTTGTCATCATCGTAGGCTCTCTCCCCGTAGACCATCAGACGGGTGAACGTCACGAGCTTCCGCTTCCGGTTGTCCCACCCGTCAGGCGGTTCGTAGACCTCCTGAAGCCATGACTCGCGTGAATACTCCTTGCGCGCCCGGCCGTATAGAAACCTGCCGCGCTTGGTATGTGCCCAGCGGCTGCTATTTTCCA
>Ga0137418_10000930_pt1 | contig 26939 bp, 22 predicted proteins | sample CZODoug3_1_2_16f_FD_122242 | JGI IMG/M metagenome (GOLD analysis project Ga0137418, IMG submission 122242) | Vadose zone soil fungal communities from Angelo Coast Range Reserve, California, USA - CZODoug3_1_2_16fungal (Hybrid Assembly) | ecosystem: Environmental > Terrestrial > Soil > Vadose...
GAGTCGTCGTATTCGCCGAGATGAGGAATGTCGGCGGGATCGACGATCACCGCGCCCTGGCGACGCAGCACGTCGATCGCGGCTTCGACGAGCGCGTCGGCCTCGGGGCTGTACCCAAAGCACTTCTTGCGCGCCACGCCGATGCGCGCGCCCTTGAGACCGTTGGCGTCGAGGCTCGTGCTGCAATCCTTGCCCGCCAGCACGCCGAGCAGGATCGCGGCGTCGGTCACCGTCCGGCACATCGGGCCCGCGGTGTCCTGGTTGTGGGCGATCGGGACGATGCCGGCACCGCCGATCAGCCCGAGGGTCGGCTTGACGCCGACCAGCGAGCACGCCGACGAGGGACAGACAATCGAGCCGTCGGTCTCGGTGCCGACGCCCACCGCCGCGAGGCTGGCGGCGATCGCGGCGCCGGTGCCGGAGCTCGAGCCGCAGGGGTTGCGATCGAGTGCGTACGGATTCTTCGTCTGCCCGCCGCGGCCGCTCCATCCGCTCGACGACTGGTTGCCGCGGAAGTTCGCCCATTCACTCAAGTTGGTCTTGCCGAGGATCACCGCCCCCGCGGCGCGCAGCCGTTCAGCCACGATGGAATCGCGCGGGGGCGTCACGCCCACCAGCGCGAGCGAGCCGGCGGTTGTCATCATCCGGTCGGCGGTGGCGATGTTGTCCTTGATGAGCACGGGGATCCCGTGCAGGGGCCCGCGCGTGCGTCGCGCCTTGCGATCGACGTCGAGGTGATCGGCAATCGCGAGCGCGTCGGGATTGGTCTCGAGGACCGCGCGGAGCGCCGGCCCGGCGCGGTCGACGGCGTCGATGCGCGCGAGGTACGCCTCGCACAGCGAGCGCGACGTGTATCTTCCGGAGCGCATTCCCTCCTGCAGGGCAGCGATCGTGGCCTCGTCGAGCTCGAAGGCTTGCGGCCTGGCGACCGGGGGGGGGCGCCAGGCGGCGACGGCGGCCGCGGCGCCCGCGGCGTAGTGAATGAATGAACGGCGGTGCATGGGACGCTCGCAGGTGAGGGGTGGCTGGGGAGCGCCTAGTTTGCGGCGGACCGTGACCGCGCGCCAGGGCGCCGCGTGATTCTCCGCACGGATTCGCGGTCGAGCTTGCGGTAGCGTGCGCGACGTGAATCTTGCTGATACCGAAGAGGGAGCGCGCCTTTGAGTTCCTGGGAACAATGGATTTCGCAGCGTCTCAGCGCCCTGCGACTCGATACCATCAGGAGCAAGATCCTGATGTTCGCCGTGCTGGCGACGCTGCTGCCTTCCATCACGACCGCGTATATCTCGTACGTCGAGAACAAGCGCTCCCTCACGGCCAAGGCATCGGAAGAGCTGCTCGGGCTCAGCACGCAGGCCGCCCGCGAGCTGGACCTGTGGACCAAGGAGCGCCGCTACGACCTGCGCGTGTTCTCGGTCTCGTACGAAGTCACGGAGAACGTGGAGCGGGTGCAGCGCGTCGGCGGGCAAGTCGTGCGCTCGGGCCGCGCCTACCAGCGCCTCGCCGACTACCTGAATTCCGTGCGCGACCGATTCCCCGACTACGATGAGCTGCTGGTCGTGGACCCGCAGGGACGGGTCATCGCATCGAGCCAGAAACAGCCGCGGCCCCTGACCCTGCCCTCCGATTGGCAAGCCCAGATGCGCGGCGACGCGCTGATGCTGGGGCCGCCGTACTGGGATGCGGCGGACCAGCGCGCCGAGATGCTCATCGCCGTACCGATCCGGCTCGGGGCCAATGGTCGCTTCATTGGCGCGATTGCCGCGCGCGTCAATCTCCGCGGCGTCGCCGACACGCTACGTCGCTTCTCGCCGGGGGACGCGGGCCGGGTGTACCTGATGGGCGAGGATGGCCACCTGATCGTCAGCTCCCGCGGCACCTCCGCCGACTTGATGAAACTCGGCTACTCGCGCGACGATACGCGGTACCTCCTCGCGCGCGAGGGGCGCGCCGTCCAGTTCGCGAGCGTCACCGGCGATGCCGTCGTCGGCAGCGTACGGCGCATTCCCGGGCTGAACTGGATCGTGGTGACCGAAATCCCGACGGTTGAAGCCTTCCGACAAGGGGCGCGGCTGCGCAACGTCACCGCGCTCATCGTGGCCTCATTGTTTGCAGCGGTGGGCGCGCTCGGCTATTTCCTCGGCCTGCTGATCGTCCGTCCCCTCGACCGGCTCACACAAGGCGCGGCCAAGGTGGCAGCAGGCGACCTCGAGGTCGACCTCCCGGTGGTGACGGGTGGCGAGGTCGGGTATCTCACCCAGGTATTCAACAACATGGTGTCGCGCCTGCGCGACACCCATCGAGAGCTGGAGCGCCTCTCGGCGACCGATCCCCTCACGGGGCTCTTCAACCGCCGCCGGATGATGGAGGCGCTGGACCACGAGGTGCGCCGCTCCCGGCGTTTGAAGCACGCATTCGCGGTGTTGATGGCCGACGTGGACCACTTCAAGAAGTACAACGACGCCAACGGCCACCCGGCCGGCGACGCGGTGCTCAAGAAGGTGGGGGCGATCCTGCGCGAGTGCACGCGCGACGTGGACGTCGTCGCGCGCTACGGCGGCGAAGAGTTCTTTGTCTTGATGCCGGAGACCGAAGGGTCGGGCGCGGCCGACGTGGCGGACCGCGTGCGCGAGCGGCTGGCGGAGGAGAAGTTGCCGGGTGGGTCCGTCACGTTGAGTTTCGGCGTCGCGGAATTCCCGGCGCACGGAGATATCGGGGAGACGCTCATCGCCATCGCGGACGCGGCCCTGTATCAGGCGAAACGGGAAGGCCGTGACCGGGTTGTGCTGGCGCCCGGAGCGGCGGAACGCCGCCGGCGCAAAACCCGCGAGGCCTAGGGCGCTACTGCCGCCGGCCGATCAGGCTCTGGAAGACCCAGCCAGGGCGCCCCGAGTCGTCGGTAATGCGCACCCACTGGTCCACGTACGAGTAGCCGGTCAGCGGCGCGCCGCCGTCGAGGGTGAAGACGACTTCGAAGCCGCCTCCCGGACCCGACCGCACGTTGGCGCGCCCCATCGTTTGCAGGTGCAGCGGCAACGCGAACGGCACCTCGCCCTGTCGCAGCGAACCCCGTTCGACGCTCGCGACGCGGCCCTGTCCTGCGGCCGCCGCATCCTTCGCCTGATTCGCCAGGTAGAGCGCCCCGCCGTAGTTCTGCTTGTCGAATTCGACTGTCGCCTGCTGGAGGAGTTGTGCGGCCTGACCCAGCTCGGGAACCCCCTGCGGGTTGCCGCTGGTGCGCAGCGCCTGCAGCGCGATCTCGGCTTCCGCCATGCCGGACGCGGCTTCCGCGCGCGTCGCCAGGGACTGGAGCTTGGCCATCGCGCGCACCACTTCGTGTCGCGCCTCGTCGAGACGCGCCTGCAGCTCCTCGACCTGCGCTTCCTTCTCGAGCAGGCGCAATTCGAGCCGCGACACCCGCTGCTCGAGCTGTGTGTCGCGCGCCACCGGCGCCGGCCGTGGTGGCTGGTGCGCCGGCACGGTGTCACGCGCGGGCGACGTCTGCGGAGGCCCAGGGAGCCATCCCCAGCCGTTACACCCGGACACGACCGCGGCGGCGAGCGCCAAGCCCAACAGGACACGCATGGGCACATAAGTTGGTGTGCGGCGGCCTTGAAGCAAGGGCGCGGCCGTCCTTATAGTAGATCGTGCCTAATTCGAAGGCCGCGCGACCGACGCCGCTGCGCGCGCTGATCGTCGAGGACCGAGCCGCGGACGCGGACTTGATCCTCCGCGAGCTCAAGCGCGGCGGCTTTGTAACGACCCACGAGCGCGTCGAAACCGCGGACGCGCTGCGCGCGGCCCTCGACAAGCACTCGTGGGATATCGTGCTCAGCGACTACTACCTCCCCACATTCGACGCCCCGGGCGCCCTGACGGTGCTGCAGGCCTCCGGTCACGACATGCCGTTCATCGTCGTGTCGGGCAGCGTGGGTGAGGACACCGCCGTCGCCGCGATGCGGGCCGGCGCGACCGACTACATCATGAAGGACCGCCTGCAGCGACTGCCGCACGCGGTCGCGAAAGCGCTCGCCGAAGGGTCGGTGCGCCGCGAACGCCTGCAGCTCCAGCAGGACCTCGCGCGAGGGCAGAAGCTCGAGGCGATCGGCCGGCTCGCCGGCGGCGTGGCGCACGACTTCAACAACGTGCTCACCGCCATCCTCGGCTCCGCCGAGCTGCTGATGATGGATACGCCCCCCGGCGAGCACGCGCGCGAGGAAGTCGAGATCATCCGTGACGCGGCCGTTCGCGCCCAGGACCTGATCCGTCAGCTCCTGGCGTTCAGCGCGCGCCAGGTGCTCCAGCCCGTCGTCCTCGACTTGAACGCTCTCATCACGGATCTGGGCAGGATGCTGCGGCGCCTGATCGGGGAGGACCTGACGCTCGATACGGAGCTCGCCGGTGACCTGGGTGCCGTGCGCGCCGATCCAGGTCAGTTGGAACAGGTGCTCGTCAACCTGAGTGTCAACGCGCGGGACGCGATGCCCGACGGCGGTCGGCTGGTGATCCAAACCGAGAACATCGACGTCACCGACGGGGGAGACGTGCCCGCCGGGCCCTACGTGCTCGTCGGCGTAACGGACACGGGGACCGGGATGGACGCGACGACACTGGCCCGCGTCTTCGAGCCGTTCTTCACGACGAAGCCGCGTGGCAAAGGCACCGGGCTCGGCCTGGCGAGCGTGTACGGCATCGTACGCCAGAGCGGCGGCTACATCGCCGTGACGAGTACCCCGGGCGCCGGCACGACGTTTCGGATCCACCTGCCCCGCGTGGACGCGCCCGTCGAGACGGCGCGCGCCCCCCGCGTCGTCAGCGTCCCCGCGCCCGGCACCGAGACCGTGCTGGTCGCCGAGGACGAGCAGATGGTGCGCGTCTTGATCCGGAAGGTGCTGGAGCAGGCAGGATACACGGTGCTGCTGGCCGGCGGCGGCGCCGAGGCGCTCCAGCTGGCGGAGCGCCACGCCGGCCCCATTCAGATGCTCGTCACCGACGTGGTGATGCCGGGGATGAGCGGCCGCGAGCTAGCGCGGCGCCTCCTCGAGCTGCGCCCGAACACCAAGGTCCTGTATCTCTCGGGCTACGCCGACGACGCCGTGGAACGGCACGGCGTGCTCGACCCCGGCACCGCGTTCATGCAAAAGCCCTTCAGCCCAGGCGCGCTCGCGAGCCGCGTGCGTGAAGTGCTCGGGGGAACCTAGAGCTCGACCTCCACGCCGATGCGCAGCGTGCGGCCCGGATTATAGAAGAACCACGGGCCGTCGAAGGCGTCGTAATAGGCGTTCAAGGTCTGCTGTTGCTCCGCCAACGAGTACAAGCCGTTCCCATCTCCGAAGCGCCGCTCGACGCGTGTAAGCACGACGCAGTTCACCGGGTTCACCCAGCTCGAGCAGGCACTCAGGTTGATCGTCGTACCGTCCGGCTCCAGCGCCCCACTGCCGCTCGCTTCGGCGGTCAGATTGCCGTACTCCGGCGCCAGCGCCTGGGAGCGATGCTGCGCGTTGACGACGGAGCCCGTCTCATCGAACACGGCGCGCGTGTTCTGGAAATTGAAGAGGTTGCGCACATCGGCGTACACGGTCCAGGCCCGTCCCCCCGCCCGGACGGCTTTCATGAGGCGCACGTCCACGCGCTTGGTCCCGGGGAGCCGCGCGGAGCCCGTGGCGATGTTGAGCGGCGACGACGGCGTGATCGTGCCGAGCCCGACGTTGATTGGCGCCGGGTCGTAGGCGATGCCACTGGTGGCCCGCAGGGAGAGCTGCGCGCTGAGATCGCGAACGAACGCGGGCCCGTCGTTCGGGGCCTGGAGAGTTGCGACCGCCGCCACCGCCTGTGTCGTCACGCCGCCGCCCCCGCTCGGCGCGTGCAGGAGCGAGTACGCGCCCGACGCGGTCAACCAGGGACCGATACGCCATTCGAGTCGGGCGTCCAGACCGACGCCCCGCATCTCGTCGATCGTGAGGACGTCGACATTGACGGTGCCAGGAGGGTTCAGGGGGTCAGCGAAGGGTCTGAATCGGCCCACGTACTGAGGAAGGTCCTTGAGGTACCCCGCCAGTTCGATCACGACATCGCGGCCCAGGGCGGAGCGCACACCTAAGTCGATCTGCGAGGACATCGCGAACTTTACATCCCTGCCGAAAGAGGTCGACGTGTTCACGAAATCGAAGTCGGCGTTGGCATTCTGGAAGAAGGTCGACCAGGTCGGCGCCTCGACGGAGCGCGCGTAGCCCAAACGCGCGCTCGTGTTGGCCGAAATCGCATAGGCGAGACGGATCCTCGGCGAGACCACGGTCTGGCTACCGGTTTTCGTGAAGACGCGCGCGACACTGCTCCGGTATAAGGCGTCACTCGTGTCCGCGCCCGCGAACCAGAGGGGATTCGTGTAGATCCGCCCCGGCGTGTTCGCGAACTCGCCCCCCGGCGTGATGCGGTCCACGCGAAGGCCGACATCGAGGACCGCCGCCCCAACCGTGAGTCGATCGCTGGCAAACACGCCCAGGCGTGCCGGCGACTCGACAAAGGCCTCGAATGATGCCTGCGCGATCATGCCGGATTGATACTTGGACAGATTGGTGTGCTCGGCATCGACACCGACCGTCACGTGATGCGCTGCACCCGACCGCCAATCCAGTTCCCAGCGACCCTGCAAGCGGCGTTCGCGGACGTAGCTCAGGACGCCGTTCACGCCCTGCGAGGGCCACGCGACCGAGGTCAGCGTGCCGAACGGATTGAGCCGGTACGGCTGGCGGTTCGCGAGATCGTTGCGGTTCGGATACGGGACGCGCTGCCCCGAATTCGTGCGGACGTTTCGCACCAGACGATCGCTGACGGGCAGCGGAAACACGTCGGTTCCCGTGAACTCGAGCGTCCCCATCTCGATCCCGAGGTAGGGCTCGCGTGTCGCCGGTTCCGAGGCGGCGCTGAGGGGCCCACTGATCTGGTCGTCGCTGCCGTACGACAGGTTCACATCGAGCGCTAACGGACCGCCGCGCCATGCCCCGAGCTGGTGGCGCCAGTTGACGATCGCCACCGCTGAGCGCGCCCGCCCGCCGCTGTACAACGCCGGATCCATGATGAGTTGGCCGGGGAACGAGCGCTGTTGGAAGTCGCTGCCGAGGAACGTCACCGCGAGAAGCGACGCGCCGCCGCTGCCGTACGTGCGCTGGACCTTCCCCTGAACCCGTCGCGTCGTCGCCCAATCCATCGGGCGGCGCAGCCCCTGACAGTCGATTCCTGCGTTGTCTGCCGCCGCACACTCCCCACTCCACTGAATGAATCCCGGGATGGTGACTGACTGCGTAACACTCCCGCTGGTCACCTCGACGACTGTGTCCACGCCAAACGGCACGTACGAGGGCACTGCGGCCGCGGCGGCGCTGCGGTAGCGGGAGAGCTGCCCCTGAAGCGTGGCGGACAAGAAGAAGGAGACGTTGGGCGCAATGGGGAGCGGTCCACCGACGGCGGCCGCGATGCGGTTGTAGCCGACACTCACGCCGTTACCGAACGGATCATCCGACTCCCAGCGAACCTGGCCGGTGAGCCGGTCTTCCCCGGTGCGCGTGACGTAGTTGACGACGCCGCCCGTCACGTCGGCGACGACCGCCGGCGCAACGCCGGTGGTGAGGCACACGTCGGCAATGGCGTTCTCCGCGACGCCGATCCCCTGCGTGCCCAGCGTTTGGAAGCGAACGGGGGCACCATCGATGTAGGTGGCCGCGTGCCCTGGGACCCCGCCGCGAATGGAGATGTCCGGCGCCGTCGAGACGCCGATTTCCCCAGAGCGGAACAGGACCCCTGGGATGGATACGAACGCCTGCCGGGGATCGTCGATGGCCAGGCGCCGCAGGGCCGTCCCGTGCACCACGCCACCCGAGGCGAGGGAGTCGGAGCAGCCGCGGCTCGAGTCGGCTTGGGCCCACGCGTCAGCCACGGGGGTCGCGGCGATGGCAAGGAAGGCGATGGCGGGCCAGACACGACAGGGCATAGGCGCTCTCCCCGATTGGTGTGCCGATGATAACGGAATCTGCTGTCTACCGGGGCGTGCGCACGACGTTCCGCCGGGCGCGCCAGGCGTCATAATGTGGCGCCTGGGCAACGGTTGACATTTCGAGTACCCCCTACCACTTTTGGGGCGAGCGAAAGGGCCACGGCATGGTGCCGTGCGCTGAATACCAGAGACTGTCACAGGACCTGGGCTGCCGCCTCGGGTCCTTTGTCGTTTCTGGATCGGCACTCTCCTCGGCAAAAGGGGCTTCATGGAAGTCACGCTGACCGAGCACGACCGTCTCGACTTCGTACTGAAGAAGTTCCGCCGGCAGATCACCAAAGCGGGACTGTTTCAGGATATGAAGAAGAAGCGGTTTTACGAGAGTCCGGCCACTCGCCGGCGACGGAAGGACAAGGCGGCTGCTCGCCGCAAGGTCAAAAACGCCCGTCGTCGGGAACACTACTAAGCTAGGAGTATCATCAGTATGGCACGCATCACCGGTACCGTGAAGTGGTTCAACGACGCCAAGGGCTTCGGGTTCATCACCCCGGAGAACGGCGACAAGGACTGCTTCGTGCATCACACCGCGATTCAGGCGGAAGGTTTCAAGTCGCTGGCCGAAGGTCAGCGGGTGGAGTTCGAAGTCGTTCAGGGCCAGAAGGGTCCGGCGGCGCAGAACGTCGTGAAGCTCTAACCACACACGGCACCTTGCAGCATCACGGCGCCGCCCTTCGGGGTGGCGCCGTTGTCGTTTCCGCCTTGACAGCCCCCCAGCATATGTTACTCTAGGAGTAACATATGACCAGCAGCCGGTTCGTGGTCGCCGTGCACGTCCTGACGCTGCTCGAGACCGAGCGCGGACGCCCCGTAACGTCCGCTTACATCGCCGGCAGCGTGAACACGAATCCCGGGGTCATCCGGCGCCTGCTCTCGATGTTGGCGCGCGCCGGCATGGTGCGGTCGCCGCTCGGCGCCGGCGGCGGTGCCCTCCTGGCCAAACCCGCCGATCGGATTCGCCTCCTCGACATCTATCAGGCCGTCGAGGCCCCGGACGTCTTCGCGCTGCACCGCTCGCCCCCCAACCCCAAGTGCCCCGTCGGGAAGCACATTCAGCCGGCGCTCTCCTCCGTGCTCGGCCGCGCCGAGCGCGCGCTCGAGGGCGAGCTGGGCGAGGTGACCGTGGCGGACGTCGTCCGCTCGGTCACGGCGCGCGCGCGCCGCTAGTCTTCATCGCATACAGGGCCCGATCCGCTCCGCTGAGGATCGCCTCGGCGGTGACCCCGTCGCGGGGGAACGTCGCGACCCCAAAGCTGGCCTTGATGCGTGGCGCCTCCACGTCCTGCGCCAGGCGCTCCGCCACGCGCAGGGCGACCTGCTGCGCCGCCGCTTCGTCGGTCTCGGGAAGCACCAGCGCGAACTCGTCCCCGCCGTAGCGCGCCGCCGTATCGACCGCGCGGCAGGACGTGTGCAGCACCTCCGCCAGGCGGCTCAGGGCACGACTCCCCACGAGGTGCCCGTGGCGGTCGTTGATCCGCTTCAGCCCGTCCACGTCGAGGAGCAGCACCGCGAACCCGCGCTGCGTCCGCTGCGAGCGACGGATCTCCGCTTCGAGCGCCGACATCAGCTGGCGGTAGTTGGCGAGTCCAGTCAACGCGTCGCGGACGGCCAGGTCGCGGAGGTGGCCTTCCATGCGGCGTCGCTCCGACACGATCGCCGCGACGATCAGGTTCGTGACCGCGATGACGGCGATGAACGCCTGCACGAGCAGCAGCGACTCGTTCTGCGTCTCGCGGGCGAACGGCCCGAGCCCCCGGAACGTTCCGCGCACCGCGAACACCGCTACGAGCAGGATCAAGGTCGACGTCTCGCGTGCCCCGAACCGGAAGGCCGCCCACAGCAGGATCGGGATCACCACGAACTCGAGAGGATAGTTCTTGGCTGGAAACAGCCCGCCGAACGCGCACAGCGCCGCCAGGACGAGGCACGCGACCAGCGCTGCCGCTTCGATCACGCGCCGGCGCCTCCACTGCACGCGTGGATGCTCCGCCCAGAGCAGCAGCACCGGTGCGACGATGAGCGAGCCCGCCGCGTCGCCCAGCCACCAGGTCACCCAAACGCGCCCGAAGTCAGCCCAGTGCGCGAACCCGCCCAGGGCGAGGCTCGTGACCCCGAACGTCGCGCTCACCGTGGTGCTGAGCGCGGCGGCGAGGACGGCGAAACGGAATGCGTTCCGGGGACGACCGAAGGCCTGGCGCCCGGCAGCAAAGCGCTCCACCAGAGCGGCACCGAGCCAGCCTTCCAGCGTATTGCCCAGCGCGATTCCAATCGACGTCGCCAGCGAACCCGCGGTGGTGAGATTGGCGAGGAACGCACCCACGAAGATGGCGGGCCCCGCCCGCGCACCGACGATCAGGAATGCGGCGAGGGCGATCCCCGTGGGGGGCCAAACGGGAGAAGCGCTGGGGTTCTCGAACGCCAAGCGCAGGCCCAGCTTGGCAGCCACGAAATAGACGACGGCAAGCCCGGCCATGGTGACCGCGCGCCACGGGCGAGCCTGATCCCGCGCCACAGCAGACGTCGTCATGGTGGTGGGAATAGCATAGACCGGCCAGACCGTCGGACCGGGTGACCTTCGTCACGCGGCGACGGTGTCCTCCGAAACGCGAGCACGGGTTATGCGGCGCCGCCGCACGCTGCAAGCACTTACATACTCAGCAGACGGGCCGCGTTTCCGCCCAGGATCAAGGCGCGGTCTTGGTCGGACACATCCACTCTCCCGAGGCTCTCGCGCATCGAGCGCAAGCTCCCGATGCGGTGCGGGTAGTCGCTGCCGGCAAGGATCTGGCGTGCGCCCGCGAAATCGACCGCGAGGCGGATTGCCTTCGGGTCGAAGTTGACCGTGTCGTAATAGAACCCTCTGAGATACTCGCTCGGCGGGCGGCCGATATGCGCGCGGCACTCGGGGAAGGCTTCGTACCCGCGATCGAGACGCTCCGCGAGGTATGGAATCGCCCCGCCCAAATGACCCAGCACCCAGCGAATGCGCGGATACCGCTCCACGACGCCGCTGAACACGAGTTTGGCAGCCGCGAGCGTGGTGTCGAACAGGAATCCGACGAGCGGCATCAACCAGTACTCCGTCATCGCCTCGACGCCGACCGGGTGAGTCGGGTGGATGTACAGCACGGCGCCGAGACGGTCCGCCAGCTTGTACAGCGGCTCGAAACGCGCGTCTGCCAGCGCGACCCCATTGACGTTGCCGAACAGCATTGCGCCCCGGAATCCCAGCTGGGTCATTGTCCGTTCCAGCTCCGCCGCCGAGGCCGCCGGGTCGTTGAGCGGCAGCGTCGCCAGCGCGGTGAACCGCGTGCCGCGCTCGCGGACGACGGCCGCGAACGCGTCGTTCACGAGGCGGGCGAGGGCGGCCGCGCGCGCCGGCGTCTCGACGTGCGTCCCGGGCGTCGTGAACGACAGAACCTGCATGTCCACGCCTTCACGACGCAGCACGTCGTCCCGATACGCGATGTCCCGATGGCCCTGCACCGCCACGTTGTAATCCCCTGGGTATCCGAGCACGGGGTTGCCGTCGTCGTCGGTCCAGACCTTGACGGTCGTCGGTCCGGTGCGCAGCGCCTCGAGGTACGCCGGCGGATAGTAATGATTGTGGAAGTCGATGACCTTCACGACGCGCGGCTCCTTGTGAGAACGTACACCGGGTACCCTGCCAATACGATCAACAGCCCGACCGCGCTGTTCGCCGGCGCGGCGGCGATTTGGCTCACGGCGACAAACGCCGCCGCGGCGGCGAACAGCAGCGGCACCGCCGCTCCGCCGCCCACACGGTACGCGGGGGCGTATCCCGGGCGCCGCCGCACGAGCAGCAAGCCCACCGCCATCGCCGCGAAGAAGATCCACTCCGTGTAGACGACGCGCCTGAACAGCGCGCTGTAGGTCCCCGTCGCGACGAGGACGGCAGACCACACGGCCTGCAGCACGATCGCGCGGTGCGGCGTCCGGAATCGGGGATGGACGGCTCCCACCCAATGAAACAGCAGGCCGTCACGCGCGAGGGCGTAGTAGACGCGCGGTCCCACCAGGACGATCCCGCACAGGGCGCCGAACGTCGAACCCACCACCAGCGCGGCCAGCAACGCCGCGCCGCCGCTCCCGACCAGGGCATCGGCGGCCTCGGCGGCGATGCGCTGCGAGTGAGCCACACGATCGAGCGGCAGGATGTACAGGTACAGGGCGTTGAGCGCAACGTACGTCACCGTCACCATGATCGTCCCGATGATGAGCGCGCGCGGCAACGTGCGCTCGGGATCGCGCGTCTCCTCCGCCGTGTACGCGACCATGTGCCATCCGCCGAATGCAAAGAGTCCCGCCCCAACCGCTGCGGCAAATCCGCGCAGGGTCACTCCCTCAGCAGGCGAAGCCCCGACGAAGTGCATCGGGAGGTCCGCGCCGAGCCAGAACCCGACGGCGAGCAGCGCGACGATCGCCGCCACCTTGCCGATGGTCACGGCGGCCTGGAGGCCGCTCCCGAAGGCGACGCCGATGTAGTTGACGGCAGAGAGACCCAGGATTGCCGCGACTGCGACGAGGCGCATCCCGGTGTCGTCCAACGGAACGAAAAAGGCGACGTAGCGGGAGAAGATGACCGCGAGGGCGGCAATGATGCCGGAATGCATGCTCCAGAACATCGCCCACGCCCAAAGAAAACCCGCGGCGGGGGAATACGCATCGCGCAAGAACGCATACACGCCGCCCGAATCGGGCACGGCGGCGGCCAGTTCGGCGGTAATGAGTGCGCCCGCGAGGGTCAGGCCCCCGGCGACGATCCACACGGCGAATACGCCGCCCACGGAGGGGACGGCGCCCGTCACCTCCGACGCCTGCACGAAGATCGACGCCCCGATGATCGTCCCGACGACCATCGCGGTGGCGCGAACGAGACCGAGCGACCGCTGAAGGGCCGGCGCGCTCAGAGCTGCTCGTAGGTGCAGCCGTGCTCCTGCGCGAGCCCCAGCGCCATGGTGTGCGCCGGCACGAGCTTCACGCCGGGATTGAACCCGGCGATCAGCTCGACGCGGATCGGATCGGCGGGTCGACCGAGATCGGTGGCGAGCTCACGCACGATCCCGTTGAGGGCGTTGTTGCACTGCCAAAAGATCGCGCCGCGGGCCTGCAGCGGTTTCACGCCCACGACTTTGCCCGGCGGCGCCGGCATCGCGTCGAAGTAAATGTTGCGCTTCGCCCAATCATTGGTCGCGGGGTCCTTCAGCTCCCAGCGCCGGCCCAGCTCGTACTTCGCCCACAGCGCGTCCTGGACGTTGATCGGGAATCCCTGACGGGCGATGCCGACTACTGCGTTGATATCGGGATACGCGAGGTGGAACACCTCGCGATGAGCATCGAGGTAGTTGACCACGACGTGCAGGGGCAAGTGGTCGCGCAGCGCGCCGACCGCGAACACCTGTTTGTGCCGCCCTTTGAGATCGTCGAGCCACGACAGGTCCCACGTCTCGGACGCTGTGGATGCGGCGCCCATTGTGAACGACGGCCGCGCCAGGGCTACCCCGGACAGGGACGCGAGGGCGGTGAGAAACGAGCGGCGGGGCACCATAGAGCCTCCGAGTGTGCGAGTGGGAGCACGACCCGGATGAAGATACGGGCGGCGGGCCCGGGCACTACCCCGGACCCACCGCCCGCGTACCGGCTACAGACTACGCAGGAACTTGAGCAGCGCGAATCGCTGGAATAGCGACAACCGGGCAAAGCGGCTGCGCGTGCGCGCCGCTTCACCACCGTGCAGTGCAATCGCCTGTTGGATGGTCAACGCGCGACCATCATGCATGAACGCGGTGCCGAACCGCAGCCCCATCAGCGGCTCGGTCCGAAACTCGGCGGGCTGCGCGTCGCCCAGACATATGTCGGCGAGCCCCGGCCCCATGTCGTGCAACAGCAGGTCTGTATACGCCGGCACGACCTTGCGACTGATGGCGGCTATGGGGCTGGACCCGGTGACGAGCGCCGGAATGTGACACGATGCGCAACCGATCTCGGCGAACACGACGCTCCCGATGGTGCCGGTGAGGTCGAGCCGGAGGGGCTGCGGTGGCGCCAGCAGGTGCACGAACGCGTCGGCCGCAGCGAAGTCTTCCTGCGATACCTCCGGCTCCGGAATCGGATCGACGCCCGGGGGCAGCGGATTGCCGCCGACCGTCTGCTCGATCTGGTTGCCGGGGCTCGTGACACCTATCTCCATCACGAATGCGCCGCTGTTGAACGCCGTGAGATTCGCCTCCTGCGCCTTGCGCCCGAAACGGCCGATCCGGCCATTCGGGAGACGGTGCACGCGCCCCGAAATCCCGTCGCCATTGAGGTCGTACGGATCCGCCAAGGCGACGATCTCGGCGTCGGGAACGGCATCCAGGAGTCCAAATCCGAACACATCGGGTGTGGTGCGACGTCCCGTCGCGGTCGCGCCGGGAATATCCGGCTCGGCGGTAATGCCGAGGGCCGCTTGGAGCGCCGGCGTCACCTGTTGCTGGACGACCTGGCCACCCACGGCCGCGCGATCGTCGCACACGGCGCCCACGAACGCGCTCGCGTGCACCTCGACATCCTCGCCTCCTTCCGCCGGGTCATTGTTGCCACTGCCCCCGACGACCGGATTCTCGTGGCACGCGGCGCACCCGACCGCGTTGAACAGCGGTCCCAACCCGTTCTCGGGTGCGAACTGGATTTGGAACACGGCGCTGCCTCGCTGAAACAGCGCCAGCTGATCGGGAGCCAGTCCGGGCAGCGGGCTACCCGCCGGCGCGGAGGGAATCAAGAGTGCCGACGGGGACGGCAAATCGGCGGGCGCGGGAGCAGTGGCAGGCGGGGCGTCGCTGCAGGCGGCGATGACGCCCAGCGCCGTCACAAGGAACGCGATTCTGGCGCGGTGCGGGGACATACGTCCTCCCGGGCACGGGTAAGCGTGCGCCACAGCGTCGCGGTCAGAATCGGGCGGGAAACGGACCCTAGGGCAGGCGGGCTTGGCTCACAAACTGAGATTCGCCCAGGGCGCGATCGACCATACTCACCTGGCGGGACGCCCGCGGGTCATATGGGGTTTGTTCGGTGATACTTACTCCAGCGCGACTGGCGGCGCGGCGCCGTATGTGATGCCGCGCCGCTCGGGACCGCGCCACGCGACAATCGCGCACGTGATGAATGCGATGCCGGCCGTCAGCGGCATCGCGACGGTGTATGTGACGCGCTCAGCGAACCACGCCTGGAACGTGGGCAGAAACGCCGCGACCGCGGCGCCGCACTGGTACGCGAAACCTGGCAGGAAACCGCGCACCGAGTCGGGGGACAGCTCGGTGATGTGTGCCGGGATAACGCCCCAGGCGCCCTGCACCATCAACTGCATGAGGAAGCCCCCGATGTAGAGCAGGAGGAGCGACGGCGCGAACGCCCACGCCGGAATCATCACCAGGGCCCCGGCGAGCGCCAACACAATCGCGCGTCGTCGCCCGATGCGGTCAGAATAGAGGCCGAACAACACGCCTCCCGTCAGGGCACCGACGTTCGTGATCGCGGTGAGGATTGCCCGGCGTTCGGGCGAGAAGCCCCAGTCCCGCTTCAAGAATGTGGGATAGAGGTCTTGGGTGCCGTGGGAGACGAAATTCATCATCGTCATCAGCAACCAGATATAGAAGAACAGCTTCCAGTGTGAAACGATGGCGCGCCCCAGCCCCGACCAATCGCGGTGGCGCGTCCGCTGCCACACTTCGGACTCCTTCACCTGGAACCGCACATACAGCGCGAGCAACGCCGGGAGCCCACCAATGAAGAACATCGGGCGCCATCCCCAACGCGGGAACACGAAGAAGTAACAGAGTGCCGCCAACAACGACCCAGCGGCGTAGCCCTGCTGCAGCAGTCCCGAGAGCACGCCCCGCAGCCGCGGTGGGACCTTCTCCATGACGAGTGATGCGCCGACGCCCCACTCGCCCCCCATCCCGATCCCGAACAACGCGCGCAGCACCATGAACGACCAGTAGGTCGGCGCGAACCCCGAGAGGACCTCGACGATGGAATAGAAGACTAAGTCGAGCATCAAGGGGAGGCGTCGGCCGTAGCGGTCGGCAATGAGACCGAAAACGAGCGCGCCGACCGGCCGGAACAGCAACGTCAGCGTGATGGACGTGGCCATCTCGGTGTCGCTGCGCCCGAACTCCTTCCCGATCGCCGTCAGCGTCATGACGACCACGAAAAAATCGAACGCGTCGAGCGTCCAACCTAGAAACCCCGCGACGACGGCGGGCCGATGATCGGACTTTACGTGCACGTCGGCCATAAGCGCCAAAAGATGGCGCGCCGCGCGGGACCCAGCTATACTGGCCGATCTACTTTTTCGGAGGACTTGTGCCCGGCAAGTTCGGCGAGAAGTACTACGACCTGACACTCAACGCCCTGCGCATCATGGCCGCCTTCTTGTACATGATCCACGGCGGGCAAAAACTATTTGGTTGGTTCGGCATGGGGCCGATGCCCGGCGTGTGGCCGTTCGGCGTCGCGGGTGTGCTCGAGTTCTTCGGCGCCCTCGCCCTCGCCTTTGGCCTGTTCACTCGGCCCATCGCGTTCCTGGCGGCCGGGGAGACCGCCGTCGCGTATTTCTGGATGCATGCCAGCAAGAGCGGCAGCATTTGGCCCTGGGTGAACCACGGCGAGGTTCCCGCCCTGTACTGCTTCATCTTCCTCCTCATCTGGACGTCCGGGGGCGGCAGCAAGACCCTCGACGCCTGGCTCGCCAAGCGGAGGGTTCCATGATTCTGACACTCGCGCTGCTCGCTATCGCCCAGCAGGCTCCGACGATTCAGGAGTGGAATGTGCCCTGGGCGGGCACGCGTCCTCGCGATCCGTATCTCGACCGCGCGGGCCGCGTGTGGTTCGTCGGCCAAACCGGGCACTACGTCGGCATGCTCGATCCCACGACCGGCGAGTTCAAGAAGTACGACCTCGCGCCCGGAACGGGGCCACACAACCTGATTCTCGACAGCACCGGGATCGTGTGGTACTCGGGCAACGCGTCGTCGCACATCGGCCGGCTCGACCCCAAGGACGGGAGCATCACCCGGATTCCGATGTCCGATTCGACCGCGCGCGACCCACACACGATGGTCTGGGATCGCCACGGGGACATCTGGTTCACCGTCCAGGGTGGCAACGTCATCGGCAAACTGACTGTGGCGAGCGGGACGATGCGCCTCGTAAAGGTGCCGACACCGCGCGCCCGCCCCTACGGCATCGCGCTCGATCGCGCCGGTCGTCCCTGGGTGGTCTTGTTCGGCACCAACAAGATCGCGACCGTCGATCCTGAAACATTCGCGCTGACCGAGTACCCCCTGCCCCGCACCGACGCCAGGCCACGGCGCATGGCGATCACCTCCGACGGCGCCGTCTGGTACGGCGACTATGCCGGCGGCATGCTGGGCCGCTTCGACCCGCGCACCAAGAAGGTCGAAGAGTGGCCCCTCCCCGGTGGGGCCGGCGCGCGACCCTACGCGGTCACCGTGGACGATCAGGATCGCATCTGGGTCGTTGAGACCGGCTCACAGCCCAACCGGTTCGTCGGCTTCGATACGCGGACCCATCGGTTCCTGCCGCCCGTCGCCGTTCCCAGCGGCGGGGGCACGATTCGCAACATGGTGTACGACGCTCGCGCGCGCGCCATCTGGTTCGGGAGCGATGCCAACACCATCGGCCGGGCCCAGCTGCCGAATCCCCCTGCGACGCCCGTCCCGTAGGTCGGCCTTGAGCGTCGGCGCGCTGGCCCTCGTCGGCGCGTCGCTGGCGACGGTCCCGGTTTTCAAGACGGGACCGCCGCCAGGGCACACGGGCGGTTTCGGCGAGCCGACGTGCCGGGCCTGCCATTCCGACGCGGGACTCAACGAGCCCGGAGGCGAGCTCACGGTGACCGGGGCGCCGACGAGCTACGAGCCCGGCCGGACCTACCAATTGGAGGTCGTGCTGCGGCGCGCCGGGATGCTCCGCGGCGGATTCCAGCTCGCCGCGCGGTTCGCCGATGGCCCCTCGACCGGCGCGCAGGCAGGTGTGCTCGCGCCCGGCGATGCGCGGGCGATCGTCACCTGGGACACTTTGACCCATGTGAGTTACATCGAGCACAACCTGGCCGGCACCGCGCTCTCGGGTGACGCAGGTCACTGGATCGTCCGATGGACGGCGCCGGCGACTGCCACAGGTCCCGTGTCGTTCAACGTGGCAGGCAATGCCGCCAACGACGACGATTCACCACTCGGCGATTTCATCTACACGACTGCCCTGAGAGTGGCGCCGGCGCCTCGCCGGTGACAAATTACGTCGTGCCTTTGACCACTCGTCTGCTTGCTGACCGTCGCGGCGGGGTGGACCGCAGGACCGATCCGCGGCGTACGACGTTGGAAACTGTTCCCGTCAATCGCCGCCACGTCGTCGACCTGCGGCGCGGGGCCGACCGTCGCAGCACACTCGATCGGCGTAACCGGGCCGGCCGGCCCCGGACGTCGGAGACACCCGCCGAGCACATCCGCAACGCGCTCCAGCTGATTCATCACGTGAACGAGACCGACGGGATCGATGTGGAGCAGCGCGCCGACATTGCGGCTGCCCTCCGGCGACTCGAGCGCGCGCTTGACCTGTTAGAGCGTCGCGCCCCGGTCTAACGCGCTGCCCATCGCCACCGTATCGCGGTGACCAAACAAGAAAACGTCGGCGATCCGCACGTCGCCCGCCGGCGCGAGATTCTGCGCCTGGCGAGCGTCGCCTTGCAGGGACGCGTCGTGGCCGTGTGGGAGGTGTCGCCCCGCGCGCAGGTCCTCCCGATCCTGGCGAGCGTGCTTGAACCGCCGCCCGAAGCGACCAGCCTCGACCTGACCTCCACGCTGCAGCGTTGGGGCGCCCCCATCATTCAAGGGAGCCGATGGGTGGGGTGCCGCCTCGACGACGCCGGGCATTGGTGCATCGCGCCGGTGCGGAATCAGCCCCCGGCCCCGCCGCCCGGCGGCGTGGAGCGCCGCAGTCGCGAGCGCATGACCCTGGAGCTCGCCGGCCTGTGTCTGGGGCTCGTCGATCAGACGCCGCGCATGACGGCGCGCCCGCGCACTCCCGAGTCCGACGTGCTGGCCGAGCTAGTGCGCCAGCCCAGCGTCATCGCGCATGAAGTGGCCAACCCGCTGACGGCCGCGCTGGCGGGGCTCGACTGGTGCTTCAAGCGCGTGCGCGAGGCGGGATCACTCGAACCGGGATTGCGGGCCGGCATCCTCGAAGACCTCACCGGCGTCGCCGAGGGTATGGAGCAGGCGATCGCGTTCTTGCGGTCGATCCAGGACCGCGCGCGCGGCGGGCTCGCCCGTTGGGAGCGGTTCGACGCGGGTCAAGTGATCCGGTCATGTGTCGCGCTGGAGCGGCCGCTGGCCCGCAAGTCCGGCATCGCGCTCGAGGGCACCGTCGCGATCAGCGGCCTCTATCTGCAGGGTGACCCCAACGCCCTGTATCAGGTGGTCACGAATCTCGTCCGCAATGCCGTCTCCGCCTCGCAGGGCGGCAAGACGCCGGTGGTCGTGACGTTCGCGCAAGCCGGTGACGCCCTGCGCCTCGCGGTGCAGGACCGCGGCGTGGGGATCGCCACGGAGCATCGCGACCGGATCTTCGAGCCGGGATTCACGACGCGCGCGTTTGGATCGGGCTCGGGGACCGGACTGACGGTCGTCCGGGAGATTACGCAGGAGATGTTCAAGGGCCAGGTGGACGTGCAGTCCGCCCTGGGTCAGGGCACGACGTTTACGGTGACTCTGCCGATTCCACCGCAGCGCGCGTCGCGGGGGCGTTGACCGCGATCACCTGAAGGAACGTCTCGAACACGCGGTCCGCCCACCAGCTGCGGCGCCGCGTGATTTCCGCAATCGCCTGATCGACCGTCAGCCCGGGCCGATCGCCGCGGGTCGTCGTGAGCGAGTCGTATACGTCCAGGATCCCGACGATCTGCGCGTAGAGCGGAATCTCCTCGCCCTTCAAGCGGTCGGGGTACCCGGTCCCGTCGTAGTGCTCGTGGTGCGCGCGAATGATCGGCTTCAGATCCCAGGGAAACTCGGCGTTCGCGAGCAGCTCGATGCCCCAGATGGGGTGCATCTGCAGCACCTCCTGCTCGGCGGTCGAGAGCGGGCCGGCCTTCTTGAGAATCTCGTGCGGGACACGCACCTGGCCGAGGTCGTGCAGGTAGGCACCGAGCAGGATCGTGGTCTCGGCCTGCTCGTCGAGTCCGAGGGCCCGAGCCATCGCGACGGCATGCTTCGCCACGCGCTCGCAGTGACCGTAGGTGTAGTTGTCGGTCGACTCGAGCGACCGGCCCCACTCGCGCACGAGCGCCAGGTAGGTGCCCTCCAGCTCCGCCATCTTGCCACCGACGTGGACCAGGTCGAGCCGGGCATCGAGACGCCGGAAGAGGCGATACGCGGCGTTGAGCAGGCGCAGCGCCTCCTCGTTCCTCCCCATCGCCTGATGCAGCAGGGCGAGCTCCTTGGACGCTTCGGCCTCGCCGAGCACCGAACCGCCGGCGTTGGCCAGCTCGATCGCGGACTTGAGGCGTGACTCGGCGAGCGCCGGACGCCCCGTCTCACGGTACACCATGCCGATGACGCGATAGGCATCGGCCTTCGCGGCCCGGACCCCGAGCTGGTCGAACAGGGCGAGCGCGGATTCCGCGTTCTGCCGGGCGTCCTCGAAGCGTTGCCGGGCGACGTGCACTTCGGCGTGATTCACGAGGCAGAGCCCCCACAGATGCACGTCGCCGACCCGCTCGGCGAACGCCCGGCTCTCCTGGAAGTAGCAATCGGCCGCATCGAGCCGGCCGCGATCGAGGCTCACCATCCCCAGGTTGTGGTACGCGATGGCGCACCCATGCTCGTCCCCGCAGTTGCGGTACGCGTCGAGCGACCGCTCGTAGCGGGAGACGGCCTCCGGCAGCTGGCCCTGGATGTTCGCGACGATGCCGAGGTTCTGCTCCGCCCGCGCGCGCACCGCCTCGCTCGCGCTCCCCAAATCGAGCGCCTGCAGGAACGTCTCGCGCGCCTCGGCCAGCGAACCCGTCGCGAGGTCGAGGACGCCGAGGGTATTGAGCGCCTCGGCCGCCAGGATTTCGTCGGCGATGTCCAGCGCGACACCGTAGCTCCTCAGGCAGAGCTCCCGCGCCGCGGCGGAGTCGCCGCGCTGATGCCGGACGACGGCCAGGCGGCGCAGCGCCTCGGCGAGCACTCGCTGATCGCCGTACCGTTCGGCTCCGGCGATCGCCGCCTGGTAGCGCTCCATCGCCTCGGGCAAGCTTCCCGCCCGCTCCCGCTCCCGCGCATGCTGGAGCAGTGTGGCTGGTGGAGCAAACGCCGCCACGCCGCGCACTTCACCACGCAAGAGCATACTCCGAGAAGTGCTGAACGCGCCCGGTCACGGTTCGCGACCAGAGATTGTCGAACGAGAGCAAGTACTCGAGGATATCGAAGACGTCGGTCGTGTAGGCGATCCGCTTGGGCGCGAGCGACCCGAGGAGGTTGCAGCCCTGATAGCTCAGCGTCAGCCATGCTGACCGTTGGAAGGTCAGACCTTCCGGCTGAAAGCGCACGTGCCGCAGCGTGTCAGACGGCGCCACCGCGGTGATCGTGACGGCGGTATCGAGCGCGCCCGCCGGAATCCACAGCGTGTGTTCGCCCACAGCGAGCGTGCCCCCCTCGGGCCCGATCGTCTGCGTGACCGAGTCGTAGGGCAGCGCCGTGCATTGGACCAGCTCGACAGCCGGGGGCGGGGGCGGGGGCGGCAGCGGGAATCCGAAGAGCGCGTCCGGCTTGGGCGCCGTTGGCTCCGTGCAGCTTGCCAGGACCGCGGCGCACACGGCGGCACCCACCAAGAAACGCACAGCCTTCATGACCTGCCCCTCCCATGATCTTCGAGTACGAGTCCAGGCGGCGTGCTGCGGGCGCCGACGCGGACGTCATCCAGAGCCGTCCCCGCATCGAAGCGCCGCACCCATGGATAGCCGGGCTCGGGCCGGCCGTTCCGCACGGCTGCCGCCGCCCGTCCGAGCAGTGCGACAGGGTCGATCGGCGCGTACTTGAGATTCACCACCGCGTCATAGCCGACGCGGATGCCCGGCGTCACCGTGTTCTCGGTGCTGCCTCCCGGGGACGAGCACAGGGCCGCCGCGACGCGCTGTGCGAAGCGGATGGCGCCGGTGTCCGATGTGCCGGGCGCGAGCACCGCGAACTCACCGGGACCGAGCGACCCGACGACGTCGCAGACGCGCGCGGTCTGCGCGACCAGGTTCCCCGCCCGGGGGTCCGGCGGACCGTCGACGGCGAAGACGACGCAAGCGAGCGCGCCGTGATGCCGGGCCATGAGCGCCCCCAACTCGCGCGCGCGGCGCGCGAGCCCGGGCCGGCTGTGCAATCCCGTCGTCGGGTCGAACAGGCCTTCGGCCAGCGTCGCATCGATGTTGCGTTTGGCCTGGATGTAGGTCTCGAGCTTGAGGGACATCTCGTGCCCGTCGGCCCCGTACGGGAGAAAATCCCACACCCCCGCGCGCAGCGCGGTCACGCGCTGCTCCGGCGTCGGCGGACCCGAGGTGAGCATCAGAATCGGGACGTTGCGGCCGATGTGCGGCTCGCCACGGAAGAGCCGGCAGGCCTCGAGCCCCGTGAGGTCGGAAAGCTCGGTATCGAGAATGATGACATCCGGCCGCGTTTCGCGCGCCCGTTCGAGGGCCCGGCCGCCCGACGGCGACTCGATCACCACATACCCGATGGGGCCGAGCGCGCGCATGAGGGAGCGGTCGCGTCGGATCGCTACGAGGACAACCGGGAGATCGGGCGTGGAGCTCATATAGGCGATGCTTCAGGATCGCAACAAGCGGGCCGTTAATCCGGCTGCCGGGCCTCAGGTCATAAACAAAACCGGCGCCCGTTTTGCCGGGCGCCGGCGACACCTGACGCGTGCACGCAACAGGAGGGCGTTACAACCCCAGCCAATAGTTGACTTTGATCAGGAAGATGTTGGCGGACGGGCCCCGAAACAGAGCGCCGGCGTCGCTGCCAAAGTCGATGGAGCCACGGCCGAGTGACGACGCGCCGCTCCGGGTCCAGACCACGAAAATCGTGGACCCCGGCCGGTACTCCCACCGCAGCACAGCGTTGCCGCGCAGCGAGCGGAACGTGAAGTCTTGGGGCGGAATGATGAAGCTCCCCGCCGGCCCCCCGCCGTCGGGATCGATCGAGTCGCCCGCGGCCACCGGCGTGGACGTCCCCACATCCACCCCATACACGAGTTTCCGAAGACCGCGCGGGGCGGCGAATTCCTTGAAACGCGAGTAGTCGCCGCTCACGATGAGAGGCTGCACGAACAACTCGAACGTGAGCGTCGGCGAGAATGTCACGTTGAAGCGCGTCTCCATCGAGATGGAGTTCTGCTTCAGGTCTGCGAACACGTAGCGATTGCCGTAGAACGCGGTCGCCGTCGAGTCCGGCTGGGTCATCACGTACTGCGCTCCGTCTGCATCGTGCCCGATGGACGGACCGAGCGAGAGCGTAATGTTCGAGGCGGGCCGAATCTGTGCCGAGACATTCGCCGAGCGACTGCAATACCGCTCCTGGTTGCAGGCAACGCTCGCCGACAGCTGGAAGACGAGGTTCTTGCGCGAGTCGGTCGAAACGTTGGCGCTCCAGAAGTAGTTGCGCGGCTGGCGCACCACCGGTCCCCCGCGGGTCAGGCGATCGTCGAGCACGCTCGACCGGTGAATCCAAAAGGTCTGCACGTTCCAGTAGTTGAGCGGCTGAATGTAGCCGAACACCTGCAGCTGCCGGTCCGTCAGGTCGCCGTCGAAGTTGTACTGCTGCTGCCCGCCGGCGATGAAAAACAGCTGGCGATACCACTTGGTCGGCTTGACCCATTGCGGGAAGATGTTGGCCCCGATGTACGAGAAGTCGGTGTGACGAAAGACCGTAATGTCGTTGTTGTCGAATCCCGGCGTGCGAACATTCGTCGAGACCTCCCACAGCAGTTTGCCCGACTCGCGCGCGAGCCGCGCCCACCCGCCGACTCCCCGCATCGCCGTGAGCGACGAATCGTATGCGTCGCTCAGGAATCCGTTGCTGCCGTTCTTCCGGTCGGGCCGCTGGAAGTAGCGCGCGCTGGAGCGCTGGACCCGGAGTATCGCGGCGGAGTCGCCGCTGACCTGCGTCCCCGCCATCTGCGCCATCAGATGGTAGGTCCGCTTCCCAAACCACATGTCCGCGCCGAAGCCGAGGACCTCAGAATGCCGCGGCAGCCGGCCCGCAATGAAGGGATCGCTCGCGTCGCGCACCACCGACGTACCCATGACGCGGAGCTGGGTGGCGCCGCCGCGCAGGTCCTTGGCCACCCGGCCCACGAAGTAGTTCGTGAACGGTTCGACCGTGACGCCGATCCGCGAGTTGTCGCTCCGCTCGACCGTGGCCTGCTCGCGTTTCGTCACCGCATCGAGCACGCCGATCGACCAGCCCGTCGGCGTCCGCCCGGTGAGTTTGGCGGCGCCCAGGATCGTCGTGTTCTCGGGCACGTCGGCATAGCGATCCGCCGTATCGCGCATCGCCTGCAGTTGCGGCGACCGGCCGATCCGTCGTGTGTCGAGCATCGAGAGGGGAGACACATTGGAGCAGAAGAAACAACTGAAACCACCGAGTCCAAAATACCCCGCTCCCTCGACGAAGAACGGCCGCCGCTCTTCAAAGGAGGTCTCGAACGCGCTCAGGTTCACGACCGCCGGATCCACTTCGACCTGGCCGAAGTCGGGGTTGACAGTCGCATTGAGCGTGAGGTTCGACGTCAGCAGCACGCGCGCATCGGCGCCCACACGGCCGTCCAACGCGTGCGGATCGTAGAACGGATCGGACGTGTTCCCGGGCACGTTCGACGAGCGCCCCACCACGTACGGGAGGATCTCGGCTTTTCCGGGCGCGCGCGTGATGACGAGCCCCTCGAGGTGCCCGAAGCGCGGCGGGCCCCCCGTCTCGGTCAGCCCCCAGAACGACCACTGCGAGTTCTCATTCAGCCGGTTCTCCTGACGCCACATCTGCAGGCCCCAGGTCTGCTCCTTGGTCGTCGACGGATAGCGCATCTGCGCGAACGGAATCCGCATCTCGGCCGTCCAGCCGAGCGAGTCGATGGTCGTCTTCACTTCCCACACCGGGTCCCACGAATCGTCGCCGCCGCCGCCCAGACCGTTGGCGTCGTTCTTCACGCCTGAGGGGTTCACCAGGAAAAACAGGCGTCCGATGTGATCGTGGTACGTGTCGAAGATGACCTGGAAGTAGTCGGAGTTCGGGTTGGCGTCGCGGCGCACGAGACGCGTTTTCACGCCGGCGGCCCCCTCGGTGTCGTACATCCGGGCGCCGACATAGATCGCGGCGCCGTCGAACACGAACCGCACGTCCGTGCGCTGCGTGGCAGGCTGGCCTTCGTGCGGTTGGTTCTGCCGGAAGTCCGTCGCCACCGGTGCGGTTTGCCAGATCGGCTCGTCGAGCTTGCCGTCGATGTGAATCTCCCCCTGCAGGGGCACGGCTCGGGCGAGCGGCGGCGTCGTGGGATGGATGTTCTGAGCAACGAGGGGCCCGGCGATCGTGCCGAGCACTACGAGGAGGACGATCGTTCTCGGCATCGTGGCGGCTCGGGGTGGAGACACTACTCTGACGCTCATCGCAGGGTAAAGGTTGCTGTGTTCGCGTGAGCGCGACGTCCGGGGAAAGTCAGAAGCCGTTCGGCACGCGGAAGTCGTTGCCTGACAGCCGTTTTGGCCCGACATTCCCGCGATGCCGATGACCTTCCGCGCCGAGCTCCGCGCGATGATTCGCCTGGCAGTGCCGATCGTCGCCGTCCAATTGGGCCAGATGCTGATGGGCGTCGTGGATACGATCATGGTCGGACGGGTCTCGGCCGAGGCGATCGCCGCCGTCGCGCTCGGGAACCTCTATTTCTTCGGCGCCGCGATCTTCGGAATGGGCGCCCTCATGGCGCTCGATCCGGTCGTCGCCCAGGCGGTGGGGGCCGGTGACACGGTCGCGGTCGCTCGCGTGGAGATCGCCGGCATTCTCCCCTTCTATATCTTCGGCGCGCTGCGGCAGAGCCTCCAAGCGCTGAAGCGCATCGCCCCCATCGTCGGCGCCATGATCGTCGGCAACCTCACGAACCTCGCGCTCAACTACCTCTGGATCTACGGAAAGCTCGGCTTCCCGGCCGGCGGCGTCATTGGATCGGCGTGGGCCACCGTCGTCAGTCGCTGGGTGATGCTGGCCCTGCTCCTCGCGGTGGCATGGCGCTCGCTTCGGCCGCAGCTGCTCCCGTGGCGCCGCGAGTCCGTCGACTGGGAACCGCTGCGCCGCATGGTGGTACTCGGCGCGCCGATCGGCATCCAGTATGAGCTCGAGTACGGTGTGTTCGCGGTCGTGGGCATCATGATGGGTTGGATGGGCACCGCACAGCTGGCGGGCCACCAGGTGGCCTTGAACCTGGCATCGCTCGCGTTCATGGTGCCGCTCGGCGTCTCGGCATCCGCCGCCGTGTTGGTGGGCCACGCCGTCGGGCGCGGCGATGCCGCCGAGGCCCGGCGCGCGGCGAGGCGCAAACGATCCACATCCCGAACCCGCCGGTCACGGTGGGGCTCGGCTCCGAGGTGATCGACATCGACGGCCGCCCCGTCGAAGTGCAGGTGTCGGCGCGCGTCTTCGACTTCGGCGTCGTCTCGCTGCGCGCGCGCGTGTCCGCGCATCCCGGGCAGGCGTGGGAGGCGTTCGCGCGCTGGGGCAGCGCCGTGTCGGCGGCGCCGTGGAACGATCTCCTCGGCCGCGCGCGTGAACGGTTGCTCCTCCGCATCGCGTCGGCG
>Ga0137418_10000931_pt1 | contig 26891 bp, 13 predicted proteins | sample CZODoug3_1_2_16f_FD_122242 | JGI IMG/M metagenome (GOLD analysis project Ga0137418, IMG submission 122242) | Vadose zone soil fungal communities from Angelo Coast Range Reserve, California, USA - CZODoug3_1_2_16fungal (Hybrid Assembly) | ecosystem: Environmental > Terrestrial > Soil > Vadose...
CACGTCGACGCGTACTTGTGGTCCAAGAATCTCCGTGTCTCCGTGTCTCCGTGTCTCCGTGCCTCCGTGGCAACGTGGACTTGAAGGGCGTCTAGAACGCGAAGACGGCCGCCACGTGCAGACGCCGTGGCGGCGCAAACGCATTGCCTGTCGAGAAGAAGGGATTCGGCTGCTGATACGGCGCGATGTACGGCGGCGCCGGCAGCGATCGAATGTCCAGGAACTGCTGCGAGTCCGTGGACAGGCGCGTCTGGTTGTCGAACACGTTCAGCAGGCGCATCTCGAGCGAGACGCTCGCGCGGCCGGTCAACGGCAGACGATAGGCCCCCATCACATCGAGGTTGGCCCACACCGGGTTCCGGTGGCTGCCGGCAGGCTCGAGGTAGTTCATCACGGCGCCCGGCACGTCACGCGCGCGCGCCGCCCATGGAGCGCCGCTCTGCACCCGCAGGTACATTGATGCGGCCAACCTGCTGGTCGCCGCAACCGACGTAAAGAGCTTGAACACGTGCGGACGATCCTCGAACAGCGGGCCGAAGCGGTTCGGATCCTCCACGTTGGTCCCTGTTCCGTCCTGGATGAACGACGAGGTGTTGAAGACCGACATCAGCCCATAGTCGAGATCGTAATTGCCCTCGAATCGGCTCCAGGTGTAGCTGACGTCGCTCGCCCAGCCATTGAGAAGTCGCCGGCGCACGTCGGCGGTGAGCGCGCGGTAGGTCCGCCGGGCATCAGCCGATCGGCACGCCGCAAACGCGGCGCACGGGAGATTCGCGGCGACGAACGGCCCACTCTCGGGCGCCGTGCCGTTGAGACGCGAAGGCAGATCCTCGATGAAGTCTTTCATGCGCCGCGACATGAAGAACACGTCCACGCTGTACGAGCCGGCCAACGGCGTCGCATACCCGAACACCACTTCATCGCTGTATGTCGGACGGATGGCCGGATCGATCCACTTCCCGGTCGTCGAGGCGAGCGGCCCGCTCGACAGGACCGCGCCGGTCATGTCGAAGAACGTCTGCGTCTGGAAGATGCGGTTGGGCGCGAGGCTGCGTCCGGCCGACTTCTGATCCATGTTGTAGTAACGGCCCCAGTTCCCGTAGGCCTTGTCGCCGCCTCCCTCGCGCAGCTGGACGCTGGCGCCCAGCCGTGGCTGCACCTCGTCGCCGAAGCCGAACCGGAGGAAGTTGCACACGTCGCGCTTCGACTTGTAGACGGCCGCGCCGCCCTTGAAGAGGATCGCGGCGGGGCATCCCCCGCTGCCTTTGACCTCCTGTGAGAACTCATCCCGGTTGAGCAGCACGCCGGCAGCGATCGTCGCGCGGTTTGCGATCGTGATCTCGTCCTGGACAAACAGTGAATGGGTCGTTCCCCGCCCGAGTTGCGACGGCTGCCGCGTGTAGTACCGGGCACGTATCGCGGGCACCCCGCTCTGCGTGACGTTGGCGAGCAGTCCCCAACCGTTGGTCAGCCGGTTGAGCGTCTCTTCCGCGAACTCGGAGCCGCCGCCGGCTTTGAGCACGTGACTCGTCCGGCCGATGTCCATGAAGCGGCTGAACACGCCGCGCACTTCGTAACGGCGGTAGTTCTGGACGTTGGTGAACTGGTTGCCACCCACCTTGAGGTCGGCCTGGGCCGGGTCGCTGTATTGCCCCATCGCCGCGAGATTGCCCGGGTCAAACGGCGGCACGTACCCGAGATTGGTGACCGGCGTGTCTTCGTTGTTCTCCTTCAGGAACAGGTAGCGCACGTTGAGCGAGCTGTGTCCGCCGATGAAGTGGGTCCAGTCGGCGCTGGCGATCCGGCTCCCGTTGTCGGTATTGGTGGCCACGCCCGGCGCGGCGTTCGAGTCGAGCGCCGCGTGCTCGACCTTGCTCGGCCTGAATCTGTAGCCGGCATTCACCTGGTGACGCGGCGTCGGCACGGCCGTGATCTTTCCGTACACTTCCTGGCCCTCCCGCTGTTCGTCAGGCAGGGCTGTCCCGACCTTGTTCAGCCGTCCCCATTTCGTCTCGCGGGAGTAACGCGCCGATCCATAGAAGAAGATCCGGTTGACCACGATCGGACCGCCGACGCCGATGCCCGGCCCGATCTCGGTCGTCAGCTGGGAATCGCGGAACGCACCAGGCCTGACCCCGCGATCGGTCAGCTCGCGCGGAAGCGCGTACGCATCCACGAGATGTTTCGACAGCCAGTCGATGCGGCCGATCCCCGCAACCTGATTCGAGCCGCTCCGGCTGACCGCGTTCGTGACGGTGCCCCCCGTCCGGCCGAACTCGGCGCTGATCGCGGCGCGTTTGACGTTGATCTCGGCGATGTCGAGCTCGCTGACCTCGGTGCTCAGCGTGCCGAAGCCGGGGTTGGTGATGTTGGTCCCGTCCATCAGGTACGTGTTGTCCTGACGGTTCCCGCCGGCAGCCGGACCGACCTGGCTGCGGTTCTCCGCGACGCCCGGGATCAACTGGAACAGCCCTCGATAGGTTCGTTCGATGGGCAGGGCGTTGAAGGTCTCCGCCTGCATGTTGAAGCTGACCTCCACGGACCGCACGTCGACGACTGGTGTCGCGGCCGTGACCGTCAGTTGCTCCGAGAGCGACACGCCGACGATGAGGTCAGCCTGCGTGTCCTTTCCAACTTCGACCGCGACCATGCGCCGGCTCGTGCCGAGGGCCGCGTCGGTGACGTCGATCGCGTACGCGCCCGGCAACAGGTAATCGAACCGGTACGAACCGTTCGCTCCTGTCGTGGTCATCCGCCCTTCGGGGAGAACGACGCCGGCAATCGTGACGGCGGCGCCGGTGATGGGCTCTCCATTCGGATCGAACACCGTTCCCGAGGCGGTTCCGGTGTCGGACGCGCGCGCGGGGACGGCCGCAGCCAGCAGTAGAGAGAGAACGAGCAGGAGGCGCAGGACATGGCCGCGCAACGACAGTGTCATCTGGGCGTCGTGGGACGGCGGATGGTACCACGACGCCGCAGTTACTTTTCTGCGATCACTTCTGTTTGATCAGCGTGAACGACGCTCCCGCGCCACGCGACACGGCCATCGGGGTGAGCATCAATTGCCGCCCGTGTCCGACCGGGACCGTCCGGCCGGCGACGATGCCCAGGGCCGCGCCAAAGGCCACGTCGCTCAGATAGTGACGCTGCGTCTGGACGCGCGAGGCGGCGACGTATGAGGCGACCGCATACGCCGGTATCCCGGCTTTCCACCCGAAATGCCGCTGCAGCACGGTTGCCGACGCAAAGGCCATCGTCGTGTGCCCTGACGGGAACGACAAGCCTGACCCTTCAGGTCTTGCCCTGCGCGTCGCCTGCTTCAATCCGATCGTGAAGACCTGCGCCGTCAGCTGCGCCTGCACGAGATCCGCACCGAGCGCGGCCGCGCATGGCTTGTTCATCGCCCGGCCGATGGCATACGTCGTAAAGGCCGCCCCGAGCTGCAGCGGCGTTCCACCGAGGGCCGCCCCGGCCTTGAATGCCGCATGCCGTTCGTCCCCAGTCGAGAACGTCCTGTTCACCCGGCTATCCACCGTGTGAGCGCCGAGTGCTGCGGCGCCTCCCAGCGCGAGAATGGCTGCCGATCCCGTGGACGGTACCCGCCCGATATCGCGGACAGCCCCGGTGAACAGCTGCCGCGTCGAGCGATCATCGGTGCAGGTCCCTCGCGCTCCCGTGACCTCCTGGGCGCGGGCGGAGGCGGCGCTCACGAGCGTCATCCCCGCGAAGGCCAGCACGCCGAAACATCGAATCCCCTGTCGAATCATCAACGATTACTCCTTCTCTGCGATGCGCTCGAACCCGACCCAGCGCCAGCTTCCGTCGCGCAACCGGAAGTACGCGTTGACCGGCGCCTCCCACGAGGCGTGGTCGCCACCAATCGCGCTCAACGACACCTTGATGAACGCGCCGTCGACGCCCGGAAGTCCGCCCGGTGCGTGCAGCGTCGTCGTTCCGCCCGACGTCTCCGCGATCGGTCTGGATGCGCCCGTCGCGTTGTCGTAGGCGAACCACGACGCGCGGTACCCTTCGGGCGCGCGCGCGACGTCGGTCCCAACCGCGACGTTCGTAAAGGTCAGCGTCCCGTCAGCGCCGAGCGCCGGGTCGCTGATCGGATTGATCGCCGTGAGATAGGCGCGAAGGATCGCGTCGCGCCGCTCGCCCAGCGCGCGCACGAGGAAGTCTTCCGCGTCGCGATCGCCGAACTCGCCCGCGTGCACGGCCGCTCGCAGCAGGTCCGGCGTCATCGCCGACAGCTTCCGCGCCGCCCAGAACTGATCGTCCCGGCGGGCATGAAGAAACGCCTGGTTGGGAACCCGGGGTTTCCAGAGGTCCGGGTTGAAGTCGGTGTTGTCGTCGCGCAGGCGTCCGACCGAGCTCGTCTCGTAAAACAAGCTCGCCTGCCCCTTCGACGTGTAGAAGCCGAACCCTGCGATCCGTCTGGCGACTTCGCGCGGTTCGATCAGGCCTTCTTCGCCGGCCCAGTAGTCCGCCGGTCCAACGCCGCCGCTGCCGAGCGCCGAGCCGAAGTCCATCAGGTGATGCCGGACGTAGGCGCGGCCGTTCTCGGTCACGAGCGAATCGAGCGAGTTGATCGCCTTCGCGTCCACGTGATTCAGCCACGCCGCGAACACGCCGTAGCCGCGGAGCTCGCGGCGGTCCTCGTGCGCGACCAGGTCGTTTGGATCGTCGGGACGCGTGCCGACGAACCGGATGCGGCCGATCGGCGCGCCGGACACCGCCTTGCTCGCGACGATGCGATAGGAGCCGTCGGGCTCGCGCTCCGCGCGCGAGAGCAGCGCGTCCACGTCCGCGATGCGCATCCGGCGCGCCGTCCCGTTGACCGGCGTGAACTTCGCGTCGGCGCCGACCACGAGCTGCTCGCGCCGCATGTACGCGATGTGATTCTCGGGAACGTTGTAGCCGAGCGCCCACATCAGCTTCGTCACCGCGACTTCCGTCCCGGTCGTCATGCCGCGATATCCGGGCGGGTCGAATTTCAGGAACCAGCGCTGTCCCGTGGCGTCCTTGACGGTGAAGCCCGGCGTCACGCCGTCGCTCTTCGAAGAGGTGACCGTCCACGCGCCCGCGGCTGGTCCGGCGCTCGTGTCGGGACCGTTGGCGACGTCTTCCGGAGTCAGGACGCGGGCGCCGGCCCGATTGGTGAACCAGCTCGAATCGGTCACCTCGTCGATCGTGTTCACGTTCTGCGCGCGACGCGGGCTGGCGACCTTTCCGCCGCGCACGATGCTCGCCGCCAGGTCGACGAACAGGTTGACCTCCAGCGGCTTGATCCCGGATGCATCCTGCGTCGCGGGCTCGAGCCGGATCGGGTCGTCGTCATAGAAGCGCTGCGACGCCGCCGACCCGAGCATGGTGGCCGACGTCACGGCGGCCAGCGTGCCGAACACCACCGCCAACTTCCGGAACAATGTCGTGGTTCTCATTGGTGGATCCTAAAGAAAGCGCGTTGACCGTCAGAAGCTCGGGCTGAAGGAGAAACCGAGGCTGTTTCCCTCGGGCGTGCGCGCGAGCTCGATGCGCGTGATGGTGCTCGTCAGCGTGTGAACCGAGAAGCCGATCCCGTAGACCTTCTTCAACCCGGACAGGTCGAGATCCGAGGCTCGAGCCGCGACCTTGCCGGCGTCGAGGAACAGCGCCATGTCGACGAACGGTCCGGCGGTCCAGCGATACTCACCGGAGAGCAACAGGCGATTGCGATCGCGGAAGCGCCATGACGAGTAGCCGCGCAGCGTATGGCTGCCGCCAAGGTCCGGCAGCAGGAAGTCGGGGACGTCGTGGCCGGCCGCGGTCGTCGTTGTCGAGGCCAGCGCGCGGAGTGCCACTACCCAGCGCTCGCGGAGGATGGGGATGAACCGCTGCACCTCGGCGTCCACGCGGCCGAAGGTGTAGGGGCCGGCGTTGGTCTGGCGGTGATCGGACCACTCGATTCGGTAGAGGCCCCCACGGCGCGTGTAGAGAGCGGAGGTGCGCGAATCGATCTCCGCGAACGCGCGGCTCGTGACGTAGGTCGGACGGACGGTCGCCATCGGATTTCCACGTGTCCCGCGCGATTCGATCCGCGTCGCGTCCACGCCACCACCAAGGGCGAAGGGTCCCGCCACCTTCACGCGTGATGACAGGCTGGCCGTGCTGGCGGTATATGAGAATCCGGTGCGGTCGGTCTTGCGCGAATCGTTGCCGGTGCCGAAAAACGCGACGTCCGGAGCGTCGCGCCAGTTCGCGCGAGCGACGACGGTCATGCGGTCGGCGGCGAAGGACGGCAGCGTCAGCGTCGCGTCCGCGGCCTTATAGTTCTTCACTGACCACGCGGCATGCGTGTCGAACCGGCCGCTGTCGCCGAAGCGCCCCCGGTAGCCCGGGCCAAACGCGGCGCCGCCACCCGGGAAAATGCTGCCGATGAACGCGTAGACCGGACGCGTGGACATGAGCGCCGAATCGATCGTCTCGAGCCGCTCTTCGAGCTGGTCCGGCTCGTAAGAATGGAGCTTCGTCGCCTTCTCGGCCTGGTCGGCGGCAATCTGCCCGGCGCGCGTCTGCTGGGCCATCGCGGGTGCGGCGATCGCCACGATGACCGCAGCCGTCGCGGCGCGCATGACCAGGGGGCGCCACGCGGGCCGCGCGAACAACCGCCCCGGCTGAACGATCGCGAGCGCGATGCCGATCCACGCGACCGTCAGCACCACGTTCACCGCCGCGAACTGCTGGACGGTCAGGTGCAGCATGCCAGCGCCGGCGTAGACGACGCCGGCGGAGAGCACGTCGCCGCCGCGCACGAAGAACGTGTCGATCGCCTGCTTCGCCTTGTACTTCTCCTCGCGCGACGTGTTGAGCCACAGCAGCTGGCGCGCGGTGTTCATCACCGAGTAATCGGTCGCGTTCTCCGCGGTCTTGATCCAGCGGACCACCGAGAAGCCGACGCCCGCGGCGACAATCGCGTAGCCGCCAAGCGCGATGAGCGGCAGCGCGAGCAGCACGCCCTGCAGGCCGCGGTACTTGACGAGCCGCGAGGTGACCACTGCCTGGATCAGCAGGGCGGCGACGTTGACCCAGAACTGATAGTCGCCGCTGAAGGCGCCGATGTACGCCTGCTTGTCGAACGTGGGGCTGGAGAGCGCGAGCTGCGTCACGTGCAGCGACAGCAGGCGCGCCACGAGGTATTCGCCGGTGCTGTTGACGACGTTGAGCACCACGACGAGCGCGGCAACCAGCCGCAGATAGCGATTCCCGAGCACGAGGCCGAAGCCGCCGGCAGCCGACAGCACCGGCGCCGGAACGCCACGCCGCCGCTCGTCGCGTGCGTTGATGCGGAGATAGATGACGACGCTCGTTGCCAGGAGCAGCGTCGAGATGTGCAGGATGACCTGTGGCGTGACGCCCGCGTGAAAGAGCCGGCCCGCGATCAGCGAGCCCAGGGGCGCGCCGGCGGTCATGCCGATCATGATGAGCGGGAACAGGCGGTCGCCCGCGTCCTTGGAGTAGATGTCGTTGGCGAAGGACCAGAACTGCGCCACGAGCGACACGTTGAAAATCCCGACCCACACGAAGAAGGCCACCCCGACGTACGGCACGTGGGCGGCGACGGCCGCCGCAAACAGCTCGATCGTGACGACGAAGAACAGCGTGACGCCAACGAGCAGCTTCGCGCGGTCGACGCGGGCGGCAAACCAGCTGTAAAGGGGGACGGTCGCCATCAGGAGGAGCGCCTGTCCCGCGGCGGCGTACGACCGCACTTCGGCGCCGCCGCCGAGCAGAATCAGCGGCTCGCGAACGGTCTTGATGACGGCGTAGCAGACCAGGAGCAGGAAGATGTTTGCCAGCATCAGCAGCACCGTCGTGCCCTCGCCGGCGCGCACCTCGGTGAAGAGCGAAAGCGCGCGATCCAGCCAGGTCTTACCGGACGTTACGGGAGCGGATGCGGTGTTAAACATTCGGGGCCTCCTGTTGCTGTCTGGCCCCTAACGCGTCAAACCTCGTCAAACCCCGCAGTGGTCGGTTTCTCCCAACGGCCAGCGAAGCCCTTGAGGGTGACCGACTGGCTCGAACGCAGCAGGTTCGCCATGACTTCGTCATGGAGGGGCGCCGGGTGCTCTGGCCGCCGGTAGACGAGGAACGGCCAGAGTCGCTCGCGAATGGAGGCAGGCAACACGCCTTCGAGGTATTCGAGCGCGGTTCCTCGAAGCTGCTTGTCGGGGCTGTGGAGGCTTCGGAAGGCGATCTGCAGCGGTTCTCGTGGAAGAACCAGGGATAAGAGCGTGAAGACGTGGGCGAGGCTCTGCCCCGCCCGGTCGCGCACGAACTCGTCGAGCGGCGAGTCGCCCATGATGCCGTCGAGCAGCCGGCGGCTTTCCCAGACCGGCTGGCTCACGGCCACCTCGCGCGAAACGACAGCGAAAACGCCGGAGGCATCGAGATGGATTCGCGGACTCCGGTCGACGATGGCGGCCAGCGATCTCGCCGCCTGGAAGCGGACGTCGAATCGTTCGTCGTCGAGCGCCACGACGAGCGCGTCGGCGGCGCGCTGCGACACGGCGACAGAGAACACCCGCGCGAGCCGGGTGCGGATGCCGGGGTCGCGGGCAGGGTCGAGCAGCGCGTCGGTCAGCTCTCCGGCACGTTCTTCCGCGACCTTCCGCAGCGCGAACACCGCGTAGTCGGCCAGCGGCTCCGATGCCAGCAGCGGGATCACGTGCGGGACGAGGAACGCCGACGGTCCCTCGGCCCGCGTCAGCACCTGGAGGATCGCCTCTCGCCTGCCCGACCGCAGCCGGACGATGTCCCTCAGCACCGGGTCGGCCTGATCGAGCGGATTTCCCGAGGTAACGGTGCGGGGAGGGGCGTTTCCAAGCCTCCTCAGGCGGACGACCTCGACGACCTTCGCCGTCGATCCGCCATGTGTCTCCCCGAGATCGAGGTCAACCGACTGGCGCAGCAGGCTGGCTTCGAGCGTGCGCACGTACCACCGGTTCAGATGGCTGGCGGCGAGGACCGCGCCGAGCGAGGCGACGATCGCCATCGAGATGATGGCCGAGGACTGCATCGCGGGCAGGAACACGATGGCGACCCGCACGAGGCCGCCGCCGGCCGCGTCCCCGAGCCGATCGACGGCGACGTCGATGATCGACTTGGCTGCGCGCTTGTCGGCAACAGGAATCGGCGTGAAGAACAGCTCGTAGCCGGCACGGAACCACGAGGCCCGGAAGATCGACTCGCCGCCCCGCGCCACGAGGATGCTGCCCAGTCCGGGCGCGACCAGGCCGGCAATGCCGCCGGCGACCAGCGCGATGGACGGGGTGCTCGTCGTCAGCGCGAGGCCGAAGCGTTCGAGCGCGGCGCGGCTGCCTATCGTCTGCAGGGCAAACGAAATCAGGCTCGTACCGGCGTAATAGAGCGCGAAGAATCGGAGCAGGCCGTCGCCGGACCCGAATGCCTCCACGACCCGCGACTTGAACACGTAGTCGAGGAGGGCCGCGCTGGTCGTTCCAAGCAGGACGAGCGCGACGAGATACCGGAGTTGCGGCGACTCCGCGATGACGCGGAGTCCGGGGCGTGACGGAGCCATCGGCGAGGGGCGGTCGATCCACGGCGTGGCGCCCTCGCCGAGCTGACGCGCCAGGCCGGCGGCAACCAGCTGAAACCCGGCGAGACACAACAGCATCGAGGGCGCGCCGAACAACGCGGCCACGCGCTCCGCGAGGAGCGCGCCGAAGAGGCCGCCGAGGGTCCCGGCGCCGGCAATCTGCCCGAAGCGCCGCTTGGCGGTGCGCGGGTCGAAGCGTTCGCTGACGATCAGCCAGAATCCCGACGCCAGCAGCGGCCCCGCGCCCGACACGTGCAGGTAGACCGCGACGGCCGTTGGCACGGGCGCGCTCGCCCGGAACAGCCATTCAGCCAGGAACAGCAGCCCGCTGACGATGAACGAAGCCGGCACCAGGATCGACGGCGGGTATCGGCGACTGCCCCGCGCCCAGGCGGCCACGACGAGAATCGAGCAGATCGAGGTCGCAATCAGCATCGTCGGCAGCGCGGTCACGCTGAGCGCGCTGAGAAAAAGCGCGTCGCGGGTCGCCTTGCCGCCGACGAACTGCGCGGTCACGGCGGCCGCGCACAGCATCGCCATCCACATCGATCGGGCCTGGGGAGACCTGAATTGGGGTCGCATGTCGGGTCGCCCTGATACGCGTCATCGGCGGTCAAACCCCGCACCGGGCCCCGGGAATCCGAGTAAACTGCTGAACTACCTCGACAATGTCCTCGCTCCACCATCGCGCAAAGGACGTGTTTCTCGCAGCGCTCGACACGCCGCCGCCTGCCCGGAGGTCCTTCATCGCTGAGGCATGCGCCGGCGACGCGGCGCTCCGTCAGGAAGTCGAGTCGCTGCTGACGTTTCACGACGACGAGGAGCCCGACGCGGCACCGCAGACGCCGCCGGCCGAGTTCGCGCCTGGCACCATGTTCGCCGGCCGTTACCGGATGACGAGGCGCGTCGGGCGTGGCGGCATGGGAGACGTCTGGGAGGCCGACGACCTGGTGCTGCAGACGTCGGTCGCCCTGAAGTTGATCAATTCGACCGAGCCGGCGGCGCGCGAGCGAATCCTCACCGAAGTCCGGCTGGCGCGACAGATCACGCATCCCGCCATTTGCCGTGTCTTCGATGTCGGAGACGCGGACGGCGCCGTCTTCTATTCGATGGAGCTGGTCCGTGGCGAAGACCTCGCGTCGCTCGTCCGCCGCGCCGGCAGGCTCCCATCCGACAAAGTGGCCGACATCGCCCGCCAGCTCTGCGCCGGCCTGGCCGCTGCCCACGCGCAGGGTGTGCTGCACCGCGATCTGAAGCCGGCGAACATCCTGGTCGACGAGGACGGGCTCGTCCGCATCACCGATTTCGGTATCGCCATCACCAGGGCCGACGCCAGCCTGCACATGCAGACGGGCACACCTCGTTACATGGCGCCCGAGCAGCGCACCGCCGGAACGGTGCTCTCGGAGCAGACCGACGTCTACGCGCTCGGATTGGTGCTGTACGAGCTGCTGGTCGGGTCGGACCTGTTCAGCCGCGTCGCCGCCACGGGTGCCCTGCCAAGACCGTCGACGCTCGTGCCGGCGATCGATCCGCAACTCGAGCGGGTCGTCACGCAGGCGCTCTCGAGCGATCCCGCGAAGCGGCCGTCCTCCGCTGTCGACATGGCGGCCGGCCTGCCCGATGCCGGAGGCGCGTTCGAGGGAACGTCCGCCGCCGCGACCGGCTGGCGCGCCACGCCGCGGTGGATGGCCGCCGCCGCGCTGGCCGGCATCGTCGGCATCCTGGCCATCGCCTCGTCGTACTTCGTCGCACCCGCCGGCCGCACACTGACCGCGCAGGACACCCTCGTCCTCGCCGACTTCGACAACGCGACCGGCGACGCCGTCTTCGACGGGACGCTGAAGGTGGCGCTTGCCGTGTCGCTCGAGCAGTCGCCGTTCTTGAGGGTCTTTCCCGACGAACGCGCGCGCGAGACGCTTCGGCTGATGGAGCGCTCGCCGGACGAGCGCATCACGCGCGCGGTCGCGCGCGAAATCGCGCGGCGGGAACAGCTGAAGGCGCTGCTGACCGGCTCGATCGCAAGCCTCGGGCGCAACTACGTGCTGACGCTCGAAGCGATCAACGCCGACTCCGGCGACGTGATGGCGCGCGAGCAGGCGGAGGCGCCGAGCAAGGAAGACGTGCTGACCGCGCTCGGCGCCGCGACGTCGAGGATTCGCGAGAAGCTCGGCGAGTCGCTCGGCTCGATCCAGAAATTCGACGTGCCGCTGCCGCGCGCGACGACGGCGTCGCTCGAGGCGCTGCACGCGTACTCGCTGGCGCTGTCCGGCGGTGTCGAGGTGCCGCGCCTCGAGGCCATCCCGCAGCTGAAGCGCGCCATCGAGCTCGATCCGACCTTCGCGATGGCCCACGCCTTCCTGTCGGGCGTCTACGCGAACACCAGCCAGACCGCTCTCGCCCCCGAGTATTCACGCCGCGCGTTCGAGTTGCGCGACCGCGTGAGCGAGCGCGAGCGGTTCTTCATCTCGTGGCGGTATTACCGCGACGCGACGCAGGACTGGGAGAAGGCGCGCGAGCTGGCGCAGTCGTGGACCATGACGTACCCGCGGGAGGCGTTCGCGTTCAACGGCCTCGGCGCGGTCGACCTCCTGCTCGGACGCTACGAGCAGTCGGTGCCGGCGTTTCGCGAGTCGATCCGCCTCGACCCGCAATTCATCCCGGCCTACGGCAACCTGGCGGCCGGGCTGCTGGCGACCGATCGATACGGCGAGGCGCGCGCGGTGCTCCGGCAGGCGGCCGACCGCAAGCTCGCGTTCAACGGCGCGCGCCGGCTCTCCTACTTCCTCGCGTTCGTCCAGGGCGACGCGACGACGATGGCGCGCGAGCTGGATGCGTCGCTTGGCGTCGCCGAGAACAACGCGGCGTTCGGATGGCAGGCCCGGACGTCGGCGTTCTCGGGTCGTGTCGCGATGGCGCACGATCAGTTCGGGCGCGGCATCCAGTTGTCGCTGCAGGGCAAGTTCCCCGAGGTCGCCGCCCAGCTGACAATGGAGGATGCAGAGACGCATGCCGTCGTCGGGCAGTGCGACGAGGCGCGGCGGGAGATATCCGCGGGTCTCGCGCTCGGACGTGACAGCACGACCGTGACGCGCGCCAGCCGCGCGCTCGCGCTGTGCGGCGACGGGCGGCAGGCGCTGTCGCTGACGAGCGACGTGGCGACGCGTTTCCCGGAAGCGACGTTCACCAACGGCGTGGCGGTACCGGTGACTGCCGCGGCGCTCGCGCTGGCGCAGCGCGATCCGGCGCGTGTGCGCGCGCTCCTCGAGCCGGTCAGGCGGTACGATCACGCGCCGTCGGCGGAGTTCTGGCCCGCGTATCTGCGAGGGCAGGCGTACCTGGAGCTGAAGGACGGCGCGGCCGCCGCCACCGAGTTCCGCAGCATCCTCGATCATCGCGGCGAGGTGCCCATCACGCTGCTCTATCCGCTCGCATACCTCGGCCACGCGCGCGCCGCGGCGATGAGCAGGGATATGGAGTCCGCCCGGAAATCGTACGAGACGTTCTTCACGCTGTGGAACGGCGCCGACGCCGACATCCAGCCGCTCAAGGATGCGCGTCTCGAGTTCTCGCGACTCGAGACGGCGCCACGCTCCACGGCTGAATAGCCGCGATCGGATCCGATCGCCCGCTGCTCAGCTGGCAAAAAATTCACAACAATGATGCTGACGCGCGGCAGTACGATTGCCTCTGGCGCCCGGTCCTCCTCCCATTCCTCGCGTGCGCGCGCACGACGACTGTGGAGGAGTGCCGATGCATCAGCTGCTGCGCCCCGCGGCATGCCTGCTCGTCCTGGGAATCGCCAGCGTTGTCCTGTCGACGGCGGTTCAGTCGAGCTCGTCACAAGTACCCGGTCACACCAATCACACCGCGGCAGTCGCCCCGAGTCTCCCATCGGATTTCATCGAGAACCGCGGGCAGTGGAGCGGACCTGAGAGGTTCGCGTCCCGTCGCGGCGACTTCGCGGTGGCGCTCGAACCGCACGCCATCCGGCTGCGGCTCGGAACCGCGGACCCGGCCGCCATCACGCTGACCTTCGAGGGCGCATCGCCGCAGGCGAACCTCGTTGGCGAGGACCGCCGGCCGACCCTCTACAACTTCTTCAGCGGCAACGATCGATCCGCGTGGCGAACGGACGTGCCCGGGTTCAGCAGCGTGCTGTACCGCCAGGTGTACGACGGCGTCAGCGTCCGCCTCCACGATCGGAAGGACACGCTCGAGTACGACCTGCTGCTGCAGCCCGGCGCCGACCTCCGGCACGTCGTCGTCCGCGTCGATGGCGCGAGCGCGCTCGAGATGGCCGGCGATGGCGGACTGGTGGTACGCACGGCCGCCGGCCCGTTGAAACAGACGCGGCCCGCGACGTTCGAAACGCGCCGCGACGGCACGACGCATCCCGTCACGAGCACCTTCCGAATCATCGATGCGCAGCGGTACGGCTTCGACGTCCCCGAGCGTGACGCGTCGCTGCCGCTCGTGATCGATCCGGGGCTCGTGTGGTCGACGTTGACCGGCGGCACCAGCACCGAGCAACTGGCCGGCATCGAGGCGGCGCGCGACGGATCCGGCGATCTCTTCGTCTCCGGGAACACGAATTCGCCGGATTTCGCCGACGCTCCGACGTCGCCGCAAACCGCCCGGTACAAGGCGTTCGTGGCGCGGCTCGACGCCTCGGGTGCCCGCTACGACTTCGTCACGTTCATCAACGGACTGCAGAACCAGACGTACGCCGGCGGCATGGCCGCGGACGCGAGCGGCGGCGTGACGCTGGTGGGCACGACCGTCGACCTGGACTTTCCCGTGACACCGGGTGCCTATCAGACGGCGCTGGCGTCTATCCATACCGGCCAGTCGGAGGGTGACGGCTTCGCCATGCGCCTCAACGCAACCGGTGGCCTGGTCTTCTCGACCTACCTCGGTGGCAGCGGCAACGACGGCGCCGGCGATGTCGTCATCGACAGCGCAGGCCAGGTCATCGTCACCGGGACGACCAACTCCACGGACTTTCCGACGACGGTTGGCGCGTACGATCGCACTTTCAACACTCCGCCGGCCGGCGACAACACGGCCTACCCGCTCGACGCGTTCATCGCGCGGCTCAGCGCCGATGGAACGCAACTCACGTACGGAACCTATTACGGCGGCCAGACGTACGAAACCGTCCTCGACTCCGTCATCGATCCCCAGGGCTTTCTTACTATCGTGGGTGTCACGACTTCGTCAGCGACCGGCCGCGACATTCCGTTGACGAGCGACGCGTTCGACTCCACCTGGAACGGCAGTGAGGATGGCTACCTCGCTCGCTTCAAGCTCGATGGTGCAGGAACCGCGGATCTCAAGTACGCCACGTTCCTCGGCGGCGTGAACCAGGACGTAATCGAAGCCGTCGCCATCGACCCGACGAACCCGCAGCTGGTGACGGTGGCCGGGTGGGCCTGGTACGACTCGTTCACGGGCCCGTTCTTTCCGACGACTGCCGGCGTGTTCAAGCCCAGGCTGACGCCGCAACCGGCTCCGACGCAGCTGTTCCCGCACAACAAGACCGGCTTCGTCGCCAGGTTTCGATTCCCGGCGACCGGGCCCGCGTCGCTGGTGTGGTCGACTTTTGCCGGCGGCAACTGGGAGGACTTCCTCAGCGACGTGGCCGTTGACGAGACGGGCGCCGCCATCGTGGTGGGCGGCACGCGTTCCTACGATCTGCAGACGACGCGTGGAGCGGTCGATCGGACGCAGGGCGGCGTCGGCACCGATTCTCACGACTGCTTCGTCTGGAAACTGAGCCCGAACGGCGATCAGTTGCTCTACTCGAGCTATCTCGGCGGGAGCTACGAAGACTGCGAGGCGGTGCTCACGATCGGCGCGAAGGTCGCCTATCTCGGCAACAACACGATTGCGATGGCCGGCACGACGGGGAGCGGCGATTTCGGGACGACGGCCGGCGCGGTGCTGCGAACGACCGACGAGGTGCACGACGGCGTCAATCCGTTCGTCGCGAAGCTGACGCTCTCGGCCGATGCGAGCGGCGATATCACGGCGAGCGCGCCGACGCTGCTCAGTCCCGCCAGCGGTTCGACGACGGGCGGATTCGGCGGCGTCGTTCGCCTGCGATGGTCCGATGTGCCCGATCCCTCCGGCGTCGAAAGCTATGTCTACGAGATTTCCAACAAGCCGGACTTTCCGCCGAACTTTACGACGCCGAAGGGCTCGACGAACTCGACCGAGCTGATCCTGGAGTCGCTTGGCATCAACACGCCCTGGTTCTGGCGCGTCCGCACGGCGGATCGCGCGGGCAACCTGAGCGACTTTTCGCCGGCGAGCACGTTCACCCTTGGCGTCTCCGGTGCGCCGCCAGTGATCAACTTCGTGCAGACCTATCCGACGACCGTCACCGGCGGCGGGTCCGCGCAGGGTGTGCTCCATCTGACCGATCCGGCGCCTCCGGGCGGCTTCCAGGCCATCCTGTCGACGAAGGATCCTCGCGGCTACTTGAAGACGGTGTCGCCCGTGACCGTGCCCACAACGGTCTCGATACCTGCAGGAGCGATCAGCGCGAACTTTTCGATCGCCACGACGCCGGTGAACGAGTCGACGCCCGCTGCAATCTACGCGACCACGAACGCGGTCGGCGCAAAGGGATCGATCACGGTCGGCATTCCGAGTGGACCGCGCGCGGCGTCGCTGATGATCGATCCGTTCGCGGTGTCGTCCGGTCACCCGGCGACCGGCACGGTGACGCTGACGGGGCCGGCGACTGCCGGCGGTGTCGTGGTGCCGCTGCGCAGCAGCCACCCGCAATACGCGTCGGTTCCCGCGAGCGTTACCGTCCCAGCCGGCGCAACGTCGGCGACGTTCCCGATCGCGACGGCACCGGTGCCGTTTTCGATCGACGTCATGATTGAGGCGACCGGCGGCCAGTTTGCCGCGCGGCGTCTCGCGCTGAAGGCGGGCGGCCCGAGGCTCACCTCGTTCACGCTCAGCACGGCGACCGCCAGCGGCGGCAACACCGTGACCGGAACGGTCACGTTCAGCGGCCCGATTCCTCCGTCGCCGTTCCCGGCGACCGGCGATGCGATCGTGACGCTCAGGAGCACGAACCCGGCGGTCGGGATGTCGCCACTGGTCGCCGTGCCGGTCGGCAGCACCACCGCGACGTTCAGCATGCTCGTTCACAACGTACCGGCAACAACGACGCTCGATGTCGTTGCCGCGTACGACGACACCGTGCTCCGTGCTCCGCTGACGATCAGCGGAACGGCTGCCTCGCTCGCGTCGATGACGGTGAACGTGAGCACGCTGACGGGAGGCCAGGGCGGCGTCGGGTTCGTCAACCTCACCGCGCCTGCGCCGGCAGGTCATGTGCTGGTCGATCTGTCTACCAACAACCCCGCAATTACGCTGCCGCCCAACGTCACGGTCTCGGAAGGCACGACGAGCGGCCTCTTCGCCTTCAACGCGCTGTCCGTCAATGCCGTCACGCCGGTAACGATCAGCGCGACCTATGGTCCATCGCGCGTCACCGCGGGCGTGACGGTGAACCCCTCAGTCAACGTCTGGGTGACGTCGCTCGCGCTCAGTCCCAGCACGGTCACGGCTGGTTCGTCGTCGACAGGAACCGTGACGTTGAATGCGCCGGCGCCTTCAGGAGGCGCGACAGTGCAACTCTCCTCGGTGTCTCCGGCAACCGTGCCCGCGACGGTGACTGTACCTGCAGGCGCGACCACCGCTACGTTCAACGTCGGCACGACGAGCGTGTCGTCGACGACGCAGGTAAAGATGTGGGCCGTGCTGAACACGTCGTGGGGCGCGGTGCTGACGGTGACGCCCGGGTCGGCCGGCGCTCCGTCGCTCTCCACGCTGTCGCTGTCGCCCACGACGGTCACGGGCGGCAGTTCGTCTACCGGCACGGTCACGTTGAGCGGTCCGGCGCCATCGGGCGGCGCCGTGGTCACGCTGTCGAGCAGCAACACGGCGGTCGCGACGGTGCCGGCGAACGTGACTGTTGCTGCGGGAAGCACGAGTCAGACGTTTACGGTCACGACAACGACGGTCTCGACCCCGACATCGGCAACGATCACCGGCACGCTTGGCGTCAGCCGGAGCGCCACGCTGACGGTCAACGCATCGACGCCCACGCTGGCAGCACCGGTACTTGTGGCGCCTGCCGACGGCGCCACTGTCACGTTGCCGGTGACGCTGGACTGGAACGACGTCGCGAACGCCGTCTCGTATCAGATCCAGGTGGACGATGCGAGCGTCTTCTCGTCGCCGTTCGTCGTCAGCCAGACGGTGACGGCCTCGCAGTTCACGCTCTCGTCGGCGGCGGCTGGGCGCCAGCACTGGTGGCGGGTGCGCGGCCGTAACAGCGCGGGAACCAATGGCCCATGGTCGGCGGTGCGGACGTTCACGACCGATGGCGGATCTCCGCCGCCGCCACCGCCACCGGGAACGTCTCGCACGCTCACGGTCACCGCGTCGGGCCGGAGCGGTGAACGCATCACCTCGTCGCCCGCCGGCATCAGCGTCTCTGTCGGGAGCACCGGCAGCGCCACCTTCGGGTCGGGCACGTCAATCACGTTGAGCGTCAGCAACGGACGCGATGCGATCTGGTCCGGGGCCTGTTCGAGCGGCGGCAACGAGACGAAGAGCTGCACGCTCACGCTCAACGCGGACGCGACGGTCACCGCCAACGTGCAGTGATCGTCACGAGAGCTGGTCGGCGACGGCCCGAATGACGTCTGGCCGTCGCCGACATTCGTCGTAACGCCGTCCCGTCATCAAACGCGATTGAACGCGAATAGCCGAAGATCGCGGTTCGGGACGTTCCGGACCGCGTCGAGCAGCAGCCGCGCGGCAAGGAAGCCGAACGTCATCCCGTTGCCACCGTACCCGAGGGCGAACAGGTGGCGCGGATACCGCCGGTGCGGCCCGATGTACGGCAGGCCGTCCGGCGTCGTGGCGAACAGGCCTTCCCACGCAAACTCGATATCGATGTCCTTCAGCGCCGGCAGAAGCTCCTCGAAGTATTCCCGCAGCTTCCCGGTACCCGCGGCAAACGCCTGCCGGCGCCTGCCCGGTGGCACAACGGGACGATCGCTTCCGCCGAGGAGCAGGCGCCGGTCGGCCGTCCAGCGCGCGTAGTGGTACGGCTGCTCGGTATCCCACAGGAGGACATCCCGCACCCCGAGCCTGGCGCGCTGGCGCCGATCGATCGGCGCCGTCGCCAGCACGTACGTATGCTTCATGTGGAATCGTCCGGCGAGCGGCTTGAAGGCGGGCGTCGCGAAACCCGTCGCGATGATGACGCGCGGTGCGGAGATCGTGCCCCTCGCGGTGCGAACGGTGACACCCGTGGGCGTGGCGTCGATGCGACGGACGGGTGACCGCTCGAAGATGCGGGCGCCCTGCCGCGCTGCCGCTCGGAGCAAGCCGATGCACGCACGATATGGATCGAACTGCGCATCGCCCGTCGAGCGGATCGCCCCTTCACCCGCGATGCCCGCGACGGCCAGCAGCGACGCTGGCGCGAGCCACGTCGCGCTGAAACCCGCCCGCTGGCGCCGCCGGCACTCCTGGCGCAGGCCGGCAGCCGCCCGGCGTTCTGTCGTGAAGTAGATCGAGTCGCGCTCCGTGAGGCCGCACGCAATGCGAAGCCGGCGAATGGTCGCGACGAGATCGCGCGCCGCCGAACGGCTCAACTCCCAGATGCGCGCGGCCCGCTTCGCGCCATACCGCTTCGCGAGGCTGCCAAGCTCCTCGTCCGTTTCCTGCATGAGCAGCGCCGTGCTCGCCGCGGTGCTTCCACGCCCGACGAGATCCGCGTCGACGAGCACCACGCGGAGCCCGGCCGCCGCGAACTCGTGAGCGATGCCGGCGCCAGTCATGCCGCCGCCGACGATGGCCACGTCGGCCTCGTGGTTGCCGATGAGCGTCGGGTATCGCCGGCCTCGTGGTGGCCCACCGACCAGCCAGATGGGAGTGCCGACGCGCAGCCGCATACCGATGACTCATGGTTGGCGGTTGGATTGCTCGCAGTCAAGCAGGGGGATAGGCATGCCTGCATCCGCGCTCGACACCACCTCGTACTGGATCGGCTCCACCTCGCTTCCGCGATTCCTGAAACTGTCGCGCGACGAGCGCGTCGACGTCGTCATCGTCGGCGGCGGCATCACCGGGCTGACCGCCGCGTACCTGCTGACAGCCGCGGGACGATCGATCGCGCTGCTCGAGCGTGGGCGCTGCGCGATGGTCGATACCGGCCTCACGACCGCGCACCTGACGATGGTGACGGATACGAGGCTGTCGGAGCTGGTGGAATCGTTCGGCAGGGACCATGCACAGGCCGTCTGGGATGCGGGGCTGGCGGCGATCGCGCAGATCGATGCGATCGTCCGCGACGAGAAGATCGAGTGCGACTACGCCTGGGTGCCCGGCTACCTCCACGCTCCGCGCGACCGCTCGAAGCAGGGTGAACCAGTCGACTTCGAGAAAGAAGCCGCGCTCGCGATGGAACTCGGATTCGACGCGGAGCTCGTGAAGGATGTGCCGTTGATGGGAGGACCGGGCGTCCGCTACGAGGACCAGGCGCGGTTCCACCCGCGCATGTACCTCGCGGGGCTGGCACGCGCCATCGAGGCCGGCGGCGGCCACATCTACGAGCACACCGAGGGGTGTGAGTTCTGCCCGGAGCCGCTCGGCGTCAAGGCCAACGGCCACACCATTACGTGCAAGGACATCGTGCTCGCCACGCACAACCCGCTGGTGGGGCTCAGCAACGTGGCGTCGGCCACGCTGTTCCAGACGAAGCTGGCGCTCTACACGAGCTACGTCGTCGGTGGACGAGTGCGCAAGGGGCGCGTGCCTGACGCGCTCTTCTCGGATACGGGCGATCCGTACGACTACCTGCGTCTCGAGCCGCATCACGGTTACGACCTCGTCATCTTCGGCGGCGAGGATCACAAGACCGGCCAGGCGGACGATACGAACAGGTGCTTCGACGCGCTGCGGCGCAGGCTCGAATCGCTGCTGCCTGGCATCGACGTCACACACCGGTGGTCGGGCCAGGTCGTCGAGACGCCCGACGGGCTTCCGTATCTTGGACGCAACACCGGCCACCAATATGCGGCGACCGGGTTTGCGGGCAACGGCATGACGTTCGGCACGCTTGGCGCGATGATCGCGGCCGACGGAATCGTGGGCCGCGCGAACCCGTGGGCGGAGCTGTTCGACACCGGCCGCAAGAAGATCCGCGGCGCCGCGTGGAACTACGTCACCGAGAACAAGGACTATCCGTACTATCTGGTGCGGGACCGGTTCGCTGGCTCCGAGGGACGCACACTGCGCTCCGTGAAGCGCGGCGAGGGAAAGATCCTCGACCTGGACGGGACGCGTGTCGCGGCCTACCGGAAAGAGGACGGCACGTCGGTCGTCCGCTCCGCGGTCTGCACGCATCTTGGATGCGAGGTGGCGTGGAACACCGCCGAACGCACGTGGGACTGCCCGTGCCACGGCTCGCGGTTCAAACCGACCGGCGAGGTACTGGCGGGCCCCGCGGAGGCGCCGCTCGAGGAGATCGACCGCTGACACGCAGCGTCGTGCACTGATTCCGCGCGCCTGCACGTTGACAACGGAAGCCCGTGTGTACAGACTACCTTTCGTTTCGGCTTCCGAAAGGGCTGTCAGACATGCATCACCGTCGGGTGTGCGCGGTCGTCGGAGTCCCTCTCTTGTTCCTGTCCGCCGTGTCGGTTGCGGGACAGGGGACGCAGCCGGCGCAGATCAGGGTCGAGACTCTGTACCCGCGACAGGCGGCACCCGGCCGGACCACCGTCATCAACGTCGCGATTCCGAGCCCGGACCCGGCCGAGTCTGCCGAGATCTCACCGTCGACGGGCGTGACGGTCTCCGGCCTCAAGGGAATCGGGAGCGGATCGGAACAGAACATCGGGTGGTGGGAAGTGAGCCTCGATGTGGCGAGGGATGCGGCGCCCGGCGATCGATCCCTCGTGCTCGTGATGCGGAAAGGCCGCACCGTTCCGATTACGATCTCGATTCCGACGCACGGGCCGACCATCTCCGATCTCAGGGTCGTGGCGCCACAAGCGAATCAGTCGACGTGGGAACTGCGAATGGCCGCGGCCGACGCCGCCGGCGATCTTGGTGATGAACCGTATGTCTGGTTCACGGCCGATTGCGGCAGCGAACCGATCGTAGGCGCGATCAGGGGCAAGGCGAGCGCTGGAGCGGTGCGCGCCGCGCTTCCCAGCCTGCGCCACGCGGATGGTGCCCCGGTGACCGGCAGCTGCGACCTTCAGGTGCGCCTCACCGATGCACCCGGGATCGACAGCAACACGTTGAAGACGAAGATCGAGTTCAGGAACTGAATTCCGTTCACGACGCAGGAGAATCCTTCATGCGCCTGTTGCCGCTTGTTTCGTCAGCCCTGGTCCTGGCACTGTCGGGGACGGCGTTCGCCCAGGACTGGACCGAGTTTTCCAGCCGCGACGACCATTTCACCATCACGTTCCCGGGGCAGCCGAAGATCACCGAAACGACGTGGACGTCGCAGTTCAACGCCATCCTGCCGGCGCGGGTATACAGCGGCACCGCCGGCTCCGGCCGCTATTCGGTGACCGTGGTCGATTACAACCCCGATGAACGGCTGCTCACCGAGCGTTCCAGGACGCTGCCCGCGCTCGACCTGGCGATCCACGATTACGGTCCCGGCTACTGGAAGACCGACGTGCGAAGCGCTGTCATGTTTGCGACGTCGAAGTTCCTCCAGCGGCCCGACGCCAGGATGACGAGCGTCCTCTCGAATTTCTCCGACGGAGTCGTGGGAGTGGTGGCGGAGCTCACCAACAACGCCGACCAGTCCCGCACCCTCGCCTCGATCTACATGCACATGAACCGCCTCGTGATCACCGAGGCGACCGTGCCGAAAGGGTACCCCGCGCCCGTCATCTTCCAGCAGTCGCTGGGATGGCTCGACGAGGAGGGCAAGCGGATTCGCTATCAGGTGATGAACTACAACGAGCCCGACGCCCCGAGGCCAACGGGGCGCGGCCGGTAGGCGCAGACCCGCCGGTCGGCGGACCAGCGTATGCCCACTCCTCCCCTGGCGGCGCCGCCGCGGTTCGCGGCGCTCCGTATCCCGGCCTACCGCCGCTATTTCACCTTCAGCCTGATGTCGATGATGGCCGACAACATCGAGCACGTCATCAGCTACTGGGTGATGTTCCAGGCCTTTCATTCCGCGGCGCTCGGCGGGTTCGCGGTCATCAGCCACTGGGTTCCCTTCCTGCTGTTGTCGCTCTACACCGGCGCGCTCGCCGACCGGCACGACTGCCGCCGGTTGATTCAGATATCGCAGGCGCTCTTCATGCTGGCGTCGATCTCGTGGGGCCTGCTCTTCCTGGCGGGCCGGCTCCAGATGTGGCACGCGGTCGTCCTGCTGGTGATCCATGGGCTTGCCGGCGTGGTCGGCGCGCCGGCCTCGCAGCTGATCATTCACGACATGGTGCCGCCCGAGGATCTGCCGAGCGCCATTCGTCTGAACGCCAGCAGCCGTTACCTGTCCATCCTGCTCGGACCGGCCGTGGGCGGCGGGCTGATGCTCCTGCTGGGACCGGCATGGGGACTGCTCACGAACGTCCTCATCTACCTGCCGTTCACGATTCTGCTGACGCGCTTTCCGTACACGGGTCACGCGGCGCGCGGCGCGGGCCGGACGCCGCTCGCGTTTGGACTCGCCGACGCCTGGAACGTCTTTGCCGTGGTTCGCAAGGAATCGACCATCATGACGATGGTGCTGGTCGCGGGCGCGACGTCGTTCCTGGTCGGCAACGCGTTCCAGGCGCAGATGCCGGCATATGCCAACTACCTCGGAGCGGACGAAACCGGCACCAGGTACACGGTGCTGCTCGCGGCGGACGCCGTGGGCGCGGTCATCGGGGTGCTCCTCCTCGAAAGCACCAACTTCTCGAAGCCGAGCGTGTATGCAGCGATCGTCTCGGCGGGTCTCTGGGGCTTGTCGATGGGCTTCTTTCCGCTCACGCACAACTACGGGTTCGCGGTCGTCCTGCTCGTACTCGCAGGCGTCTTCAACATCGCGTTTCAGTCGATGTCGCAGACGCTCGTGCAGCTGCTCGCGCCCGCGCCCATCCGCGGCCGCGTGGTCGGCCTCTTCACGATGGCGATGCTGGGGCTGCGCGCGGGCAGCGGCCTGACCGTGGGACTGCTCGGCACCGTCATCGGCGTCCGTCTTTCGCTCGCGGTGTCGAGCTTCGCGGTCGTGCTCGTCTCGATCGGGCTGCTGGCGCGCGAGCGGCGCGCGCGTAGGCCGGTCGACCGCGAGGTCACGTACTCGCGCTGATCCCGGGAATTCGTCGCCAGCTGGCTCCCATGGGCCTGCAGGCCATCAGAAGCGCACGGTCGCGGTCGCGCCGAACAGGTTCGCGTGGAACGCGTATGTTCCCGTATTGGGACCTCGCAGGAGCAGGCGGCCGCTGCGGTCTTCCTGGGCGATGTGCTGGTACGCGACGTCGATGACGAGCCCGCGGCTGACGCGGGCGCCGAGACCGGCCGCGTACTCGACGCGCGCGCCCTCGGGAAGATCCGGCGTCACGGAGCCGTCGGGCGCGGCCGCCTGGTGCGTCAGGGCCCCGGCGCGCAGGGTGACACGTTCGGTCGCCGCGTAATCGGCCCCGACGCGCACGCCGCTCGTGTTGCGGTAGTTCTTGACGATCACTTCGTCGAGACCGCGTTGCGCCCTGAACGTGAGGTTGTCGAACACGCTCCACGCGGTGAACTGGTAATCGGCGAGCATCTTCAGCGGCGCGATCGGCGTGACCGCGACGCCGGCGACGATCTGATCCGGAACGGTCAGCCTCGTTGCCGCCTGCTGATCGCCAAGACGCGCGCCGGGCGCGAACTGCGACGCAACCACGACATCGAGCGGCGTGCCTGCCGGGATGCCTGGAAGCGGTACGGGCGTCCGCAATCCCGTTGGAATCTGATCGGACTCGAGATCCAGGTGGTCGACCTTGATCGTGCTCCGCGACAGATACCGGGCGCCGAACGACACCTTCTGGCTGGCCGTGACGAGCACGCCGACATGCCCGGCGAAGCTGACGTCTCTGCCGCTGATCCGGACGTTCGCGAAATCGGTTCCGAGCGGCACCCCCATCTGCGCGAACGTCGTGCCGGGCGCGACCTGCTGCGTCGCGAGGTCGACGCGCTGATTCAATTCCAGCGTCGAGTAGATGACGTCGAGTCCACCGCCGATGGCGACGGCGTCAGTGACCTTGTAGGCGAGCGTCGGCTGGAAGTAGACCGACTGAAGAACGGTCTTGTAGGCGACAAAGCGGCCCGCGAAGTCCACGGGCCAGTCGGTCGTCAGGCCGAACGGCGCGAAGACGCCGACGCCGCCGCCGAGCCGATCGCCAAGTGATTTCGTGTAGTACGCCGCCGGCACCGGGAGCCAGTTCTTCACCATCGTGCCGGTCGTCCGCCCGCCCGGGCTGGTGAAGTCGCCGCGCGGACCGACGAGCGTCCCGCCCGCGGAGACTCGATTGCCATCTGGCTGCAGCGCAATCGCCGCGGGATTGAAGAAGATCGCCGACCCGTCCTCACACGGCGAAGCGACGGCCGCGCCGGCGCGCCCCATGGCGCAGGCGCCCTGTTCGTAGACGCCGTATCCCTGTGCGGCGGCCGGGCGGCTCGGCACGAGCGCGCCCAGGGCGAGCAGACACCACAACGAGACGCGTCGAATCATTGCCGCTCTCCTTCCGGTCACGACAGGCTGTGACTTCGCGTCCGGACGGATCGCGATTCATTCAGGAAATCGGCGGCCGGACGCGACTGCGCGTTCGACGAGGGCAGGAGTCGTACCGATTGGAGGGCGGGGTCACCGACAACAGCCGGCAGCGGGCTCATGGCCCACTGCCGACTGCCGGCTACTTCAGAAGCCGATCCTGAACCCGAGCTGCATCATCCGCGGCTGATACGCGACGTTGCCGTTGAACGATGGCTGCCCGAAGAGCGGGTTGCTCCGGTTCGTCACATACGAACCGAAGTTCTCGTGATTGAACAGATTGAACACCTCGAACATGCCGTCGAGCGTCACGTGGCCCGCGTGCACGCGCTTCTGCAGCCGCGTGTCGAGGCGGTGGATGGGCCTGCCGACGATGCCGTTGCGCGCCAGGATGGTGCCATCCGCGGCCAGCCGCTGTTCGGACGCGGCGGTGGCGCCCTCATCGCGCCGATCCTGGCCGGTCATCGTCGCAAAGCGTTCACCCGATCCATAGAAGTAGATGCCGCTTGCCTGGATGCCCATTCCCAGATCAAAGACTCCGTTGACGACAGCGCGGTTACGCTGATCGCCGGCCTGGCCGAATCCCCCCCCGACCTGCGATCCCGCGTAGCCGTAATCGCCACCCTGATCGGCGGCGAGCGGGAATCCGACGGGCCGGTGCGCGAGAACGCCGTTGGAGTCGAGGTACCACTGCTGCCGGGGAGGCAAGCCGTCTTTGAAGTACGCCAGCGTGTACGTCGCTGTCGCTTGCCAACGGTGGCTGAAGCGCTTGGTGAACGTGAAGTCCGTCCCGTTGTAGTTCGAATAGCCACCGAGATACTCGAGCAGCACGATCCCCCAGTCGGGGAACGGCCGGTGGGCGATGTCCGTGGTGAAGGGATAATTCGCACCGGTCGCCGGGTTGTACGAGAGGTTCGCGTTGATGTCCACTTCCTCGCCGGTTCCGTGCGTGTGGACGTAGTTCACTTCGAGCGAGGAATCGGTGCCGATCTGACGCTGCACGCCAACCGACGCCTGGTGGCTGTACGGCGTCTGGCGCCCGGGGTACGTGATCTCCTGATTGATCGCGCGCCGGATGCAGCCCGGCTTGCTGCCATTGAGATCGCACGCTGTCGCAAGCGCTTGATCCCAGGTCGGCTTCGGCCCGCCAATTTCGCCTTCGCCGCTCGGGCCGGGTCCGAAGAAGTTGGTCGCGAAGTCGGGACGGCCGTTGTTCGCGATCTGGTACTCGAAGCGGTGGATCATCGAGTACGCCTGCTGCACGCCGTCGTTCGGCGCGAACGCGAAGAACAGTCCGTAACCACCGCGAATCGACGTCTTGTCGTCGAGGCGCACGTTCGCGCCGATGCGCGGCGCGACGTTGTTCTTGTCGTGCGGCAGGTTGCCCGGCAGGAACGGCATCAGCGTCAGCTTCTCGCCGTACGTGTTGTCGTCCCAGTCGTAGCGCGCGCCGAGATTCAGCGTCAGGTTGCCGCCGAT
>Ga0137418_10000933_pt1 | contig 26795 bp, 28 predicted proteins | sample CZODoug3_1_2_16f_FD_122242 | JGI IMG/M metagenome (GOLD analysis project Ga0137418, IMG submission 122242) | Vadose zone soil fungal communities from Angelo Coast Range Reserve, California, USA - CZODoug3_1_2_16fungal (Hybrid Assembly) | ecosystem: Environmental > Terrestrial > Soil > Vadose...
TGAGCATTCGCGCTCACCCAGGCTCACGACGTTGCCGTGTTCATCGGCCAGCACCTGAAACTCGATGTGTCGCGGATGCTCGACATATTTCTCCATGTACAGGTCGCCATTGCCGAACGCGCCCGCCGCCTCCGACTGCGCCGCTTGGAACAGAGCGGGCAACTCCCCTTCGGTGCGCACAATCCGCATGCCGCGTCCGCCGCCGCCCGCTGACGCCTTCAAAATCACTGGAAAACCAACCTGCCGCGCCCATTCCACTGCTTCGCCTTCGGAGGCGATAATTCCGTCCGAACCCGGCAGAATCGGCACGCCCGCCCGCTTCATCGCGGCGCGCGCTTTTTCCTTTTCCCCCATCAGCCGCATGACATCAGGTTGCGGTCCGATAAATTTGATCCCACTGGTCTCGCACACTTCGGCGAAGTTGGCATTCTCTGCCAGCAACCCATAACCGGGATGGATGGCATCAACGTTTGCGATCTCAGCCGCGCTGATCACCGCAGGAATGTTCAGGTAGCTCAGCGCCAGTTGCGGCGGCCCGATGCAGATGGCTTCGTCGGCAAAGCGCACCGGCAAAGAATTACGGTCGGCCTCGCTGTAAATCACCACTGTGCGGACATCCAATTCCTTGCACGCGCAGATGATGCGCAGTGCAATCTCGCCGCGGTTGGCTATCAGGATTTTCTTGAACATGAAAAGCGTGGGAACAATCGCCCCACCCGTCGAGGCCGCGCGAATGCTTTGCTTCAACCTGATTCAGGCAGTTTGCAGAACACAAAAAAGCGCGCCCCAGCGCGCCCGGAAAAGTTCAACGTCTCACTGACTCGGCCGAATCGCGAACAGATCCTGGCCGTATTCGATGGGCTGCCCGTTGCTGGCCAGCTTTTTTACGATCTCTCCCGCTACGTCTGACTCGATCTCATTCAGGAGTTTCATAGCTTCTACGATGCACAGCACCTGGCCGACCTCAACCCTATCTCCCGCCTTCACGAAGGGGGGCGCTCCCGGTGAGGGCGCTTCGTAAAAAGTGCCTACGATGGGAGATTTCACCATGTGCAGCGGCTCTTCGGGAGCAGCCGCCGGAGCTGCCAAAGGTACGGCAGGCGAGCCCGGAGCCCCGGCCACCGGGACCATCCCGACATCGCGGGCTGCTGGCGGCGCTGGATGCACAGCGAAATAGTGTGCCTCGGTCCGCGGGTGAGCACCTGGCTCCGCCGCCCGCTTGATCCGGACCTTCACGTCGCCGCGTTCCAGCTCAAACTCAGCGATGTCCTTTTCAATTAAGAACTCAATGAGTTCCTTCAGCTCTTTTTGGTTCATTCGTATACGGGAGGACCGCTTGCAATTACCGCGCGCGTGCGTCGAGGCACGATGAGCAAGGGCCGGACGCGACTCTGCCCGCCCCAGATCCCCATCACCGGTTAGATCGCTAAGAAGTCTTTACTCGTGGGCGTCAGTAGCTCGCAACCGTGAGCGGTGACGGCTACGATGTCCTCAATTCTGACGCCCCATGTTCCCGGAAAGTACACTCCAGGCTCAACGGTGATTACCATCCCAGGTTGCAAAACCTCATCCTGACCCTGTGCAACCCGGGGTGCCTCATGAATCTCAAGCCCGACGCCATGTCCGGTCGAATGCGTAAAATAACGCCCTAACCCTGCCCGGCGCAACACCTTACGTGCCGCGGTATCCACCTGAGCAACGGTGGAGCCCGGTCGGACTGATTCGATCGCTGACAACTGCGCTTGCTTCACCGCGTCGTAGGCGCGACGGGCCTCATCTGTCGGTTCGCCGACCCACACAGTGCGGGTTTGGTCCGAGCAATAACCAGCGAGTATAACACCGAAGTCGCAGACCACGAATCCTCCGTTCGCGATCGCTTGCGACGACGCCCGCCCGTGTGGCAGCGCAGACCGGGCTCCCGAAGCAATGATCGTGGGGAACGACATTTCCTCCGCGCCTGCCCGCCGGGCGGCATATTCCATCTCGGCGGCTACTTCGTTTTCTCTTACACCCGGACGGATAACCTCTAAGGCTCGGTCAAACAATCTTGTCCCCAATAGCACCGCCGCACGGATGCGCTCCAACTCCGCCGCATCCTTTACCATGCGAGCCCGCTCCACCAGAGGCGGCGCGCTTCTGAACTGAACCCCCCGCGGCATCAGGTCTCGGAGTCGCTGCTTTTCCGCTACAGTGAGGTGATCAGCCTCAATCCCAATTCTCCACTTGTTGGACTTCTTCCGCATGCCCGCAACCCGCTCTGCGAGCGCGGTTACTAACGCCTTGCGGGCGATGACCACGCCCGCCCCTTCGACTTCCTCACGTGATTGCGTGGCGTAGCGGACGTCAGTGAAGAGCACGCTGCCCGATTCCTCAACCAGCAGGAGGCCCGCGCTGCCGGTAAAGCCGCAAAGGTATCGAATGTTCGGAAGGTGGCTGATGAGGACCGCGTCCAGGCGGCAGGAAGCCAACAGCCCGCGCAGATTTTTCTGACGGCCTCGATGGTTCATTGTCCGGAGTTTAACAGGGAGGCGATCGAAGAGTTCTCGGTTCTTCATCGCGCACCACGTAGTGGTGACTCTCTGTTCAGGACCAGTTCACCTGACCCGCTAAGGCTCGATGGACTTGAGTGAATGTGGCGGCATTCGAATGAAAATGAGAATGGACAATTGCTCCCAAAACAAAACCGCCGGTTCCGTGACGGGTTCTTCACGGAAACCGGCGGTTCGAAATCTTCCACCGCGCTGCTAGGTCTGAATGATTCGCGGCGTGATGAAGAAGATCAACTCCTGGTTAGAGGTATGAACCTGGGTGTGACGGAACAGATTACCCAGGATCGGAATATTCCCCAACAAAGGCACCTGCGAGACGTTGATGGAGTTCTGCGTCTGGATGACGCCGCCAATCACCACCGTGCCGCCATCGGTCACTAGCACTTGCGTGGTAGCCTGCTGCGTGATCAAAGTTGGGTTGCCCTGCACTTGCTGGCCAAAGTCCGGTGTCGTGTTTTCCACGTCCACGTTCAGGAAGATGGTCCCTTCCGAAGTGATCTGCGGAGTCACCGTCAGCCGCAGGAAGGCGTCCACATAGGTTACCGTCGGCGGACCACCTAACTGTGCTTGGGTCACGATGGGCACGCGCACACCCTGTCTGACCAGTGCTTGAATGTTGTTCTGGGTCACGACCCGGGGTCGTGACAATACCTTCAGCAATCCGCGTGATTCAGCCATCGTCAGGATGGCATCGATGCGGATGTTGTTGCTGGAATTCTGGAATCCGATACCGCTGGTCGGGCTCGTGACTCCCAGGTTTGAGAATAATGGGATCTGGTTGATCGCCCCCGCGGCCGGCGCTGTGGTCCCAAGAATGGTGTACAGGGGATTGCCGCCAAACATCCCGATCGGAGACGGCCCAACGCTGCTCGCTCCACCCACCGTGCTCGGGCCGTTGCCCCAGCCGAAGCCCAGTTGGGTACCGATGTCGCGGGCAAATTGCCGGGTGGCCGCCACCACGCGGGCTTCGATTTCCACTTCCTGCGTCTTACGGTCCAGTTGCGTCAACAGCCGGTCGATCGTAGGAATTACGCGTGGAATGTCATTGATGATCACCGCGTTGGTGCGGTCATCAGAGACCACTTCGCCCCGCTGTGAGAGGAATTTCTTCACCGTCGGGACCACGTCCTTCGAATGCGCATAGCTGAGGAATCGGGTCACCGAAACCTTGTCTACGGCCAGGGCCTCGGCCTCCACTTGGGCTCTGCGGCCTTCGGCTTCCTTTTTCAGAGTCTCCACTGTGGCAATGCGTAGGACGTTGCCTTCCAGCTCGCGCGCCATATCGTTGTTCTTGAGCACGATGTCGAGCGCCTGATCCCACGGCACGTCGTCGAGCACCACGGTAAGAGAGCCATGCACGTTAGGATCGAGGACTACGTTTAACCCGCTGATCTCATGAATCAGTCGGAAGAAGTCTTTCAGATCTACATCTTTCAGATTCACCGAAATCGGCTCACCGGTGTATTTTGGGCCGTTTGAAGCCGGCTGCTGGCCAGACTGCGCCTTCTGCTCCGCCGCCAGATTCACCGCCGGTTGAATGCCGGTATTCGAGGTCTGCGCCGTCTGTGCCGCGTTAACGCTCACCGGCAACAATTCCGCCGCTGTCTTGTCCGCGAACTTTGCCGCCGCTTCCTGGGCGCGCTCCACCGGTAGGGTTGCCGCAGCCGCCGGTTCATTTTTCTTTGGCTGGTACCGCGGCTCGACGAACACATAACCGCTGGGCGTCGCTTGATCCTTGACAACCGCATCGGTCTGCCCTGCCGCCGGAATCGTGGCGGTCACAGCGGGAGCCGGCTGCGCCTTGGCTTCGATGACTGGCGCGGAGAATGGCGACGAGACCTTCGCAGCGCGGATGGGCGAGACTTTCGCCGCCGCGCTTGGGGCACTCGTACCCGCATTCCGGGCCGGTGCTGGCGTGTGCAGCGTAAGCACCAGCTTCCCCTCTGTGCTCGGCTTCAGGTCGTAAGCACAGGCGCGGTCCAGATCGACTACCACTCGCGTGGTCGTTGCGCTGTGGCCGTCCATGCCGATGCGGATCCCTTTGACCCCACCGCTGCCCACCGTGATGTGGCTCTGCCCGGTGGCCATTACGGTTCCCGGTAGATCCACCACCACTCGCGCTGGCGAGTCCAAAGTGCTCAGCTTCGGCGTCAGGTCGCCGCGAGAACTGATCTCGACCCGGATATCATCCGTGCCGCGCACCACGTTCACTCGCTGCAGCTCACTCAGCTTGACCGCCGGTGTCTCGGCGGCCGAAGCTGCCAGCACCAAGAGCAGCAACGGTAGGATTACAGTCAGCAGTTGCTTTCGCATTTCGCCTCTCCCCAAACCCGCGGACTTTGCCGCGTGTCGTTCCTGGAACTTAATTTCCTGACGCTCCGGCTTTGCCGGCGCGTCATTCCGGCTTCTATACGGCCGGCGTAAAGATCCGCTTCACCACTTCACGCGTGAAGGCCTTGCCCAGCTTGTCTTGCACCGTCTCCTGGAACACAACCGAATCGCCGGTGATTCTCACCACATAGCCGTTGAACACCGGGTCTTTCTCCCTCAAAAAGTAAGCCTTATTCAAGGTATTGGTCACGACTGCGATAAAGCCGTTCTCCGACTTCACCACGCCGCGCAGGTTAATCTGCCCGATTTCCAGACATTTTTTCCCGGTTGAGCAGCCCGATCCCCCGATTTGCGACACCACCGGACTGAAGAAGGGATCGCGCTTCCCTGTCATCGACCATTTCTTCTCTTCGGGCTTCGCCTGCTTGGTTGCGTCTGAGGTTTTCCCGGCACCTGCGCTCTTGCGGGGATCTGATTTCTTGTTTGCATCGATTACCGGCTTGGCCGCAATCGTTGCTGCCGGTTTCGATCCCTTTCCCGCAACTTTTGCTGTCGCTGGCGCGGGCAGAGCCTTCGGAGTCGGTTGGGCAGCGGGTGGCCTGGCGGCGAACACTGCCTTAGCCGCCGGGATCTGCGTCTTGGGTGTAGCTGGACCCTTCGCTGGAGCGCTGGGAACAGCGGAGCTGCCCTTCGCCGCGGGGGCCGCCGCCACCTGGACAGCCGGTTTGGCAGTGCTCGCCGAAGCTGTCGCCGGTTTAACCGGCGGCTTGGCAGCACTCGCCGGAGCAAGCGCTGGTTTCACAGTGGGTTTCGCGGCATTCGCCGGCGTAGTGGCCGGTTTCGTGGCCGTCGCCGGAGCGGCCTGTGTTTTCGCCGGGGCCCCAGCAGCCGGTTTCACCTTCGAGCTTCCGGTGGCAGCCGGCTGCGCCTGCGACTTCCTAACGTCCTGGGTGTCGGTGGTATTGGGGTTCTGTGCCCCGGCCACGCCCGCCATCATCGCCATTGCCAAAATGCCTGTTGTCAGCTTCATAGCCATCCCTTACCTGTTCACCGTCGCGGACGTAGTCCCGGGCTTAGCCCCGGCGCCAGCGACTGCAGGTGACGAATCATGACTGAAGAATGTCGTCGCCGTGCACGTTGCCACGACGCTCTCGTTGGGGGCGTACTGATACGTGTGTTTGGCCTTCGCGGCCGTGGGATTCTTGGTGTTTGCCAGGATCAACCCAGACATGTTCACGATGCGTTCCAGCTTGCCCACGCGGTCGAAGAAATTCAGCACCGAGTAAAAAGGCCCATCCAGCTCGATGTCGAACGGCATTTCCGTGTAGTACTCCTTGGCGGTGATAGGCTTAGCGGTGTAGCGCCGCAGTTCGACGCCTGCCTTTTGTGCTTCGCCGTCCAGCATTTCGATGAATCCATCCACTTGTTTTGCGTCGGGCACGATGCGCCGCTCGATGTCCAGTTGCTGCTTCAGGTTAGCCACCTGCCGCTCCATGTCTTTCAGCTTTGGACGGTACGATTCGAGTTCGTTATTTTCCCGAACCTTGTCCGCAAGCGCGTGCTGCGCCACTGCGTTCTGGTCGCGCTGGCTCTTGAAGATCGTGTAGTACAAGGCCACCGTCACTAATGCTCCCCCGGCGACCACAACACCCCACTGCTTCAGGCCCGATAATTCGTTGAAATTCATAGGTCAGCCTCTTACGACTTTCCCTTCTCGCAGGTCAGCGTGAACTGGAACGCCTGCATATCCTTAATCTGCTCGTCCTGGAACGTTTCCTTGATCTCGACGTTCTTGAAAAATCCCGTCTTCTGCAGGTTGGCAATCAGGTTGGCCACCGCATTCGTGCTGAGCGCCGTGCCTTCCAGATTTACGCTCGCACCCTGATCATCCATCTTGCTCAGCCACACGGCCTCGGTGTTATTTACCGTTTCGCCTAGCATGGCTAGCAGGTTCACAGGCCCGGCTTGCGCGGCCCGCAGCTGGTCGATTACGTCGACGCGTCGTTTGTAGTTGTTGGCCTGGGTCTGGCGCTCCATGTAGCGCGCTTTCACGTCGGCCAGTTCCCGATTTTTCTGTTCGGCGACCTTCATGTGCAGGGCAATCACCTTCGACTCCTGGTCCTGCCGGTACCAGTAGCCCAAGTTCAATACTCCGGCCAACAGCAGAACCACCAAGACCTTCAGCTTCGGCGATCCCATATCGCCCAGTTCGATTGAAGGCATCGACGGAACGCCGGCCCGCTTGTTCTTGCCCTTTGCTGTTTCGAGCAGATTGATTCTGATCATAGGGATTCAAAGCTCCTCAGGGCCAAGCCGACCGCCACTGCCATCTGGCCCGGATTCTGCTCCACTAACTCCGCTCCTCGACCTTCCGCCGGCGGAATGATCCGCTGGAACGGATTGAATAGTTCCACCGGCATCGAGAACTCTTGCCGCAAAGCTTCCACCAGCCCGGGCACCTTGGAGGACCCGCCCGCCAGGTAAATCTTCTCGATGTGCTCGCCCGCCGCGCTGGCCCGGAAGAAGTCGAACGTCTTCTGGATTTCCAGCACGATGATCTCGGTCACCTGTTGCAGGATGGGGGCTTTTGCATCTTCACTCACCGTCCCCACCTTGTTCCCCAGCTTAAGGGACTCAGCATCGTCGAAGCTCAAGTCCAACTCCTTTTGCAGCGAGTCCGTGTACTGATGACCGCCCACGCTTACATCGCGCGGAAACAGCGGCGTCGTGCCTTTCACGATGTTGATGTTCATCACACTGGCGCCCAGGTTCAACAGCGCCACCACCTGGCCCGGCGCCGGCTGGTAGTTGTACTCGTAGCAGTTCTGCAGCGCCAAGGCATCGATGTCGACAATAGTCGTGCTTCGTCCGGCCATCGAGAGTACGTTGGTGTAGTTCAAAATCTTGTCCTTCTTGACGGCCACCAGCAATACATCCATCTGCGGGCTGCCCGCTTCTTCGGACAGAATCTGGTAGTCCAGGCTGACGTCGGCCAGATCGAAGGGAATGTGTGACGCCGCTTCCTTCTCGATGGTCTCGGCCAATTCCTGGTCGCTCATTGAAGGCAGCGAGATCTTTTTCACGATCACGGAATGGCCGCTGACTGCCGTGGCCACGGCTTTGGTCTTGATCTCGTTCTCGTTGAACAGTTTCGAAATTGCGCTCGACACCGTTCCCGAGTCCACGATCATAGAGTCCACAACGATGTCCGAGGCCAGCGGTTCCAGCCCCAGGTGCGCCACTTCAATCCCGGCACGCGTCTTCCTCAGCTCCACCGCCTTGATGCTCGAGGAGCCCACATCGAGACCTACCATTGTTTTCGATCCCATTCCAAACATGTGCCCGCCTTTTGTAGCGCCGGTCTTGCCGGCTTCTCGGTTTCAGCACCGGCGTCCCGCCGGCCGTCTCCAGGTTCCTTTGACTTCAGGACAAACTTGCCCTCGACATTGCGACTCTTACTGCGCTCCCGCAGCTTTGGTCTTGCGTTTCGGCCGCGGTTCCACCTCGCTTGACTTGTCTTCCATCCACTGGTCCAGCTTTGACTTCTTGAAGCGCCAGCGGTTGCCAAGCTTGAATGCGGGGATTCGTTGTTCCCCGACGTATTTGTAAAGCGTGTCCGGACTCACTCCCAGGTACTGCGATGCCTGACGAATATTCATCACTTCTCGCGAGTCGGCCATAGTCCTTAACTTTCCTCAAAAACCCTTCTCTGCGCCGCTGTCCGGCCTCGCGGGTTAAACGTGGGAGTCGTTCCCGGCCTCGCAGGGCTTTCGGTGTCCAGAGCATATATCAGGCCCGAAAAACCCCGCCTCCAAGCTAATCTCCGCGATTTACTGGGTTTTCTGCCCGTTTTCTGGAATTGAGAATGGGACCATTCAAACCCCGCGCCCATATATTGTGGCTGCGACAGAGGGCAGCGCAATTAGGAGTACCGCGCGCGCAGGGAAAGTCTGTCAATGCCTGACTGGTAACCGAAGTACTACAGACGGTACGGAAGTATTACATCGGCAACTTCTCCGGTTTGTTTAGCTGACAGCTGTCCCCAGGCCACGCTTACCGGACCGTTGGCGGGATTGCTAAAGCTGCGATAACCTCATTGTTTCCTTCGGAGGAATCGTTGCGCTACCTCGATCGTCTGCAACCGCTCGCTCTGCTCGTCATGCGTCTGGCGCTTGGCGCCGTGATGGTCGGCCACGGATACCACAAGGTCTTTGGCGGACTTCATCATCACGCTCAGTTTGTCTCCAGCCTCGGACTGCCCGCTGGGGCGGCCTACCTATCTTCCTTGACTGAGTTCTTTGGCGGCCTCATGATTCTGGCCGGACTCTTCACTCGCCTCGCCGCCTTCGCCACCTGTATCGATCTGGGCGTAGCCATCTGGAAAGTCCATTGGCAGCACGGACTGCTGGGCGAAGGTGGATTCGAGTTCCCGCTGGCAGTGGCTACGATTGCCTTCGCGCTGATCTTTTTTGGTGGCGGTCCTATTGCACTTGACCACATCCTGCGCCGCGGCGGCACCTGGTCGAAAAAGTAAACCTCGGGTGAAACTGGGCCGGCTCTTTCCTTGGAGCCTTGGTGCAACTATTTGCACACTCCGGGGTTTTGAAGCGAAGACCAGCAATCCGGTGCCGCTCAAAACGACATTTCACCGGCGCTGCGTCGGTTGTCCCGCGCTCATTTGAATGTTGCTCCGCCAAAAACTATGATGGCTACATCTTGCATCCCAGAGGTTTAGTGGAGGCATCCTAGCGATTTTGTGGCGAACTGATTGGAGGTTCCTCTTGAGAGAGACAGCCTTAGTGGCAGTAACTTTTGGATTCATCTTCCTATCCAGCCTCTCCCCGGCGCAGCAAGCTGACGCCATGCTCGGCTTCGGCACGATTATGTCGTCGGGGTCAACCGCGTGCGGCGCCAACAGTTGTGTGATACCCGAAAAGGGAGGCCTGTACCCCAGCATCAGCGGGGACGTCATCTTCCACAAACGCGTCGGCTTCAACTTTGAGGCTTCTTGGAGAGCGAGACAAGGAAATTACGCCGGGCTTGGCATACCCTTCCGCCCCATCCTTTTTGACTTCAACGGCGTGTACCAGCCCCACCTGAGCAAGAAGGTGGGCGTCGATCTCATGGGAGGCATCGGCTGGCAGAGCACCCGCTTCTACGGTTACCAGCCAACCAGCAACTGCGTCTATTTCGGCGCCTGCTACACCAGCAGCAACCACTTTCTGGTCGATGTTGGCGGCGGCATCCGCTACTACGTACGGGGACACGTCTTTGTCCGGCCCGAGGCTCACTTCTATCACATCGTAAACAATACCTCTGACTTCAGTTCGAATAACCTGGTTCGAGTAGGCGCCTCAATCGGGTACACCATCGGTCCAGACTAGAAGCTGTGACTCGGGCGATGGCCGCCCGGCTCGAGGACCTCCAATTCCGCAGGCCGGGGGTGACCTTGTCTGCTCAAGCTATTGACGGCTGGTTCGTGGTGGCTAGAAATCGGCGGTGGAGTTCGAAAAGCGTGAACAAACGGGGGGCGTATTGAAAACGTCGGCGTCGGCGGTAATCACATCCGCGTGGGTGGTTGTTTTGTTTGCCAGTTTAGGTCACGCTCAGCAAACTGACTTTACCGTTGGCGCCAACGCCGTTCTCTCCTCTGCCTACAACAGCGCCTCGCAGACTTATCTGCCCCCAGCGGAGAAAGGCGGAACCTATGCCAGCGTCAGCGCCGATATTCTTTTTAAGAACCGCGTCGGCTTTAATGGAGAAGTCGCATGCAGGGCCAAACAGGGCTTATATAACGGTTACCAGGGTTTTCGGCCGGTCTTTTATGACTTGAATGGCGTCTTCGCGCCTCGGCTCGGCAGGAGGGTAAGTGCCGAGTTGATGGCTGGCGTTGGTGGCGAGAGCATACTTTTCTACAACCGGTACGCTACCTGCAATTCTAATTACTTTTCAGGTTGCCTCAGCCACGCGAGCAGCCATCATTTCATGATCCACATCGGGGGTGGCGTCCGTTACTATTTTTGGCGCAGCTTCTTTGTCCGGCCCGAGGCCCATCTTTACGTAATCCAAAACAACGTTCAATTCAATTCCGATTATGTTGGACGCGTCGGCGTCTCCATCGGCTACACCCTACACCCCAATTAAATCTTCACGCTGAGACTGCGGCGGCAAAAGAAAAAGCAGCGTTCGGCGGACGCTGCCTCTTGCGTTTTCGCGCGCAGCATTCTTACCTCATGGACATGCAGATCTCGGCCTCATGGATGGCTCTATCCAGATGTGCAATCGCCTTCGCTCGATGGCCTTGAAAATCGTGCTCCGCAATCTCTAGCTGGTGCTTGGCGCTCCGCATCGACTCCAGCGCTTCATCGATGTGCGGATGACGCTCGGGCATCGCTGCCGCGATCAGGGCTAGCGGCGCTGGCGCAGCCACTGGTGCCGTGGGCGCACCCGGCGTCTTAGGCCCGGCCGCGGCAACCGGGAAAGCGACAGTCAACAGAAGTGACGCCATGGTTAGTAAACTCAGAAACCCGATCTTTCTCATGCGATCCTCCTCCAAGATTTCAGTTCGAACGTCGTGGCCGGATACGCTGCGCGGCAGTCGAGTGCGCATCAAAGCACTCCGGTAACCACGTCCGCTGAGACAAGCGCAGTATAGCCAGACTTTTGCCGAATGCTTCAGCTCTCCCGTTGCCTTCCCAGATGCTCCCCATACCTCAATTGTCAGCGGAACCGGCGCGAGAATGAAGACGCAGAGGTTCAGTGAATCAAAGTTGTAAGCGGAAGCTCAGCGATCTTGCGGCGAGCGACGGCTGCGCCACCATAGGAATATCAGCATCAAGACAGTCGCAATTCCCACAGCCAGGTCAAAGCGTTTCATCATGTGCACCAGCTGATTCCAGTGCCCTCCAAAAAAGTAGCCCACACTCGAAATCACCGTGACCCAAACCGCCGCCCCCAGGAAATTAAAGAAGACAAACTTCTGCCACGGCATGCGCAGAGCGCCGGCCAGCAGCGCCGCTAGCACGCGCAAGCCGAAGATAAACCGCGCAAAGAAAATCGTCGCCGCTCCGTAACGTTCGAAAAGCCGCTCGCCACGCGCCAGGGTAGCGGGATCAACCCGAAAGATGCGCGCATGTCGTTCGATCAAGGGCCGTCCGCCGTATCGCCCTAGCGCAAAGCCAATCTCTCCGCTGGCAGTCGTGGCCAAAGTTGCGACCACGATGATCCATGAAAGCTTCAGCTGATGTTCCGAATAAGCCAGAAAGCTGGCCAGCAGCAATACCGTCTCACCCGGCACCGGCAGACCGGCATTCTCCAACACCAGTACGACCGCGACCGCCCAATACCCATAGTGGGCCAGCGCGTTGCGCAACACTTCGAAAATATGATGGGCCATGAGTGGGCGTTGCGCGCGCTGTCAACCGTACGACCTTCAGCCTAGCGGCTAATGCCAGTCAAAAATTCGATCAGCAATCGATTGAACTCCCCCGGGCATTCTTCATAGGGGAGATGTCCGACGCCGGGAAGCACTTTTAGCTGCGAATTTCGGAAGTGTCTGGCCAGCGCGGCACCCGAAGTGGCATAGACAGCAGCGTCATCCCTTCCCCAGATCAATAGCGTCGGGACGTTCGCCAGGGTCGGCAGGATCGCTTCCAGTTCTCGCATATCTTGCGTCCAACTTCTCACCACGCTGAAACCGTAATTGAACAATCCCGGAATCGCCAGCGGCGCCATATAGCCTTCCAGCGTCCCCGGCGCAATTCGATTGGGATCTCCGTAAAGACGTCGCAGTGCGTACCCGTATAAAAACGTAGCCCGCGGGGCTGTGAACCGGAGCAACGCGGAGCCCACCCGGCCGCCGAGAAAGGGTGCCAGCCAGCGCCCGTGCGCGGAATAGGGATTCACCGGAGCTACGAGGACCAGCTTTCGGATCTTAGGGGGACCAACTGCTGTGGAATCGAGGGATTGCGCCGCCGCCATCATGGCAACCGCTCCCCCGTGCGACGTGCCCACCAGATCAAACCGGGAGAGACCCAGTTTTTCCACGAAACCGAGAAGCAGCTGCGCCACCGCGCGAAGCGAGCAATCAAGGCCCGGTGGACGACGGGAGTAGCCCGACCCCGGCATATCCGGCGCGTACACAGTGGCATATGGCGCCAGCGCGGGAATGGTGTATCGCCAGGAGAATGAATAGCCCAGCAGACCATGCAGCAGAACCACCGGCGGCCCCGCTCCAGCACGCAGGTAGCGCAAGCGCGCGCCATCCGTGTCCATCCAGCACTCTTCCCCTACCGACGGGACAGGGGGAATCAGACTCGAGCGCGCGGGCACGTCGAAAATTTCGTGGATTGCTTCGTTCAAGCCAAAATCTTCCTGGTCCGAGGACAACTCTTTCACCGCAGCCGGAGTCTATTTATGTGAACATCGCCTCTGTAGCTTCACTTGGGGGAGCTTCGGCTCCCCGTTTTTTCCTTGGGGTGGCGCAGCGCTTTCAGCGCTGCGGTCTAAGGCCGTCTATTGGGGCTGGCTGCTTTGCGTCTGGACCTGTGAAACACTTTGCCTCTTCTTCCCCAGTAATTTCTTGAGCAGACGAAGACCCTTGTCCACGTGCTTTTCCTCCAGCAGAAACGGGGGCAGAAATCGCACCACGGTATCCTGCGTGCTGTTGAACAGAACCCCTTGCTCGAGCGCCGCATCCACGATGGGGCGCGCCGGAACGTCAAGCTGAATTCCTTGGATGAAGCCCCGTCCCCGAACCTCCTTGACCGCGGCCCGCTTTTCCACCAGGCCGTTCAGTTCCTGCTGCAAATAAGCGCCGACCTGGTTCACATTCTCCAGCAGCTTCTCTTCTTCGACCACAGCCAGAAACTCCAGCGCCACGCGGCAAGCCAGCGGTCCGCCGCCAAATGTGGTGCCATGCTGCCCCGGTGAAATCGCTGTGGCAAATTCTTCCTTCGACAGAAATGCGCCAAGAGGCAGCCCTGCCGCAATCGGTTTCGCGATGGCCACAATGTCCGGCGTAACCCCAAAACTCTGAAACGCGAAAATCGTGCCCGTACGTCCAAGGCCGCACTGAATCTCGTCAAAGATCAACGCCGCCCGGTGACGGTTAGCCAGGGTCCGGCACTCCCCTAAAAACTCCACCGAGCATTCGTAGATTCCGCCCTCGCCAAAAATCGGCTCCAGCACAATCGCGCAAGTGTTTTCGTCAACGGCTGCGCGCAGTGCGTCCGCATCGTTCCGCGCGACGAATGTCACCTCTTCCAGCAGGGGCTCAAAGCCCTTGCGATGCTTGTCCTGCCCGGTCAGCGAGAGCGCCCCAAACGTCCGCCCGTGATACGACCCCTCCAGCGCCACCAGCCGGCACTTGGCATCGCCACCAGCCCTATGGCCAGCCAGCCGCGCCAGCTTGATCGCCCCCTCGATCGCCTCTGTCCCACTGTTCGAGAAGAACGCGCGATTCAATCCAGAAAGCGAGCAGAGCTTTTCCGCCAGCAGCCCCTGGTATTCGTGGTAATAGAGGTTCGAAACGTGAATCAGCTTCGCCGCCTGCTCCCGAATGGTCTTCACAATCCGCGGATGCGCGTGCCCCAGCGCATTCACGCCCAGCCCCGCCACGAAATCCAAGTAGCGTTTGCCCTCAAGGTCATAAAGAAAAACGCCCTTACCCCGGCTCAGCGCGACGGGATACCGGTTGTAGGTGCGCAGCAAATATTTCCGCTCGAGTTCCACAATCTGTTCAAGAGTAGCCATAGGAAAATTTGATTCTACCGGAATATACGCGCGTGGAGGCGAGCAGGCATGCATCTCTGTGACGCCGGCAGGAATCTCAGTGTCTACGGCCAATATTGAAATGTACAATGTATCTCGATGATGCGCACGGGGTTTGACATCTTCGCGCAGATCTTTCGCAACCTCTTGGCACACAAACTGCGCTCGATTCTCACCATGTTCGGGATCGCCTGGGGTGTGGGATCCTTACTGCTACTGGTGGGCGTGGGCGAAGGCTTTCGCTCGGGCAACAAGCGCGAGTTGGCCGAGTTCGGCAGGGACATCATGTTTCTCTTTCCCGGGCGCGCACCAGCATTAACGGGCAGCATGAACTCCGCCCGTCCCTATTTGCTCACCTATCAGGATTACGTGGATATCCGTGCGCAGGCCCCACACGTCCGCACTGCCTGCCCTATACTTTCCCGCACCGACCTGCATCAGGTCAGCGAATTCGCCACTGCAGGCGTCGAAATCCTGGGCGTGGAGCCCCAACTGAATGAGATAAGTTATCTTCCAATCAAGGAGGGGCGCTGGCTCAATGAAATGGACGAAACGCAGAGACGGAATGTGATCGTCCTCGGCAGCGAACTAGTGAAAACCCTCTTCCCCGGCCGCCCGGCGCAGGGCGCTTTCGTCCTCCTGAACGGCCTCAGATTCCAGGTGATTGGCAGCTTGCCGCACCTCGGCCGCGGCGACAACACCTGGTTGAATATGCGTGGCTACATCCCTTTCCCCGTGATGGCAACGTACTTCGCGCTCAAGGGAGAAAATCACCAGAACTCCATTTCGTTTATTGAATATCAGCCCCGCTTAACCGCCGAACATCTCCTAGCCCAGGACGATGTGCGCAGGGTCATTGCACGCAATCACGGATTTGATGCAAGCGATGAAAACGCCTTTGACGGCTGGGATTCGATCCAGGAATCGAAAATGGTGGGAACCATTTTCGACGTCATGAATATGTTCCTGGGAGCTGTGGGAATGGTCACCCTGGCTCTTGGGGCCATCGGGGTTGTGAACATTATGCTGGTCGCAGTCAGCGAACGCACCCGTGAGATCGGATTGCGAAAGGCCTTAGGCGCCACCAATCGCAGTATTCTATTTCATTTTTTTCTGGAAGGACTGCTTCTCACCCTGAGTAGCGGGCTGATCGGCATGGGTCTGGCGACAGCTTTGATGGCCATGGCGGGAACGGTGCGCGGGCCGGGCGGATTTGATCCGCCCAAACTGGTACCGATGTCGGCCGTGCTCGCGATTGGCAGCCTGACATTGGCCGGAGTGGTCGCAGGTCTTTATCCCGCGCGCAAAGCGGCCATGTTGCAGCCGGTGGAAGCCCTGCGGCAGGAGTGATTCGATGTTCCGGGATCTGCTCCACGAAGCCTACGGCGCCATGCGGCACAATCGCCGCCGCACCGCCCTCACCATGCTGGGCATGGCTTGGGGCATTGCGACGGTGGTCATGCTGCTCGCCTATGGCGATGGTTTTGGCCGGGCCTGCGCCAACATCTTTGCCAACTTCGGCACCAAGCTCGTCATCGTAGTGCCGGGCCGTACTTCCATGCAGGCGGGTGGGCAGAAGGCGGGGGTCCTCGTCCGCTTTACTCAGGATGATGTGGAGACGCTTACCACCAACCTTCCCCAAATCACTCATATCACGCCCGAAGTCAGCAAGCAGGCAAGCATCCAGTACGACACCAGGGTTTTCACCTGGGCGGTCACGGGCAATTACCCCAACGTGATTGATGTCCGCGCCCTCAAACTGAGGCAGGGTCGCTTCTACAACCCCGAAGACGAGATGCAGCGCGCCCGGGTAGCGGTGATCGGTTCGGAAGCGAAGGAAAAATTGTTTTCCGGACGCAACGCGCTGGGAGAGCACATCCGCGTTGACGGCCTCAGTTTCGAAGTCATCGGTGTTCTGAGCGCCAAAATGCAGGAGGGAAATGACGATATAAACCGCGTGATATACGTCCCGTTCAGCACCATGAGCGAGCTAAAGAGTACCCATTACCTGGACACCGTTTGGTTCACCTACCAGACACCGGAGTACGAGAGCCTGGAACAATCGGTCCGCACCATCCTGGCGACGCAGCACAGGTTCAACCAGACCGACCGCCAGGCGGTGCAAGTGTTCAATCTCATGACGCAGGTCCACCAATTCGAGATCATTACGCTCGGGTTGAAGATCCTGATGGGTTTCATTGGCACGCTTACGCTCGGCATCGGCGGGGTCGGTCTGATGAATATCATGCTGGTTTCGGTCACGCAGCGCACGCGTGAGATCGGCGTGCAGAAGGCGTTGGGCGCACGACGGCGGTACATCCTGTTGCAGTTCCTCGCCGAAGCTCTGACCATTACCTTCACGGGCGGTGTGCTGGGGATCGTGCTGGCCTACACGGTCGCGCTTTCCGTGGGAAGGCTCACGTTGTACAGTGCCTTCGCCAAGAACGGGGAGGCCGGTGATATCCGCCTGATCATCGCCCCTGGAACGCTGATCGCGTCCACGCTCATTCTCGGCGCCGTGGGACTGGTCAGCGGCATGATTCCAGCCTTCCGTGCCTCGCGCTTGGATCCGATCGAGGCTTTGCGACACGAATAACCGTCGCCGGAGAGAGCCCGCAACGGGGCGGGAAAGGGTCTGATCATGGCAGCAACCTTGAAACCCCGAAGCCTGAATTTTTCAATACAACCCCTTCTCCCCCTCCGGCCGCGTCTTCCACCTTCGGTGCACCCACAACCACTGCTCGGGATACTGCCGCACATAATGTTCAATGATCTTAGTGAACTGCCCTGTGTTGGCGACAATATCCGCTTCCAGGTGCCCCGTCCGGATCAACTCCACCGCGGGATCGAATCGCAGCCGATACTTGCGCAGCACCGGATCCCAAATCGTGAACCCCGGCACTACCGCCGCATCCGTGCGCAGCGCAATCCGCGCCAATCCGCTGGCGGTGCACGCTGGAATGCCGAAAAAATCCACAAAGACTCCCTGCGGCGGAGTCATATTCGTGTCCATCAGAATCCCCACCACTTCGCCAGCCTTCATGGCGGCAAGCAGCCCCCGCACGAAATCAGCTTTGTCCACCATCTTGTTGCCGTGCATGGTACGGTAGTTGCGAATCAACTGGTCCAGGTACGGATTGTCCAACGGACGCACCACAACATGCATCCAGTGCCCATGCATCGAATGAGTGAACGCCGAAAGCTCCCATCCTCCAAAGTGCGCAGTCAGAAATAGAACTCCCTTGCCGCGCGCACGAGCCCGTTCATAATTCTCAAAGCCCTCGTACCCTACGACCTGGTCTACGTTCTCCGGCGTGTACTTTGGAATTTGGCAGACTTCCGCCAGTTGCCGTCCCAACGAAGTGAACTCTCCCCGCAGGATACGCGCCCGCTCTGCTGCGCTCTTCTCAGGAAATGCCAGCGCGAGATTGCGCATGCCCACCTGCCGCAGACGGAGGTGCAGCAGATACACCACCCAGCCGATACCAATTCCAAATGCGCGAGCCAGGGGACGCGGCAGGATACCGAGGATTTTGATAAACGGCCAAGCCAGAGCGTACTCAAGTCGCTGCCGCATTCAGGAAGCGTGACGGTAGCACTGGCAAAAATTGTTTGTCAAACCCCGCAACCGCAAGCGACCACTGCTTACGGATCCCCTAGTCGAGAAGTTCGGAGTCATACTTGGTGAATACTGTGCGCAAGGCCGCGGGAGAGCGCTCCGCCATGACGTGAATTTCCTGAATCAGCTGATAGATATTCGAGGTCATCACCAGCAGATACCGGACTCGTCCCGGGCCCGCATTCCAATAGGTATGCGGCGTTCCGCGGGGCACGAAAACCGCCGAGCCTGTACCGGCCTCGATCTCATCCTTGCCAATTTGAACGCGCAGGGCACCCTCCAGCACATACCACGCTTCATCGTCCCTGTGATGGAGGTGGCGTGGCGCAATGAAGCGAGGAGGCCCAGCCGGACCGCCCGCATCCTGCCACTCTGCAATCACAAAAGCATCGCCGATGGAACCGATGACGTGCCCGGCAAGGGGCGGAGCAATGATCGGAGCGCTCATATTCGAACAGAATTCATCTTTAGAACAGAACGCATCGCGGCTGGCATGTCTACGAACAGCCGTCTTAGATGCTGATCGAGTATCTACTTCGAGGCTGCCTGCGCCCATTTCGCCAACGCGGTCAGAAAAGCGTTGGCCCCTGCCGGCGGATCAACCTCCCCCGTCAGCGATGTCTTGAATGGAACCATGCGGCCGTAGAACTCCCGAGTGCTGTCCTTGTCCTGATTGATTACCGCCCCCGCCAGGCTGACTCCCGCAAAGATTCCGCGCGCGCGCGAATAGGTCAGCACCTGCGCCCTCATCTTCCAGTCGGTATTGCCCTCCGCGTGCCGGCCTACCGGCCCCGCCGCTACCGACGCATCCGCTCCCAGGGAGAATTGGCTCGACAGCAGGTGCTGCATCCCGTCATTGTTCATGATCAGCATGACCAGATCGACGGCCTGCCCGCCAATCTGGAATCCAACGCTGCCGCCTTTCACGGTGAAGAACGCTGGGGCGCTCCAGCCTTTGGGTGTGCGGCAACTCGCCAGCCCCCGTCCGAAACGTCCGCCCACAATGAAGCCGCCTTTCAACAGGGACGGCACCACCGCCACGCATTCCGCCGATCCTAAAACTTCCTGAGGAATGCCTTTATCCGGCGCGCCCTGAATCTCGTCCAGCACATCGGCCGCCGCCTGCGCCCGGAGGGCAGCCTTGGACGTTCGTGATTGTTCGTCAGCACCAAAGGTAGCAACGTTGAGACACAGCACCAAAACAACGAGCAGGGACTTGTTCATGATTCCTCACCACGCTCATGATTCTCTGGGAGTAGCGTCGTTGGGATTGTAAATGATATCTGTTTGCTTCGATGCCTCGCGGGTTTACTGCGTTGGCTCAGCAGGCATCACCATTCCTCGGGAAAGAACCCGCCAGCACATCCCGCAGAGATCATGTATGGGCGCAACAGAAGCTGGAAAGGGCAAAGACCGTGATGGTGCGGCAAGGGCCCACCACCGACTTCATCTCTTGAGGACGGTTTCCCGCGGAACTAGGCAGCCGCAGGTTTGAGTGAGGAACGAAATGCCAGGATGGCTTTCAATGATGTCAAACTTCACAGCAGGACCAGAACAAGGGGGCTCACAAAAAAATCGGGGTCAAAAGTGGTGACCCTAATCGCCACTCTCAACCCCGTCTCCCAGGTTCTGTGGTAGGTGAGCCGAGTATGCTGGAGGCGGCTTTAGGCAGCAAGATTACGAAGGTAAGTGCCCCCAAGTAACGCTGGGCCGGGAGCCCAGAGCCGCGTTTGGTTTTCTTAGCTAGAAGCCAGCAGCTACAGCGAGTAGCGGTCTTTTACTTTACTTAGCAGTTGCAACCAGTGAATGCGTAATGGCGTGAACAGACAGCGCAATCCGGTTCTGCACGCCCACTTTGCGCATCAGCTTCGCTACGTGCGCCTTCACCGTACGTTCCTCAATACCCAGCGAAGCGCCAATCTCTTTGTTCGAGCGCCCCGCCACCAGCATTTCCAAGACTTCCTTCTCGCGGTCGGTAAAGGTCACGCGGCCCGCCGGAAAGATTCGTCCCGGAGCCGAGGACACTCGCTCGATAAACATCGACAACACCCGCCGCGGCGCCCACACCGACCCTTGATTGACAATGCGGATGGCCTGCGCGAACTCCGCCGGCGAAGCCGCTTCGTCTACATAGCCCTTTGCCCCTGAAGCGATGGCCTTCAGGATGGTCTCTTCATCAATGCCCGAACCGGTCACGATAATTCGCAGATCGGGGCGCTGAGCTTTTAAGCTGGCCATCACGTCAAACAGGTTCTGTCCGGACCGGTTTCCCAGCAGGATGAGATCAATGTTTTGCAGCGCGCTGATCTCTGCCAACGTTGCGGAAACCAGTTCGAACTCCGGTTCGGAATCAAACAATGCGCGGAACCCGACAAAACGCAGCGGATCACTCTCCACCACCGCAATGCGGATAATAGGCTTTCTGGCGACAGCAGCTTTCATAGTTTTCCCTGTTAGGATAGGTCCTTGGCTAGAGAATAGACATATTTGCTGGCGATGCAAAGAACAGTCACTGAAGTGAAATTACGGGAGTAACATGCAGAATTGGGACTCAGATAGGCCTTTTGGCATGAAATTGGCGCCTTTAACCTTGAATAAATCATGGCTCCGCGCGGGCTTGCTTGTCATCGGAGCGATCGCCACCGCGGCGCTTGCAGCGGCGCAAACTGCTGATCCCGCTCCTGCCCCCGCGCAGTCTTCGCCAGCCGCCTCAGACACATACAAAACAAAATTTCCCGGCGACCCCGCGCGTTCAAATTCAGAAGCCGCCGCCCTGGGCTACATGCGTACGGTCCTGCGCGCTCAGCGCGAGTTCAACAAGAAGAATGACCGCTTCGCCACGTCGCTCGCGGAACTCGTCCACACCGGCTCGTTCACCAAGCGCATGGTCAATACCGATCGCGGCGATTACACCGTCGGCTTCCAGGGCAAGAAAGATAGCTTCGCTCTCACCATGACGCCCAAACAACTCGACGCGCAGCACCGCTCCTTCTACGCCGAGGACGACGGAAAGATCCACGCCGACGAAGAAAAGCCCGCCGACGCCAAGTCGCCCGTAGTGAAGTAAGTGGTCGCAGATTTTGGGTGGCGCAGCGCTTGAGCGCTGCTTGCGACCCGAGGGCGCTCACCCTTTTTTTGCCGGTTTGGAAAGACGGCGTCGGAACTTTGACTATGGCTTCTCCGGCTTGATCTCCGCCGCCTTCCCGTCGCGATAGACCACCACCAGCGGCTTTCCGCCATTCGGATAACGTACCGTTTTCTCCAGCGAGCTCCCCGAGTCCGGAGTCCCCATTCCCACGGCGAAATCGGCCTGCAACTCGTTCATGCCCGGCTTGACCTCGTGCCTCGAAATTGCATCCCAGACGTCCGCTCCCCAGTGCTTGTACAACTCGTGCGGATCCTCAACGAAAAACATCTCGTCCGAATAGATCTTATAAGTGCGGCCTTCCTCCACCCCAATCGGAACCGCGTGGCTTTTCCCTTCTCTGTCAAACACCGCCATTACCTGCCGCTGATCTGCCGCCCTGGGCGACACATCGCTCACCACATCTTTAATCTCCAACCGCTCAAGGGGCAGCAACAATCCCGCTTCATGTGAGAAATCCGCGCGCCGCCGCGCACTATCATAAGGATAGTAGGTGTAACGGTATCCTTCTTTCGCCCACACCGGCTGCTGCGTCAACTGCTTCGCCGATTTCAAATCGTACGGATACAACTTCTTCGGACTGACGTAATAATCCGCATTGGCATATCCTGCGCTCTTTGCCGCCCGCTCCTTTTTTGCCGCGACATTCTCTTCGTGTCGTTCATAAAGAACGTAGCCCGCCCGCACCGCCGCCACAACAATCGCCAGCGCCAGCGCAAGTTGTAGTCGTTGCTTTGCTTCTTGACTCAGCATGGAAACAAACTCTATCAGATCGTGCCTCGCGCTCCGACCTGATTGCAAATCTTTATGGTCGAGACAGCGAAAGGAGCGCCGAGAAGACATTGTCGCCGCAGCAGTTGGAGAATTTTTGGACGACGTCGCAACTTCTTTAATCAGTCCCGTAAAATCCCTTAGCCGGTGACTCTGAGCAAAGCGAAGAATCCCTTGCCAACCTGCGCTGCCGGTGACCCACAAAGGAGTCTCCACCACGGCTTCGGATCCACTTCGTGGCCTCGCCGGACTGGATCAGGGGTCTTAGAGTAAACTGAGGGAGAACGTCGATCCAGCTAGTTGACGAGTCCGGTGGGGCCACCTCGCAGCCCGTGCCGGACGCGGGTAGAGGAGCACCAATGCCAGTCACCGAACAAGACGTTCTAAGCGCGCTGAAAAGCTGCTACGACCCTGAGATTCCGGTCAACATCGTCGATCTCGGCCTCATCTACACCGTCCGCTTTGAAGCCGTGTCCCCTGGCACGAACCCCGCCGGTACAAACAACGACAAGCCTGAGGAAACCAAGCAGGACGTTGCCATCGACATGACTCTCACTGCCCAAGGCTGCCCCGAGCATGTCAACATTAGCGCACAGGTCAAGTCACGAATCGAGCAACTCCCCGGCATCCGCAACGTAAATGTAAACGTGGTGTGGACCCCGCCCTGGACCCCTGAGCGCCTCAGTCCCGACGCAAAGAAACAACTGGGAATCGAATAACTCTCCAGAGCCCGCCTTCTCAGCCACCAATTTCTTCCCACGCCTCGAACCCGCGGCCATTCGAGGAGTCCGCAATCCGCTTGCCCGCTCGACCCGCCATCTCGAGCACATGCATGCCGCGATCAAAATAATCCGGCAACGATCGCCGAATCCTCTCAAACTTTTCCGGATACTCCGCCGCCAGCACCGCCAATCCCACTCCCGTCGCCAGCACACCCGCCGGATGCTTCCGCTTAATAAACAAAACCGCTGCCGCTCCCAACGAACCCGCCACTACTGCCCGCTTCCACACGTCCATAAATTCCCCCAAATCTTCCGCCCGGGAAGTCTCTAGGCTGACCGTCCCCAAGCCTGCTTACAAAGTTGATTCTAGCGCAGCAAAGGTTGCCCCCTTGCTCTATACTTCGTCGAGTTCTTGGATGCAATCGAGTCTTTCCCAGGTGAAGAAAAGGTTCATGCGAAACTCTTGCGTTGCGCGGTTCTTGCTGGCCGCGGCAGTCGCCGTGCTAGCACTTCAATCATCGGCTCAATCCAAGCCTCGCGCCCGCGACCTCGGCGTCCCGTTCGACGGCACTCCCGGCGCCCACAACGCCATCACTGACGTCAAAGGAGTCGAGGTCGGCCACACCACTCTCATCTCCGGCGAGGGCAAACTTGTAGTCGGCAAGGGCCCGGTGCGCACCGGAGTCACCGCCATTCTCCCTCGCGGCAAAGCCTCCACTGACGCCGTTTTCGCCGCCTGGTTCACCCTCAACGGCAACGGCGAAATGACCGGCACCACCTGGGTTGACGACTCCGGATTTCTCGACGGCCCTGTCATGATCACCAATACCCATAGTGTGGGAGTCGTCCGCGACACCGTCATCGCCTGGAAGGTCAAGCACAGCACGCCTGACATGGAAGGCTACTTCTGGTCACTGCCGGTGGTCGCCGAAACCTGGGACGGATGGCTCAACGACATCAACGGATTTCACGTCCATCCCGAAGACGCCTTCCACGCGCTCGACACCGCCCACTCCGGCGCAGTCGAAGAAGGCAACGTAGGCGGCGGCACCGGAATGATCTGCAATGAATTTAAGGGAGGCATTGGCACGTCGTCCCGCGTGCTCAGCGCCAAAGCCGGAGGCTACACCGTCGGCGTCCTCGTCCAATGCAACTACGGATCCCGCGAGCAACTGCGCATCGCCGGAGTCAACGTAGGCCGGGAAATCCCCGAACACACCCTGTGGCAGAAAGACGTCGGCTCCATCATCGTCATTGTCGCCACCGACGCTCCACTCATCCCCACGCAACTCAAACGCATGGCCAGAAAAGTTTCGCTAGGCCTGGGCCGCGACGGTAGCTACTCCGGCGACGGCTCCGGAGACATCTTCCTGGCCTTTTCCACCGCCAACCCCGGCGCCGTCGGCGCTAAAGGACTGCATCAGGTCACCATGCTCCCCAACGAAAAGCTCGACCCAATTTTTCTAGCCACAGTACAAGCCACCGAAGAAGCCGTCATCAACGCCATGGTCGCCGCCGAAACCATGAAAGGCATCAACGACCGCGAGGTCATAGCCCTCCCCCACGACCGCCTCCGCGAAACCCTGAAAAAATACAACCGCCTCACCAAATGACCGCGCTTAGCGCACGTCAGCGAAGCGGCTGCCGTCATCCTGGGCGGAGCGAGGATCTCCTGCCCGTGCGGGGACAGCCGCCCCCGGCTGTCCAGGCCGAGCAAGGCTCGGCTGCTCCTCAAACACTCTCATCATCCACACCCGCCCATTACCTTCGCCGCCCCACTACAGTGTCTACACGCTTGTTCCGCAACAAGGCTACAATTCCTTCAGTGAGATACTATACGACCAAGCGAGTGCAAGGCGGCATGCGCTTCACCTGTGTCCGCTGCGAGCACAGCGTCAGCACGCTCGACTTCGACACTCGCGACGGCAACCTCCGCACCCAGGCCGCCACCGCTCTCAACCAGCACGCCTCCAAAGCCCACAACCAGCCTCTGATGTATTCCGGCCTCGACCCGCAACAGCGCATCTGGCGCGCCTGAAGAGTTCTCAGTAAGGTCCCGCGATTTATGCAAGACCCCTCCACGGGGAACACTGTGGAAAGCCGGAAGCGTGTCCGCCTAAGTTATTGATGAAATAAAGCACGATTGATTCGGCTGAAGTTACCGGCCGGCAGTGATGGATCGTGTACTACCCACCCCCACAAAACTAGACTTGACTTCGCACTTCAGCGCCGAATCCACGACGCGAATTACTCTCGGCGCGTTTGTCATCCCGAGCGCGCTGCATTTGCGCGCGAAGGACGTGAGGGAGCCACCGCGCAGCGATGCCGCACTTTGGCATCGCAATAAGCGCGAGGTGACCTTCCATATAGCACTCTGCCGCGAGCGTCGCGTCTCCAGCCAATCAGCCCGTTTCTGTTCCCGCCACCAACGCCCCCCCCGCCTACTTCAACTTCACAAACAACAAAACAAAAATCGCCCACACCCCCACGGTCATCGGAAACTGCGCCAAGGCCGCGTCGCGCACCGGACCTCCTCTGGGGAGCGCAAACGTCAGAAAAAACATCACCAGTGCCGTGAGTATCCCAACCACCAACTTGCTTTTCCAGTTCATGGACGTTCCCCCTCGACATGCGACGTCGCCCACATCGTCCCACAGGCCCAGCCACACGTCAGCGCAAGAGTATACCCCGAAGGGGCCCGGTACGCCGAAGAATGGCAAGGCCTAGCTTGCGTATTCAGCACAAGCAGGGATTGGGAGGGACCGATTCGGTGGCTGAACCTGCCCCTAAGCGGAATCAAACGGTGCATGAAGATCCCTACGGTTGCCATTGGCAAAGACTTTTGAAAAACGAGTCGGAAGGCGCGGCTGGAGCCGCGCCCCTTCCAGAGAGCGGCGACCACGGCGACCGTATTAGTCGACTACTGCTTTATCAGTGATGAGCAGGCCACGATCAATGATGGCGAAGGCTTCGCGCAATTGCTGCTCGTTGATGCACAGCGGCGGATTGGTAAAGAAAGTGTTCCAGCGCACCAGCGTGTAGAGACCTTGCTCGCGGAAAAAGCGGCCGAGTGCTGCCATCTCTTCCGAGGTGCCGTTGAAGGGAGCCATGGGCTGGCGGGTCTTGCGATTGCGAATAAGTTCCACGATGCCGAAGAGGCCGATGGAGCGCACGGCCCCAACCGACGGATGCTTCGCCTGCAATTCGGCGCTGAGTTGCTTCATCACAGCGCCCATTTTTTTGGCGTTGTCGATCAGGCCGTCATCTTCATAGACGCCAATCGTCGCCAGCGCCGCCGCGCATCCCATGGGATGGCTGTTGTAGGTGAGCCCTCCGTAAAAGACTTTGTCCTGAAAATGTTGCGCGATGTGATGGCGCATGCCCACCGCTCCCAGCGGCAGATAGCTTGACGTTAATCCCTTAGCCATCGAAATCAGATCAGGAACAACTTTCCAGTGATCGACGGCAAACCATTCGCCAGTGCGTCCGAAGCCAGCCATGACTTCATCTGCGATCATCAGGATTCCATACTTGTCGCACAGCGCGCGCACGCCCTGCATGTATCCATCCGGAGGAACGAGAATTCCGTTGGTGCCGACCACCGGCTCGAGGATGAACGCCGCAATCGTTTGCGCACCTTCAAGTTGGATGACTTCTTCGATCATGGTCAGCGACGTCTCCGCCGACTCCCATCCGCGCTCGATGCCATGATACGGATCGAGCACGCGCACCACGCCCGGAATGCCAGGCTCCGCAGCCCATCTGCGCGGATCACCGGTAAGACTGATCGCCCCCGCAGTGGCGCCGTGATACGAACGATAGCGCGCCATGATCTTGTGACGTCCGGTAAAGAAGCGCGCAATCTTGATCGCGTTCTCGTTGGCTTC
>Ga0137418_10000934_pt1 | contig 26794 bp, 22 predicted proteins | sample CZODoug3_1_2_16f_FD_122242 | JGI IMG/M metagenome (GOLD analysis project Ga0137418, IMG submission 122242) | Vadose zone soil fungal communities from Angelo Coast Range Reserve, California, USA - CZODoug3_1_2_16fungal (Hybrid Assembly) | ecosystem: Environmental > Terrestrial > Soil > Vadose...
TCACCCACGACGAACTCCAGTCCCTAGCCCAGCGCTCGTTCCAAGCCGCCCAAATCGCCGTCACCGTCCTCGGCCCCCTAAACGGCTTCACCCTCGACCGCTCCCGCTTGGCCTGTTAGCGTCAAACTAAGCTGACACAGCGCGGTCGGCGTTGACGGCGGCGCCGATGATGCCAATCTCGTCCGACGTTGGGACTACTTCGAAGCGGCTTCCTTGCAGGGGGCTCATCTTGACCATGTCGTGTAGCAGCCTGTCCAACAATCCGATGTCGATAAATTTCACTTCCGGTCCGGTGACAAAAAATGTTCCCGGACCTTCCATGTGGATGCTGGTCGCAGTAGCAGCAGCCAGTGCGCGGTGGCACAAGGTAACAAATTCCTTGCAGCGCGCGTCACCGGTGCGGGCGTTTTCGAAAACTTCTTCTGGTTCGAGGTCCATAAACCGCAAACGCATGGAGCGGCGCCCGAGGATTCCTTCGAGATGCCCCTGGCCGCCGCAGCCGCAGAACTTTTCCTTGGGATCGAGGCTAACGACCGAATGCCCGCCTTCCCAGATTCCTTCCCGGGAAGGGAAACGGCCGAAGCCGATGCCGTTGCCGATGGTCCACACGCGGAACAGCTTGTTCAGTTCGCCTCTCGTCGCCGCAATTCCCGCGGCCATGACGTCGGCATCATTGAAAAGGTGAACGTGCGCGCCGGAGAGTTTGCCGCTCAGCGCGGAGGACAAGGCAGCTTGGAAGGCAAACCCTTTGGCCTGCTGAAAGTTAGGCGAGTCCTCGACGACGCCGTTGCGAATGATGCCTGGGAAGCCGATGCCAATCGCGGCGACTTTTTCCCCCTTCGTAACTTTCTCAACTTGCTGCCGGATGCCGTCAACGATACTGTCCGCGGGCATGGATTGCAGCGGGTCGAGCGATTGTGCTTTCTCCGGAAAGATGTTGAGCGAGCCGAGCACCTTGTGGTTCTCCACGAGGCCAACGGCGATATGTTCCATGACCAATACACCGACTGTCCTGCTCATTGTGCTCCTGCCAATCTTAAGGGGCCGAGTCTTCGAGCAATCGGCTCCTCACATGGACGTGACTACGTCCTGGCCAGTTTGTTCAAACCGTTGAACGCGGCGGCCTTATAACACTCCGCCAAAGTCGGATAATTGAAAACGGTATCCACGAAATATTCCACCGTGCCATTCAGCGCGAAAACCGCCTGCCCGATGTGCAGAAGCTCGGAGGCTCCTTCTCCGATGATGTGCACTCCAAGCAGTTTCTTGGATGTGGGATCGAAGATGAGTTTCAGGCGCCCGGTGGTGTCGCCGCGAATCTGGCCTCGCGCAATTTCGCGGAAAAAAGCCATCCCAACCTCGTACGGGACCCCTTCATCCGTGAGTTGTTCCTCTGTTTTTCCGATGAAGGAAATCTCGGGAATCGTATAGATGCCATATGGATAATTGGCGCGGTTGGAATTCGTCGGTATTCCGAAAGCCCTGGCTGCGGCGATGCGTCCTTGCTCCATGGAAACTGAGCCAAGGCTGGGAAACCCAATCACGTCTCCAACGGCGAAAATGTGGGGCTGTTTGGTCCGGTAATTTTCATCGACCGTGATGCGGCCGCGCGTATCAGCTTCGAGGCCGCCGGCGGGAAGATTCAGCTCATCCACGTTACCTTGGCGGCCCACCGCGTAGAGCAACGCCTCGCCGGAGACTTTTTTCTTGCTCTTGAGATTGGCCACGACCAGATGATCCGGAGTTTCCTCGACGCTTTCGACTTCCTCGTTGAGGCGCAGAGTGACGCGGCGGTCCCGCAAATGGTAGCAGAGCGCTTCGACCATTTCCGCGTCGGCAAACTCCAGCAAGCGCGGGCGCTTCTCGATCAACGTCACGCGCACGCCGAGTGTCGCGAACATGCAGACGTACTCGACGCCAATCACGCCGCCGCCCACAACAATCATGGACTTGGGAATCTCCGGCATGCGCAGGATCTGGTCGCTATTGATGATGGTCTTGTCGTTGAAGGGGACGAGGGGAGAAACCGCGGGTTTCGTGCCCGTAGCGATAACGATGTTGCCCGCTTCCAATTCGGATTGTCCGCGCGAGCTCGTCACTTGCATGTGGTTAGGATCGAGAAAGCTGGCCGTTCCCGTAAGGACATCGATGCCGTTGCGAGAAAGCTGCGCGCGAATCACATCGATTTCCGTCTTGATGACGTTCAGCGCGCGGAAGGAAAGATCCGCCATGGTGATCTGTTCCTTCACGCGATAATTTACGCCGTAAATGCTCTGATACTGATACCCGGAAAGGTGCAGGACCGCTTCGCGGATGGTTTTGCTGGGGATAGTGCCAGTGTTGATGGCGGTTCCACCAATCACTTCCAGCTTTTCGACGAGCGCGGCGCGCTTTCCGAACTTTGACGCTTGGATTGCGGCGCGCTGGCCTCCGGGCCCGGAACCAACCACGATGAGATCGTACTTTTCCATGGTTCGCCGCGGGAGTATATCATTGTTGCAATCGCATAGTCCTTGTTGACGCGCGTCTAGCGGTCTGCCATCATCTTGAGAATTTGTTTAGGCGCGGCTTGGATTTTTGAGTTTGAAGAATTTTCCGAGGGATGCACGATCGGCTTGCGGGTTTCCATCCTGGCGTCTGGTAGCTCGGGCAACATCACGTTGCTCGAGACCGAGCGCACCCGCCTCCTCGTGGACGCCGGACTTGGCAAGCGCGAAACGCTGGCCCGCCTCGCCGCCGTCGAAAGAACCGTCGAGCACATTGACGGCATCCTCATCACCCACGAGCACACCGACCACTGTAACGGGTTGCCGCAAATGCTCGGCCTGTGGAAAGCCCCGCTCTACGTCACCGAACCCACCATGGATGCGATGAAGCGCATCCTCCCGGAAACATTTGGCAAGAGGCTCAGGCGGGTCGAAACCGTCTATGCCGGGCAGCATTTCACCGTCGGCGATATTGATGTTCACGCATTTGCGATTCCGCACGACGCCGCGGATCCTATTGGTTTTACGTTCCGTTCGAACGGTGCGAAGATGGCCATCGTTACCGACCTGGGCTATATGCCAGAGCTGGTGAAAGTTCATCTGCGTGGAGCGGATTGCCTCGTCCTGGAATCCAATCACGATCTGGACATGCTCAAGGTGGGCCCTTACCCGTGGGTAGTTAAGCAACGCGTCCTCAGCCGCACTGGCCATCTTTCGAATCATGCGGTCAGCGAATATCTTTGCGATCCAGACGGTTTTGACGCGGCGGCGCGCTATCTTGTTCTGGCGCACGTCTCGCAGGAAAACAATAATCCTGACCTGGTGCGCCTGTCCGCCGAAGAAGCGCTGAGACGCCGCCCCGCCGAGTCGGCCTTCAGCGGTGAACTTCTGATCGCCTCGCAGCGCGAGCCACTCAAGCCGCTCGAATTATGAGGCGAAATCTCGGCACTGGTCGCGACCTGCTGGGCGGCAGTGTGGACTTAGCTAGTCAGTCCACGCCAGTTTTCTTCTTTACTTCGTTCAGCCCGCGCAATTCGGGCAGCACGTAGAGATCTCGAGGGCGGCCGGCCGCAAGTTTGGACTTAATCAGTCCTTCGAGAGAGAGAACTCTGCAGTCCACGCCGCCAACATTTCTTACGTCCGATGCCGCCAGAACCTGTTGAAACGAGCCGAGGCCGGATACTTCGCCTAGAAAATCAAGGTCACCCAGATCCGTGCTCAACGTAAAATTCAGACCATTCGCAATGGTCTTGGTATCAAAGCGGAAGGGCAGGCCAGGTGGCGCTCCACGGAGGACAGGGTGGAATGGCTCTAGGGCTTTCGCAAGCCGTTCCACGTTCTTGGCCGTGCGCGCGTAACAAAAGTCGATGTCTTTGGTCAGATGAGCGGAACCTTGAAGCCCCATCGCTGCCCCGCCGATAACCACGAACTCAACGCCCCCGTCGTAGAGAATGCGGATCGTTTCTTCGAGCTTCATTTCTCACTTAGATGGGTTTGCTTTGCTATCTGGAAGATGCGGGCGCCCTCGGAGAGGCTGCGTGCCCGTTCCGTAGGCGAGCGGCGCAGAGTTGAAATGAACAGAGTCAGATCAACGCCGAATTCCTTTGCCTTGGCCAGCTCACTTCCCGGGGGAGGATTTGTGACCAAATCCAACAAGGCTTTTTCCTGGTCTCTGGTCATCGGAGTATGAATACATGTTCTCATACCACCAGGGATGCTTCAATTGTATGTGCTTCGCTACAGATCAATTGCGCTTTTCACTAAATCTTTGATAAAGTGCCGCGTCGGCCACCCGTGGGGTTCGACAGTCTTGGGAGGTCCTGATGAGCACTCTTGACTTGAGGCCATTGTCCATTGGCGAGCTTCTGGACCGGACATTCAGTCTGTATCGGCGGAATTTTCTCCTCTTTGTCGGGATCTCGGCGATTCCGCAACTTTTGGTTCTGGCGCTGCAACTTGTTCAGGTAATTCTGATGCCCTCGAAGGTGGGGGTCGCGCGGCCAACGGCTGAGGAGTTTCAGGCCGCCTCCCCCGTTTTCACCATCGTCGGTGTGGCGGGCGCCATTGTGCTTGGACTTGTGGGCATCATCGTCTATTTCATTGCGTATCTGTTCTCCCAGGGTGGATCCGTTTTTGCTGTCTCCGAACTCTATCTGGGAAGGGCGACCACGATTGGCCAATCGCTTTCCCGCGTACGCGGCGAGTTGGGATCACTTTTCGGTGTGATTTTTCTCAACGGGTTGGTTACAGGTCTTTGTTTCCTCCTCCTGATCATCCCGGGAATTTACATGGCGTGCCGCTTGTGCGTCTGCATTCCCGCCGCGTTGCTCGAGAATCTCGGGCCGCGGGAATCGCTGGAGCGGAGTTTTGGGCTCACGAAGGACAATGCCGGGCGGGCTTTTCTGATCCTCCTTCTCTACGTGGTGATACTGTATGCCGCATTATTGTTATTCGATATTCCTATGGCCATCGGAGTGGCGTCGGCGGCACGCGACCCGGGCATGCTGCGCGTGTGGACGGCGCTGATGCAAGTCGGCAATTTCATCGCCACCGTGCTGGTTACGCCGGTGTTCACGATCGCCACTTCCATCTTTTACTTTGACTTGCGCGTCCGCAAGGAAGCATTCGATCTGCAGTTGATGATGAATCCGCTAGCTCAAGGAGTGCCAGCGCCCCGCAGCGCGAGCAGTCTGTTGTCGTAAGAGTTGCCGAAAGCGCTGTTGATCATAATATTGCTGGGCCAAGCATGCCAATCAGGGTTAGCCGCGCACTACATCTATTGGTGATTCTGTTTCTTGTCCCCGCGGTGTGCTGTCCGGCGGGAACCGCGCAACAGGATTCTTCCCCGCCCGCGGCAGCGGGTAGCAATGTCTACGCCGACGCATCGGCGTTCGCCGCCGAACTTCAGCAAATCGGAAATGCCATCGAAAAGGTCAAGGCAGACCCCTCAGGCATCGCCGCAGTGCGCAAGAAACTGCCTGGTCATTGGGAAGTAACCACCAGCGAAGGCCACTACAGCCTAACTTCGGAACCTGTGCGCGCCCTTCTCCACGAGGCAGAAAATGAGAAAAAACCAGAAAGTATCGCCGCCAAAGCAACGGAAGCGTCGGCATGGGTTCTAGACCTCGCCAACCAAGTAACGGCATATGCCGGAGCGCAGAGCCAGAAAGGAGGCAGCGCACGCTCTTCACTCGAAAAGATTCTGAGCCGCCGGGAATTTGGCAGCGTGCATGCCCCGACCAAATGGGATCTGCTTCGACAACGAGTCAACCGGTGGATTGAGAACCTGTTCATACGGCTCTTCAGCCAAATCGGCCGTCACCCGATGGGCGCCAGCGTCCTGCTCTGGCTGATGGTGATCGCCGTGGTTGTGTGGCTGGCCATGACCCTGTTCCGGTACTGGACGAAGAGGGCAGTCCTGGAAGAATTGCAGGCGCCCGAGTCAGTTACTTTCACGCGCACCTGGCAGGAGTGGATTCAGGTTGCGCGCGAAGCCGCCACGCGCGGAGACTTCCGAGAGGCCGTGCATTCCGCTTACTGGGCGGGCATTTGCTATCTCGAAGACGGTGGTGTGGTGCGGAAAGATCGCGCGCGAACGCCGCGGGAGTACGTGCGGCTAGTTTCAACTTCCACGCAATTTGTGGACTCGGGGCGGCGGATACGCGAGGCATTGTCTGCCCTAACGGTGGTCCTTGAGCAGGTTTGGTACGGAAGACGGGCAGCCAGCCAACAGGATTTTGCGAACGCGATGCAGAATATTGAGGCGCTCGGATGCCAACTGCAATAGATTCAGGCGATCGCAAACTGTTGTTGATTGGCGCAGCGATCTTTGTTGCACTGACTGCAGGGCTCGCCTTTGTGGGAACAAACCCTGTGGAGCAGGGGATGCAAATTCCCTCGACATTCTCCGCGGGATCCGGCGGCGCTCGCGCGGCCTATTTGCTGCTTCAGGATCTTCACTACAAAGTTTCGCGCTGGGAACGGTCACCTACCGAGCTTCCCGGCGATCCGGAAGATGTTGTCTTGATCCTTGCGGACCCGCAGGAAACACCCACGAAAGAGGAGCGGGAGGCTCTTCGACAATTTGTCGATGAAGGTGGCCAGGTGCTTTTCACCGGGGCGCGCATCAAGTCTTTCTTCCCCGAGGCCAGAGTGAACGCACAGATACCCACGCTGGAATGGAAGAGCTTCTCAGCGGATTTCCCCAGCAATTACACCTCGGGGGCGCCGAAAATTGTTCTTCAAACGGGAAACACTTGGCACGCCCCAGTTGCCAGCCAGCTTCCGTTGTACGGCGAGACGCGATCTCCGGTTGTAGTGATCTGGCGAATCGGTGGAGGAAGAATCCTCTGGTGGGCGGCGGCGACGCCGCTGACGAATTCCGGTATCTTGCGCGAAGGCAATCTGAATCTCTTCCTCAACGCTATGAACGCTCCGGTGCAAAGCGATCGCTTGGCGGTTCAAATTTACTGGGACGAATATTTTCACGGGCAACGAGCTTCCTTGTGGAGCTACGTGCAGAAGACGCCGGTGGCTTGGGGTTTGCTGCAGTTGGCGATCTTGGGTTTGATCGTTTTTTTTACGTTTGGCCGCCGAAGTGGCCCGGTGGTGCTGCCGCCGGTTGTTTCGCGGCTTTCTCCACTCGAATTTGTGGACACCCTCGGAGGACTCTACGAACGCGCCGGAGCAGAGCCGGCCGTCGTGGGCTTGGTCTACCAGAGATTCCGTGCGACTCTTTCGAGGCAGCTGCGGCTCTCCCCAAGCGTGCCGGATGCGGCACTCGCTGAGGCGGCGCAAGGACGTCTCGGCTGGAAAGAAAACGGCCTGAAGTCCACGTTGGCGCGCGCGTCGGTGGCGAGCCGGGCTCCGAAAATCACGCCTGGGGAAGCGCTCATCTTGATTCGGGAACTCGAACGCCACGAAGAGCAGCTCGGCGTGAAGAAGAAAATTGCAAAGGAGAAATCCTGATCGTGGAAAACATCTCACGCCTCGCCGCGCACGTGCGTGCGGAAATGTCAAAGGTGATTGTTGGCCAGCAAGAGGTCATCGACCAGCTTCTCCTGGTGCTGATCTGCGGCGGTCACGCACTGATCGAAGGAGTTCCCGGGCTCGCCAAGACGCTCGCCGTCAAGACAATGGCGAAAATCTCCAGTCTGGGCTTCCAGCGAGTGCAATGCACAGCCGACTTGATGCCTGCCGATGTAATGGGCACGAATATTTTCAATATGTCGACAAGCTCGTTTTCGCTGCATCGAGGCCCCATTTTTACAGACCTGCTCCTGGTGGATGAAATTAACCGGACCTCGCCCCGCACGCAGGCAGCGCTTCTGGAGGCCATGGAGGAACGGCAGGTTACTATTGACGGAACGCGTTACTCGCTCGGCGAAAACTTCACGGTCTTTGCAACACAAAACCCCATCGAATTCGAAGGCACGTATCCTCTTCCCGAGGCGCAACTCGATCGGTTCCTCTTGAAAATCCGGCTTGACTATCCATCCGCGCAGGAGGAGTCTGACATCCTCGGCCGTTACGAACAGGGATTCGATCCGCGGCATCTGGACCTCATCTCGATTGTTCCACTCGATCCGGCTTTGCTGGCAGCCGCGCGGCAGGAGATCAGCGCCGTACGCATCGAGCCGACGTTGCGTCCTTATATTGTGACTCTGGTGCGCCGAACACGTGATTGGCCGGCTCTGTCACTGGGGGCCAGCCCGCGGGCCGCGATTGGCCTTCTTTACGTGGCGCGAGCCTTGGCCGGCGTCGAAGGCCGCGATTTCCTCATTCCCGACGACATCAAGACCGCTGCTTTGCCTGTGTTGCGCCACCGTGTGCTGTTGAAGCCGGAGGCCGATCTGGAAGGGTTGAATTCCGACCGGGTAATCGCCGAGATCCTCTCCGCGGTCGAGGTTCCCAAATGATCTACTCCGAGCCGCTGAGCCCGTCCGCCGCGGCTGCGCGTGCCCGGAGGCTGGGAAGATTTTCCTTTGCCTTTGGTCCCCGTTTTTTCGTGGCCTTGCTTCTCGGATTTGTAGCGCTGGGTCCCGCATGGTGGTTTCCACAAACGATAGCGGCAATGTTTTTGTGGGATGGCGTGGTCCTTGCCGCCTGGCTTTGGGATTTGCTGCGGCTTCCGCGCCCGGAGCAATTGGAAGTTCGCCGCATTTGGGAGAAAAGACCTTGCCTTGGAGTGCCCGGGAGTGTCGGCGTGGAACTCCGAAACACCGGGAAGATACCCATTCGAGTTCGCATCGTCGACGAGACTCCGGCTCAAATGCGAAGCGAACCCCCTGATTTGGAATTGCGCGTGAAGGCGGGCTCGTCCGGCGAGGCGCGCTATGTGGTGATGCCGATTGAACGAGGCGATACGCGACTCGGCCGAATGTTCCTGCGCTTTCAATCGCCGCTGGGACTGGCCGAGCGGTGGGCCGTGGCCGAAACTCAGCAAACCATTCGCGTGCTTCCAAATCTCGAACAAGCCAGGCGACAGACGCTCTATCTGATTCGCAGCCGTCAGGTGGAGTTGGAGAAACGGCGCCGGCGCCAGCGGGGCATCGGACGAGAGTTTGACAGCTTGCGAGAATATCGAGAGGGTGATGAGCTTCGTGACATATCCTGGACCGCGACTGCCCGCCGCCGGCACCTGATTACGCGCGTCTTTCAAATGGAACGCAGCCAGAACGTCTGGTTGGTGCTCGATGCCGGCCGCCTCCTTCGGGCGCAAGTCAGGGAACAGGAAGACGCTCCGCGATATTCGAAACTGGATTATGCCGTCAACGCCGTGCTTTCTCTTGCCCAGGTTGCTCTGTATTGCGGTGACCGAGTGGGCTTACTGGCATACGGCCGCCGGGTTCAACAGAATTTGTATCCGAGCCGTGGCGCGCATCACTTGCGAGCGATTGTCGAATCTCTTGCCCAAGTTCGCGCAGAAGCCTTTGAATCCGATCATGGGCGAGCCGTACGAGCATTGCTGAATGCCCAGAAGCGGCGAAGCCTGGTGGTCTGGATCACGGACTTCGCCGAAACCGCGACCATTCCCGAAGTCATCGAATATGCGATGCAGTTGTCTCCACGCCATTTGGTGGTCTTTGCGGCCATGGGACAGCCCGACCTGCAGAGCCTTGCCGAAACGATACCGGCGGTCACGGCCGATATCTATCGTCACGGCGCCGCTCTGGAGATCTCGCAGAGGCGCGATATTCTTCTTCGCGGTCTTCGGCAACGCGGCGTCCTAGCCCTTGAGCTGATGCCGGGAATGCTCGCGAGTTCGCTGGTCACACAATATCTGAATATCAAGGAGCGCAGTTTGCTCTAGTCTTGATTAGACTAGTTCCTCAGTGAGCTTGGGCGAGCCAAGTACGTCGCGAGCGCAGCAAATAATACGGCGGCAAGAAGAAATTTGAGAGGCGCGGCAATTCCAGAAGGAGACACGAACCCTTCGATGATTCCCGCGACGACCAGCATCGGCACAATCCCGAGCACCAGGCGCGCCGCGCGCCCGCCTGCCCGCGCCAAAGATTCGCGCCTTGGAAGCAGACCGGGAAAGAGCATTCCGCGCGCGATTTCCAGACCAGCCCCACCGGCGATGAAGATCGCCGGAAGTTCGAGTACGCCATGCGGTGCGACGAAGCTCCAAAGCTGGAGAGCCATCCCGGCTTGCCATGTTGCCGCGCCGATTACGCCGATGAGCATGCCGTTGACCACTATCATCCAGACGGTGCCAATTCCAGCAGTGATTCCGAGAGCAAACGTCGCGAAGGATACGGACAGGTTGTTGGTCATAATGGACGAAGCGGCGAGCGGCTTGATCGTCACGATGGACTGCGTCCACATCTCTCTTTTTTCGATAGTGTCCATCATCTGCGGCCCCAGCAGGCGGTGCGCAAAGGTTGGATCATGAATCGTCACGGCCCAGCTGGCGACCGCCGTCACGGCGAAAATGAGAAAGGCCAGGAATGTTTGCCGGAATGTTTCCCGGAAGACCTGGGGATAAGTCTGCGAGTAGAAACGGACGAGCCCGCTGATTTTTTGTTTGTGGCCCATGTAGATGAGGTTATGAGCGCGTCCAAGAAGCTGATTCAAGTAGAAAGCGAGCTGATTGCTGGTGACATCTTCGCGCACCGTCGCGAGGTCTGACGCCGTCTGGCGGTACAATAAGCCAAGTTCCTGCAATTCGAGATGATCGAGGGCTGAAATACCGCCCCGTTTTGACCGGTCGACGAGCAGCTCAAGCCTGGCCCAATAGGTTTTTCGTTTTTCCAGCCAGCGTGTGGAGATCATGACAGACCCATCACAAATGCGTGTTCCAGGTGATTTCAGGGACAAGCTTACCATCGAAACGCCGGAACAAACGGTCCTCGAATTCGAGGTTGCTGGCATCGGCAGCCGTTTTCTCGCCCTGGCTTACGACACTTTGATCCAAATCCTGGCCGGGTTAGGCATACTTGTGATCGTGGTGGCAGTGGGCGCGGCCATGCCCAAATCGCCGAAAACGGGAGTCTGGTTTCTGGCTCTCGTCGTGCTCGTTTATTTTCTGCTTTACTTTGGGTACTTCACCATTTTTGAAATCATATGGAACGGACAGACGCCGGGGAAAAAAAAGGAAGGTCTTCGGGTAATCAAGGATTCCGGCCGGCCGATTACGCCAGCGGAGTCTGTCGGCCGCAACCTGTTGCGCATCGTGGACCAGTTGCCCGCGTTTTATGCGGTCGGAATTGGCAGCGTACTGCTAAGCCGGCAAAACAAGCGCCTCGGCGATTTCGTTGCGGGCACGATTGTGGTTCACGAAAAGCCGCTGCTGGAAGCCAAGCCAGTCTGGCAATCCACCGAGGCTGGGCAAGCGCCACCCGCGACCACGTACGGATCCGAAAGGCTCACACCGGAAGAGTTTTCGCTGATTGAGGCTTTTTTGAACCGGCGAAGTTCGCTTCCACCTGATGTGCGCTTCAACATGGCGGATCAGATCGCCAGGCAAATTCGACCTAAACTTTCCCTGCCACCCGGGGAATTACTCTACGCCGAAAAGCTCCTCGAAGCGATCGCCCACGAGCGGCGTTCCAGCGCTGGCTACTCTTGATCTGTCTCGTCCGTCGACTGCAGCTGCCCGCCGCTGCGCCAGGGCAGTTACACGGATGGCTCCTTTCTTGACAGATATGTCGGTGCTGCAAAGTCTGATTGACACAATCCCATCGCTCTTCTATTCTTAAGTTTCTTGGTAGAGGTGCGGAGGCCATGAGTAGCCGGGCAGGCAGTTCCGAGCAGCTTCGGATGTCCGTGCAAAAGGGGCTCTTCTTTCGACCGGTAAAGTCGAAGACAACTTATTGTTGTCCGCCGAAATCGCAGCGGTAGCTGAAACCGCGGCGGTTGGGGGGCAGGTCCAAGGCCTGTCCACTGTCATCCGTTGAATTGGATGAAGCGCTATCGAGAGGCGGCAGCCCCGATTTGTATCTTCGCGGTTCCTTCCTTTCGTTCGCTCATCCAGAAAAGACTGAATCGAATGAATCTTTTCGAATCCACGCGCGCCCTCGTGGACATTGAGTCGACCACGAACCACGAAAAAAATGTGGGCGATTATCTGTTTGCCCATTTGTCGGCGCTCGTCGCGCGCCACAGCGGCCGCATCGAGCGCATTCCCGCCGCGGCCAATCGCGACAATATCTTCGCTGCCTGGGGTGAGCCGCTCGTTACGTTTTCCACTCACATGGATACGGTTCCACCGTTCTTTGGCTCTCGGGAGGACGGCGATTTTATTTGGGGCCGTGGTTCCTGCGACGCGAAAGGCATTATCGCGGCGATGATTGCCGCGGCGGAGAAATTGCTCGCGGCGGGCACGCGCAATTTCGGAGTGCTCTTCGTCGTCGGAGAAGAACGCGACAGCGCCGGAGCAAAGGCGGCTGCCGAGACTCCCCGCGGTTCACGATTTCTCATCAATGGCGAGCCGACCGAGAACCGGCTGGCTCTTGGATCGAAAGGCGCGCTGCGCTATGAAATCACCGCGCTTGGAAAGCTCGCGCACTCTGCCTATCCCGAGCTGGGTCATTCCGCCATCCACACGCTTCTCGACGTTCTGCACGACATTCGCCGGATTCCGCTGCCGGAAGATGGCTTGCTTGGCCGCAGCACTCTGAATGTCGGCACCATCGATGGCGGCCGCGCTCCTAACGTCGTCGCCGATCTTGCCGAAGCAGAAATCATGTTCCGGACGGTTGGCGATCCCGCGAAACTTCGCGAAGCCGTCTCCGCCGCCGCTGCCGGGCGCGCCGAGGCTCGCGAAGTGCTGAACACTCCCGCGGTCCAACTGAGCAAGTTCGACGGTCTGCCTACCACTATCGTCGCCTTCACGACCGACATTCCGACGTTTGGAGGAGCGTGGGGGCAGCCCTTCCTCATCGGTCCCGGGAGCATTCACGTCGCGCATACGGCGGAGGAGCGCATCTCCAAAAAGGAATTGTCCGAAGCGGTGGATATTTACGCGCGCATGGCGACACAACTCCTCGCGACGGGCCGGAGCAGCGCATGAGCATGGGCCTTGCGATTGTTGGTTACGGAAAGATGGGGCGAATGATCGAGCAGCTCGCGTCAGAATATGGTTTCGACGTGCGCGCGAAATTCGATGCGCGCAGCAATCCGCGCGGGCAGGCGCTTTCTCATCAGACGCTTCAGGGAGTGGATGTAGCCGTGGAATTCACTTCACCGGACGCCGCTCCGCATAATATTCGCCGCCTCGCTGCAATGGGGGTCAACTCGGTTACCGGCACGACTGGATGGTTGGGCGATCTTCCCTCCGTCCGCGAAGCCGTCACAAAGAGCGGAACAGGGCTTGTTTGGGCCGCAAATTTTTCGGTTGGCGTAAATCTTTTCTTGCAAGCGGTCGCGCACACTGCGGCGCTTTTTGCCAAACACGCGGACTACGAAGCGTGGGGCTGGGAGATTCACCACTCCTCGAAAAAGGACGCGCCTTCGGGAACGCTGAAAAAACTCGCGGAGGAGATGCAAGCGCACGGCTTCAGCCGGCCTGTGAGTCTGGGCTCGAATCGCGCCGGCGCGCATCCTGGCACACACGAAATTGGTTTTGATTCGCCCGCCGATACCATCACGCTGCGGCATACGGCGCGCAGCCGGGATGGCTTTGCGCGGGGCGCGTTGCGGGCCGCGCGGTGGATCAGCGGCAAGCAAGGCGTGTTCGAATTTCGCGAGATTCTCAGCGAATTGAGCTGAGGAAAGTCAGCGGCGGAAGTTCGCTGCTGCCAACTTCGTTTTCAGAAGTTGCATGTGAGAAGCAAAGCAAGGAGAAAGACCATGTTTACTGGGACCGGCACTGCTCTTGTCACGCCATTTCGAAGCGACGGTTCGCTTGATGAAGCAACGGTGCGCCAATTGGTGCGGCGGCAAATCGACGCAGGCATCGACTTCCTCGTACCGTGCGGAACGACCGGCGAAAGCCCGACGCTGACGCATGAAGAACATTTGCGTGTAGTGGAAATCGCCGTCGAACTCGCTAAGGGAAAGGTCCCCGTCCTCGCTGGGGCCGGAGGCTACAACACTGCGGAGGTGATAGCGCTAGCGCGCGAATTGGCCGCTCTCGGCGCGGATGGAATTCTCTCCGTCACGCCGTATTACAACAAGCCGACGCAGGAAGGCCTGTTCCAGCATTATCGCGCCATCGCGGAGGCAGTTTCGCTGTCGATTATTCTGTATAGCGTGCAGGGACGGACTGGGGTGAACATTGAGCCAGCTACAGTGAAGCGGCTCGCGCAAATTGAAAATATCATCGGCATCAAGGAAGCCTCCGGCAACGTCTCGCAGATGGCCGCGATTCTGAACGCGGTGCCGGAGGACTTCATCATTCTCTCCGGCGACGACGCCATCACGCTCCCGGTCATCGCGCTTGGCGGACGCGGCGTCATCTCCGTGGTGTCGAACGAAATTCCAGCGGAGATGGCGGAGTTGACGCGGCTCGCGCTCCAGGGTGACTTTGCCGGTGCGCGCGCGATTCACCGGCGTTATCATCCGCTGATGGAAATCAATTTCGTGGAGTCAAATCCCATTCCCGTGAAGGCTGCGATGGCGGAAATGGGATTGCTCGAACCCGTGTGGCGCTTGCCACTCGTGCCGCCCAAGGCGGAGAATCAGGCGCGCATCCGGGCCGTGCTGGAAGCGCTTGGGCTCGTCAACCACCCGGCGGCCGTACCCACGGTCGAGAGGGTTCATGCAGCCTTCGCAAATTGAAAAGCTGTTTGACGAAGCGCCAGCTCATTACGAAGAAGAACATCAATGGCTCTTCCGGGATTTCAAAGCCGCGCTGAATCGCGGTGAAATTCGCGCCGCGGAACCCGATGCTTCCGCGAAATCCGGCTGGCGCGCGAACGCCTGGGTGAAGAAGGGAATCCTTCTCGGCTTTCGAATGGGCGCGATTGCAGACATGTCCATCGACGCCGCGAAGCAGCCCTTCTTCGACAAGTCCACTTACCCGGTGCATACTTTCGTGGCTTCCGACGGCGTGCGCATTGTGCCCGGGGGCTCCAGCATTCGCGACGGCAGTTACATCGGGCGCGGGGTGATTTGCATGCCGCCGATGTTCGTCAATGTCGGCGCTTACGTTGGAGAGGGTACGATGATCGACTCGCACGCGCTCATCGGGAGTTGCGCGCAGATTGGCCGCAACTGCCACATTTCCGCGGGATCGCAGATCGGCGGCGTTCTCGAACCTGTTGGCGCGCTGCCGGTGATCATTGAAGACGAAGTGTTGGTTGGCGGGAATTCCGGCGTTTATGAAGGAACAGTCGTGAAGCGCCGCGCCGTTCTTGGCACCGGTACGATTCTCAATCGCTCGATTCCTGTTTACGATTTGGTCCGCGACAAGATTTACACCGCCACCGAGACCGCGCCGCTGATCATTCCTGAAGAGGCCATCGTAGTGCCTGGCTCGCGTGCCGTCACGCATCCCAGCGGCGCAAAATGGGCGCTTTCGCTGCAAGCGGCAGTCATCGTGAAATATCGCGATGCGAAAACGGATGCGCGCGTGCAGCTAGAAGACCTCTTGCGCTAGCGCTTCATTGCGTCAGCACTTTTTCGAAGAACTGCAGCGCCCGCGGATCATTCGATTGCCCCAGCCAGAACATCGCCTGCTTCCGCACCGCCGGATTACGATTCGTCTGCGCCACTTCAATCAACTTCGGGACGCCCTCGTCTTTCGGCAGTTGGCTCAGCGCAAAGACGGCCTTTTTCTTCACTTCGGTGTCCGGATCGTTGTCTATCGCTCCCGTGATGGTGCCCACGGCTCTCTTTCCCGCTTTTTGCGCCAGCCAAAAGAGCGCCTGGCCGCGCACGTGCGAACTCGAATCGTCGTGCGCCATGCGGATCATTTCATCGAGCGCACCGGCTTCATGGCTCACGGAAAGTGCAAACGCCACGTGCGCGCGCACGTCTGAACTCGGATCCGTCTTCGCCATGTGCTGCAAGGCAGCCAGTCCGGCTTTGCCTCGTGCGGCTCCCATCCAGAAGGCCGCCTGTCGCCGCAATGCTTCGCGCTGCTCCGGCGTCACAAAAGATTCGAGCGCGCGGTCGGCCGATGCGTCCGCGTGCAAGGCGATCGCGGTCAATGCTCCGTGGCCAATCCCGTGATCTCCGTGATCTTCGAAATTCGAAGTGCGCACATAAGTTGCGAGTAGCGTCACGCTCTCCGGTGCTTTCACTCCCGTCAGCCAGACGAACGGCAAGCCGCCCGCCTCCAGCGTGCAATCTTCCGACGCGACGCGAATTTTTACGACTTGCTTGGCTTCCAGGCGATATAGAACGACCAGTTGCCGGGCGCCTTCCAACTTGACGTTTCCGTCCGTGTGAGTTGTGTTTCCTGTTCCGCCATTTTCTTTTTCCAACCGGCAAGTGCCGCAATTGCCGTCATTCCAGTTATTGTCGCAGCAGACGCCGCGCTCACCTGCGATCCGGTCGACGCCGTAGCCGACCCACTCCGGTTTTTCGGCCGATGCTGCTAGCTCGCGAATGGCAGTATCGAGACTTGCGCCGACTGGACGCGTCTCCAGCTTCGCATTTACAATGCGCGGCCCTTCCGCTGCTTGCGCGGTAGCGGGCACTGCTTGCGTCGGCCGGGCTGGGGATCCGCCGCTCGCCAGTTGCACAGCGGCGATGCTAATCCCGGCTACGATCATCGCAAGCCCGAGTAATCTTCGCAGCGCCGACAAAATTCGTTCCTCTCGCATGGTTCCCCCCTCTCACTTTTGGAGCAGTTCCATCAAGTAATCGGTGCCTTCCTTGGAATGCATAAGCGACAATTTAGAGACAGCCGTCTTCTTGAGTTCCGGATCCTTTTCGCTGCGCGCGATGGCCACCAGCGCTTTCGCGTTCCCTTGCAGAAAATACGCGTTCAATACCTCTGCCTTGAGCGCGTGGTCTGTTTCCTTGCTGTAAATTTCCTGCAGCGCCTTGCCTGAATCGTCCGAATGGATCAGTCCAAGGTTTCGAATCGCCGCCCGCCGCAATTCCGCGTCTTTTTCTCCTTGCGCGGCTTTCACGAGTCTTCCCGAATCACCCGCAAGGAAGAATGCCTGCAGGATTTCCCTGCGCAGATCCGTCGAAGTTTCCGCCTGGTACAACTGCTCCAGTTCGCTGGTCCCGTGAACCAGCCCGAGCTGTCGGATCGCTTCGCGACGCAGCGATTCATCTTTTTCGTTTTTCGCCGCGGCAAACAGCCGCTCATGATCGCCGCCGATCATGTAGCTGCGAAGAATGGCGTGCTTAACAGAGGCGTCGCCACTCGATGCGTAAACCTCGGCCAGCGTTTTCCGCGCTTCACTGCCGCCGAAGATCCCCAGGTATTCAACCGCTTTCCGTTGCAAGTCCGGATTGATCTGACCTCGGGCGATTCTGCCCAGAATCTCGCGCGCTTGCGGCGACCCGCTTTGCGCCAGCACGAAGAGCGCCTTCGATTTTTCCCTTGGAGAGCCGGAACCGTTGATCACTTTCTCGAGCAGAGGCAGCGTGCGTTCGGGGTCGCTGCTCATCAGCCCCTGGATGGCCAGCATTTTCAATTCATCGTCGCTCTGGTCCGCCGGCTTTACCGGCTGGCCGGTCGATTGCTTCACTTCGATCTCCAGCGCGGTGGCGTCCTTTTGCCAGCGGCTCTGCGGAAATCGCCGCTTCATGTCCGCAATCGTGGCCAGAGCCGTGTCCCTCTTGCCCAAGCGGTTTTCCGCGTAGGCCTTCCAGTAGAGGGCGGCATCCGTTTGCGGACCGTTCATTTCTGCCAGTTGCCGAAATTTCTGCGCGGCCCGGTCGTAGCGGTCGTCGTCCAGGTCTTCACGGCCGTCGTCATATAACTCTTGCAGCTGGTCGATTCTTTCTTGAGCGCGATCGCGAGCTTCCTGTTCCCGATCGCGTTTCTCCTGCTCCCTGTCGCGCGCCTCTTGCTCGCGGTCGCGCTTCTCCTGTTCTTTGTCCCGAGCTTCCTGGGAGTCCTGCAGAGAATCCGCGGACTGCATGGGAATTGATTGTGGTCCGCGTGCGCGTGTGATTGCAGGCGCCAGCAGCAGCGCGGCGATCGCGATCCACCCCACGCTTGACTTTCCAAATGTTTTGCCGATGATCATGCTTTGTTCCTCTCTCTTTTCGCAGATTCCTTCTGCGCCGGAGCAGGCCTAGTGGCCTCCTCCCGTTGTTGCAATTCTTTGTTGACCACACGAACTTTGAACAGAATCCCGCGCCCCTCGATCTTCTTCTGAATCGCCTCAAGCTGCGCCGGTGTTACCTCACCCGAGCTGTGGGCTACGTCCAACAACACGCGCTCCAGTTCGTCCAGCACGCTGGCAAGTCCGGCATCTCCCTCTTGCAGTGCGGTCTGCCGGTACAAGCGGTTGTCTTCCAACAAGTCTTCCGCGCGCCGCTGCTGGGCCGAGATGTTCACTTCCTTCTGCTTTGGGTTATTCGGCGCAGCGTTCGAAAGCTCCACCAGCATCCTCTCGGAGTGGCCCAGGTGTTCACCCACGGCAACGACTAGCACGCGCTCCCGCACCTGTCCTTGGTTCGCGATGTTGTCAGGTGCGTTGCCGCGCTTTGAGATTCGCCCGGCAACAAACGCGACAAGAATCAGCGCAAGAATCCCGCCGGCCGCCGCGAGCCGCGGCGGTTCCATCCATACCTGCCACCACTGGCCGGCTTTTTCTGGCAGCCGCGGCGCAATCTGTTGCCACACGTGCCGCCCGTAATCCCCGCCCGGGTCCGGCACGGGCAGAGTATCCAATGCCGCGAGCACCGCATCGATTCGTTCCAACTCGCCGCGGCACTCTTCGCAGCCCGCCAAATGTTCCGAAATCACCGCCCGTTGCTCGGCAACTCCTTCGCGATATGCAATCAACTCTTCTTCCTTCAGATGTTTCATGATTCGGTTCCCATGGCGCGTGCTTGCGTTTTCGTTTCCACGAACGGCTGCAGCGCCTGCCGCAGCTTCTGCACCGCTCGAAACACAGTGTTCTTCGTCGCATTCGAACTGGATTTCAAGACTGCTGCGATTTCCTCGATCCCGCAGCCTTCCCAATGCCGCATCACGAAAGCAGTTCTCTCCGCCTCTGAAAGTGCGGCGAGCGCCAGTTCCATCTGTTTTCGCAGCTCGATGCTCTGCGTCAAGCGCTCCGGCGTCGGCGCCGTGTCCTGGACACGATTCAATGGATCGTTTTCCATCCCATCGCTTTCTTCCGCTCTCGGCACTTGCCGCCGCGACTCTTCTTTCTGGCGTTGGCGCATGCGATCAATGGCGTAGTTCGCGGCGATTCGATAGACCCATGTCCCGAAATTCGATCGCGCTGCAAATTGCCCCAGCTTTTGATACCCGCGCAAGAACGCCTCCTGGACGACCTCTTCGGCATCGTGCCGATTGCTGGTCATACGGTACGCCAGCCGGAAAACGTTGTGGCTGTGCCGCTCGACGAGAACGCGATAGGCATCGCGATCGCCCGCCAGCGTACGCTCTACGGCGACGGCGTCGCTCTCCGCGATGGCCTGGGTGCTATCGACGCTCTGTTGCATCCGATTCATTAGACAGGATTCGAGGTTTGCGGTTAGGCCGAGCTTAGGCCCTTATCCATCAACTACATAGCGCTTCTTGGGCTTCAAAAGGGTACTACTGGAAGGAGGGCCGATCCCGTTCCGTCGAGAGACTCCTCATTGAGAGTTAGTCACTGACCACTAACCTTTTCACTCGTAGCGCAACGCTACGATCGGATCCACTTTCATCGCTCGCCGTGCTGGCACGTAACACGCCGCCAGCGCCACGATGGTCAAAATCATCCCCACGCCCGCAAACGTCAGCGGATCGGTCGCGCTCACGCCGAATAGCAAATTGGCCATCAAGCGAGTAAGCCCAGCCGCGGCGAGCAATCCAATCACAACTCCCAGGGTGACCATCCTCACACCCTCGCCCAAGACCATGCGCAGGACGTCGCGCTGCTTTGCGCCGAGTGCCATGCGAATGCCAATTTCATGCGTCCGCTGGCCCACCAGGTAGGAAATCACACCATAAATTCCCATGCATGCCAGGCCCAACGCCAGAGCTGCGAATGCGCCCAGGACGATCATGGAGACGCGGCGTTCCGCGAGCGTTTCCGCGATGACCTCTTCCATGGTCTGCACGCTGTACATCACTTGCTCGCCGCTCATCCGTCGCAGCCCAGAGCGGATTGCCGTCGCAACTGCGTGCGCATCTCCTTCGAAGCGCACCACGACTCCGGTGCCGCTCCAGGAGGAAGGCTGCATGGCACCGTCGGGGAGCTGCATGTAGGGGAAATAGAGTTGCGCGCGAAGCGATTGTTTATCGTCGGAATCGAGTCCCCATTGTTTTACATGCCCGACGACACCGACGATCTCCGCTACGCCTCCTCCCTTACTATCCATAATCACGCGTTTTCCAACCGGGTCCTGGTCCCCAAAAAATTTCCGTGCGAAGAAATCATCAATCACGATGACATGCAACGAGTGTTCATTGTCCTGGGCCGTAAGGAAACGTCCGCGCTGGAGCGGAATCCGCATGACCTTCAAATAATCTTCTTGTACGACATAACTGATCGCCCAGCTCATGTCGTTCGCGCTCGCGGGCTTGGGCTGGCCTTCGAGGTAGAAGAGATCTTCATCGTCGCCCCCGAGCGGCAGCGCTCCCCAGGAGAGCGAAGCTGCCTTCACTCCCGGAGTCGATGCCAGCCTGCTTTGGACTTCCCGGAGCTGCGCGCGAACCGCGTCTGGGCTTGTGGCTTTCGTGGAAGGGGCAAGAGCCACGCCAAACGACAAAACATTGTGGGAGTCGAAGCCGGGGTTCACGCCCCACAAGGCGCTCAAGCTGCGGATCATCAATCCCGCCGCGATCAGGAGCACCAGAGCCATTGCCATTTCCGAAACAACAAAAACTCCCTGCGCCCGGTGTTTTCCGCCGCTGGCTCCCCGACCCCCTTCTTTCAGCGTATCGTGCAGATTCGGCTTCGAAGTCCTAATCGCCGGAACCAGTCCGAACAGAATTCCGCAGAGCAGCGAGGCGCCCATGGTGAACAACAATACGCGGACGTCCAGGCCGATCTCGCTTGCGCGCGGCAGCGCTGAAGGTAAATTGCGCAGCGCCAGCTTCGTGCCCCAGGCCGCCAGCAATAACCCGAGCCCTCCTCCAGCCAGGGCCAACAACATGCTTTCCGTCAGCAACTGGCGCACGATTCTTCCCCGGTCTGCGCCGAGCGCGGCGCGCACCGCGAATTCGCGTGTTCGTCCAGTCGCGCGGACCATAAGCAGGTTGGCGACGTTCACGCACGCGATCAGGAGCACAAACCCAACCGCCGCGAGCAGAACGAGCAGAAGCGGGCGCAAGTAGCCAACCATCTGTTCTTTGAGAGGCATGAGCGTGGCGCCGATTCCCGTGTCGGCGTCCGGATACGCGGCAGCCAAATCTGCCGTCACGCGCTTCATGTCGGCCCGCGCCTGCTGAATGGTCACACCGGGCTTTAGCCGGCCAACGCCGTGAAATCCGAGCCCCGCCGTTCTGAAGTTAAGAATGGGATTGGTCCACTGGCCAATGGGGGCGTACACGTCGCTGGGACGGAAGCTCCAGACTTGCAGTTTAAAATTTGCGGGGACCACACCAACGATGGTGAAGGTTTGGCCGTCCAGAGTGAGTCCTTGTCCCATGATGTCCGGAGCGGCGCCAAACTTGCGATTCCAGAATCCTTCGCCGATCAGCACGATGGGGCTGGCGCCGATCTCGTCTTCGCCCTCGGCAAACAGGCGTCCTATCACCGGCTTGACGCCGAGCACTGCAAGGTAGTCTGAAGAAATGAATTCCGCGGTTACTTGCTCCGCTTCGCCTCTGCCCGTCAAACTGTAGGAGTAGCTTCGGGAAATGCCCATCGTGGAAAACGTGCGATTGTCCTTGTGCCAATCGCGAAAGTTCGGGAAGGAGATCGAGCCCGAGTCAAAATTCGGTTTGCTCTCCGCGAGGGTCACGAGTTGATCCGGGTCGGGATAGGGCAGAGGATTCAGGAGCACGCCGTTGACGACGGAAAACAGTGCCGTGTTCGCCCCGATGCCCAACGCCAGCGTCAAGATCGCCACTGCCGCGAATCCCGGCGACTTTGCAATCATTCGCACGCCAAAGCGCAAGTCCTGCGTCAGCCGGTCGAGAAATCCCCATCCCCACGCATCACGCGTCACTTCCCGCACCAATTCCACATTCCCAAACTCTCGTCGTGCCGCGTTCGCGGCTTCGCCCTCGTCTACTCCACGCTCCGTGCGCTCCCGCGCCGCCATCTCCAAATGACTCTGCACTTCTTCCGCAAGTTCCTTTTCGCGCTTCCGCCTGCCAAAGAATCCATCCAGCCAGCTCATTGCGGCTCCTCTTTCTCTTTCAATTTCTAATTTCTGATTTCCAGCATCCAACCTCTATTCGTATCTCAGCGCGACCATCGGATCCACCGACGACGCTCTTCGCGCCGGTATGAGGCAGGACAGGCTCGAAGTCGCGACCAGTAGCACGATCACACCGACCAGGACCAGCGCATCCAGGGAGTTACCCTGAATCCAGCGCGCCAGCACGCGATTGAGGACGATCGTCAGTGCGACTCCCGTCAGGACGCCGCCAGCGACGCTCATCGCCGCCGAGCGAAACACCATCAGCAGGACATCTTTCCGCCTTGCTCCCAGCGCCATCCGAATGCCAAATTCGCCCGTTCGTTGACTGACGGAGTAGGAAATCACGCTGTACAGTCCAGTGGCGGCCAGGGCCAGCGCCAGAATTGCAAATCCCGCAAACAGGGTCGCCACCAAATGTCCCTGTCCCCATTCCGGCTGAATTCTGATCCAACCATCGAGATCGCGAACGTCCCGGAAAGCCTGCTGGTCAGGATCAACAGAATGAATCTGTTCGCGCACGGACCGCAGTATCGTGAGCGGTGGAACCTTGGTCCGCACAAGAATTTGGGTCCAAACCGGCATGCTGACCGTATACGGCACATACACGGAGGGCTTGGTGGGATTGCGCAGCCCGTCGTTGCGAGCATCGCCCACGACCCCAATAACCTGAAACCAGCTGTCACTTCCCGCCGCCACCAGTCGAAAAGGAGGTTCGCCCTTCAGTTCGGGCACGCGGATTTCGCTCCCGACGGCGTCGCCGTTCGGAAAATATTGGCGAGCCAGGGTCTGATTGATGATCGCGAGCTTGGAGCCGTGTATCGTCTCGCTTTCATCCCAGATCCGTCCCTGCAGCAGCGGAATACGAAGCACCGTGAAATACCCAGGACTGATGAAGTTGATCCGCGCTTTCTCCTGCTCTGCCGCCGGCTTGCCGGAAATCTCGAAGCGTTGCTCCCATCCATTGTTTGGCGGTGTGGCATTGGTCGAAAGCCCCGCGGAAACAACTTCCGGCATCGCCCTGACCTTTTGCAGGAGCTGATTGAAGTACGTTCTCCTGGCCTCCCACGTGGTGTAGGTGTTGTCGTGCACCGGGATGCCGACCGACATAATGTTGTGCGGATCATAGCCAAGGTCCACAAGCATCATGCGCACGAAGCCTTGCATTGCAACGCCCGCTCCGGCCAGCAGCAGAAGCGTCAGGGCAATCTGGCCCGCGATCAGGACGCTGTGCGTCCGGCGTCCGTGAACTCCCGCAGTAATCTTGCGCGTGTTCGCTTGCATTACTCTGGCTACATCCGGGCGTGCGGATTGCAGAGCGGGCGAAATGCCGAAGACGATGCCCGTCAGCAGCGCAAGGCTGACGCTGAAGAACAACACCGGAAGATTGATGCTGATAGCCGCTTCATGCGGGAAGGAGAACTCCGGAAGCCAGTTCACGATGAGTTTCACCAGGCTGTTCGCCAGCGCTACGCCAATGACCGCCCCGGTAAACGATAGCATCAGCGCTTCCGCGAGCAACTGCCGCAGGATGCGAGAGCGCCCGGCGCCGATGGCCGACCGGACCGCCAACTCGTGCTGGCGCGCCGTGCCGCGGGCCAGCAGCAGAATCGAAACGTTCCCGCATCCGATTAGAAGCAACAAAGCCACGGCAGCGAGCAACAGATACAGCGTCCCGCCGATATCCGTTACGAAGTGGTCGTTCAATCCTTCGATGGCCATGTGGAAATGCTCGGGGAAGTGGGTCGGAGTTTCCTTCGCGAATTGTTCAAGGAGTGACTGGAACTCAGCGTTTGCTGCCGCGCGCGTGACGCCTGGCTTGAGCAGAATCATGGGGAAGTACGTGCGCACGGGATCGGCTGTGAGCTTGAGCGGCAGATAGACTTCGCCGTCGCCCCAGGTAAACCGGGGCCGCACCACGCCCACAATCCTGTATCTCTTGTGAACTAACTCGATGTTCTTCCCGATGACGTTGGGATCGCCGCCGTAGCGCCTCTGCCAGAATTGATAGCCCAGCACAGCGACACTCTCGGGGTCCTGGCCATCCACCGCATCCGATGGCAGCAGTCCGCGCCCCAGCAGCGGTGGCACGCCAAAATGGATGAAGGAGTTTGAAGTAAGGTACACGCCAAGGACGTCTTCGGGGAGATCGCCTTCGGTCGTGATGAGGTCCCAGCCTTCCATGGCGGCAGAGCTCTCGACCGACGCGGCCTGCCGAAGCTGCTGCAATTGTGGTCCGTTGAGGTTTATATAACGGCGGTTGCCGCTGGCGTCGTGGGCCACCAGGTGCACCATCCGGTCCGAATTGGCATAGGGATAGGGACTCACCAGGACGCCGTAGACCACACTGAACACCGCCGTAGTGGCGCCGATTCCTAGCGCCAGCGACAGAACGGCAACGATCCCAAATCCCGGATTCTTCAGCAACATCCTCAACCCATAACGCACATCGTCGGCAACATCTCTCAGCCACCGCCATCCCCACATATCCTGCGTTACTTCCTTCACCAACTCTACGTTTCCAAACTCCCGTCGCGCTGCGCGCTCCGCCTCTTCCTTCTTCTCACCTCGTTGCGCGCGCTCTTCTGCCAACAGCTTCAGATGGCTCCGCACTTCTTCGTCGAGTTCTTTCTCCCGCTTCCGTTTGCCAAAGAGTCCACTCAACCAGCTCATCGCGGCTCCTCTTCGTTCTTCCAATTTCTAATTTCTAATTTCTGATTTCCATTTTCCGATTTCTATTCGTACCTCAGCGCTACCACCGGGTCGACTCTCGTTGCCCGCCGAGCAGGCAGATAGGAAGCCGCCAGTGCAACGAACACAAGAAGTATCGCCACGGCCGCATACGTCATCGGATCCCTTGCCCCCACTCCGTAGAGCAGACTGGCCATCAACTGCGTCAGCAGCAGCGCCCCAAGCAGCCCGATCGCGACTCCCGCGAACGCCAGCCGCGCTCCCTGCCTCAGAATCATCATCAACACTTCGTGCCGCCGTGCTCCAAGCGCGATACGAATTCCAATCTCTCGCGTTCGCTGAGCCACTGAATACGAAATCACGCCGTAAATCCCAACCGCGCCAAGTAGCAGGGCTAATCCCGCGAACAAGGAAAACAGCGACGCCGTCGACCGGGGTCCGGACACGGCTTCGGCAATCCATCCCGCCAGCGTTTCGACGCGGCTCACAGGAACTTCGTGGTTCAGTCCCGCCACAACGGTTTGCAACTCTCCGCCGAGTTGCCAACGATCTTCCGACGTCTTCATCACCAGCGTCATTTCCGCGGGGGTCCCTTCGGGACCGTGGCTCTGCACGGCATGCGGCCCGTACGGCATGTAAGTGACACCATCGATCCAATCCGCAATGTCCGTAGTGATGTCGTTTTCGCGGACGTCCCCAACCACTCCGACAACGGTCCACCACTGGCTCATCCACGCTGGTCTGACGTGTTCGCCGATCGGATCCCTTCCCGGCCAATAGCGCTCCGCCGTGGATCTGCTCACCAGGACTACGCGCTGCGCGCTGGGGGCGGAATCCGCTGCCGTGAATCCTCGCCCTCGCAACACCGGTATTCCCAGAGTGTTCAAATAATCCGGGGTGATGATTTTTTCCCAGAACATGGGCGTGTGCGCTCCGGGCTCGGTAGGATGCGCTTCCACCTGCGATGGAACTACTTCCGCGCCTCCCCCCACTGGCAATCCGTTTACGGCCGCCACTCCTTTCACTCCTGGCAAAGCCCGTACGCGGCTTAGCAATTCCGCATAGAAGGCTTGGCACCGCCCCGCAACTTCACAAAACGATTCGTTCGGAGTGATCCTCGCCGTCAGTACGTATTCCCTTTGGAATCCGGGGTTCAAAGTCGATAGATTCCAGAGACTCTTCACCAAGAGTCCCGCGCCAATCACCAGCACAACGGAAACCGCCACCTCCGCAACGATCAACGCGTCGCTAAGTCGCCGGCTCCCGGAAGTTCCGCTCCGTTCGTCCCCGGTCTTCATCGTTTTCGTCAGGTCCACCCGAGCCGCAGTCAGCATCGGCAATAGTCCGAAAACGATTCCGGTCACCGCGGCGAGCAAAGCCGTGAAGGCAAGAACCAGATTGTCCACCGCCACATCGGCCAGTCGCGGCAGATCGGTCGGCAGCGTGGCCTTAAGAATAGGCAAGCCGTAGGTCGCAGCGAGAAAGCCCAGCCAACCTCCAATCACTGTCAGGAGCATGCTTTCCGCCATGAGTTGCCTGGCGAGCCGCCATCTTCCCGCGCCCAGGGCCGTTCGGACAGCAACCTCTTTTTGCCGCGTGATGGCCCGCGCCAGCAGCAAATTTGCTACGTTCGCGCACGCAATCAAAAGAAGTAGCCCTACCGCTCCCAGTAGAACGAGCAGCTTCGTGCGCACGTTTCCCACGAGCAATTCCTGCATGGGCAGCACGGT
>Ga0137418_10000935_pt1 | contig 26766 bp, 23 predicted proteins | sample CZODoug3_1_2_16f_FD_122242 | JGI IMG/M metagenome (GOLD analysis project Ga0137418, IMG submission 122242) | Vadose zone soil fungal communities from Angelo Coast Range Reserve, California, USA - CZODoug3_1_2_16fungal (Hybrid Assembly) | ecosystem: Environmental > Terrestrial > Soil > Vadose...
CCACCACAACCTTAGACCCGTTCCGGCAGTCCGCCAAACAGCCCGCATCCGTCCCGCACCCTTAGCAGTGCGAGGTACCAGAGAGGCTATGACCTTGTACGACGACACCACCGCCCACGAACTCGATTCCGCTACCTCCGTTTCCGCTGTCAGCGAGCAGAGCGCGGTATCAGTCGAGGGCGCGGCGCCCGGTACTCCTACTCCGCAGGCGGAAGCCGCGGCTTCGACCCCAACCCCAACTCAGGAAGAGAAACCAGCCGTGTCCACCGCCACCACCGAAGACTTTGCCGCAGCGCTCGAGACCTTCACCACCGAAGCCGAGGAATCCGTCGGCGAAGACCGCGTCATTAAAGGTACGGTGCTGAAGCTCACCGGCACGCACGTGGTCGTCGACATTGGCGCCAAGTCCGAGGGCATGTTGCCGCTCGCCGAAGTTCTGGACCATGAGGGCAAGCCCCGGTTCCAGCCCGGCGACGAAATCGACGTGATGCGCGACAAGGGTGAGACCGAAGAGGGCTACATCAACCTCTCCCACCAGAAGGCACAGCGGCTGCGGGCGTGGGACGACATCGAGGCGGCGTACAACGAGAAAAAGCCCATCCGGGCGCTGGTCATCGACCGCATCAAGGGCGGCCTGACCGTCGACATCGCAGGCGCGCGCGCGTTTCTGCCCGGCTCACAAGTCGACCTGCGGCCCGTCCGCAACCTGGACGGCATGAAGGGCACCACCATCGAAGTTGCCATCATCAAGCTAAACAAGAAGCGCGGCAACATCGTGGTTTCGCGCAAGCAGCTGCTCGAAGAAGAGCAGAACGAGAAGAAATCCAAGACGCTCGAACATCTGGAAGAAAGCGCCATCCTGACCGGCGTGGTCAAGAACCTCACCGAGTACGGGGCCTTCGTCGACATGGGCGGCATCGACGGCCTGCTGCATATCACTGACATGTCCTGGGGACGCCTCACCCACCCGCGCGATCTCGTGAACGTGGGCGACCAGATCCAGGTAAAAGTCCTGAAGTTCGACAAGGACAAGCAGCGCGTCTCGCTGGGCTTCAAGCAGCTCACGCCGGACCCCTGGCTCGACGCCGAGCACCGCTATCCGGTGGGCGCGCACGTGGCCGGCCGGGTGATCAGCGTCACCGACTATGGCGCGTTCGTCGAGCTGGAGCAGGGCATCGAAGGCCTGGTCCACGTGAGCGAGATGACCTGGTCGAAGCGCATGAAGCATCCGTCGAAACTGGTCAATGTCGGCGACCAGGTCGAGTGCATCGTGCTCAACGTGAATCCCACCGAGCGCCGGATTTCACTCGGCATGCGCCAGCTCGCCACCAACCCATGGGATAGCCTGCACGAGAAGTTCCCGGTGGGCACGCAGGTGGAAGGCCGCGTACGCAACCTCACCGACTTTGGCGCCTTCATCGAAATTGAAGATGGCATTGACGGCCTGGTCCATGTCAGTAACCTGAGCTGGACCAAGCGGGTGAAGCATCCGTCGGAGGTCCTGAAGAAGGGGGATCGCGTGAAGGCCGTGGTCCTGGCCATCGAGCCTGATAAGCGCCGCCTTTCGTTGGGCGTGAAGCAGCTGCAGCCCGATGTCTGGGAGACGTTCTTCCAGCAGCATCATGTCGGCGATGTGGTGCACGGCAAGGTCTTGCGCGTGGCAACGTTCGGCGCGTTCGTGGAAATTGCCGAGGGTATCGAGGGCCTCTGCCACAATTCCGAGGCGATCGACGGCAACGGCCAGCAGGTGCATCTGGAGCCGGGCGTGGAGCACGACTTCAAGATCATCAAGATGAATCCGGAAGAAAAGAAAGTGGGTCTCAGCATCCGCGCGGTGGGCGAAGAAGCCTCACGCTCGGAAGTGGAGGCTTACAAGCACCCGGTCTCAACCTCGAGCACCAGTTCGACGATTGGCGAGCTGATTTCATGGAAGCGCGGCGGCGGCGAAAACAACTAGCTTTGGTGGCGCGGGCACGCCGGCCCGCGCGATGGCTCCGAAACGGGGAGAGGCCGCCAGCCTTGGCGGCCTTTTGCTCTTGTCAGGGCTCCACTTTGCGCCAGGTCCACAGGTTCACCGCGTACAAAACAATGCAGAAGAGATTTGCGGGGACGAAGCCGAATTGTGACGTCTTGAGCCCGATGATGCAAATGATGACGCTGTTCACGACGGCCAGCGCCCAGCCTTCCCAGCACCGCTTGCCCACCAGGATCGTAGAAAGAACTGTCAGCACGCAGGATAAATAATCAAGCCGCAACACGACGAAGGAAACCTCCGGGAGCTAGTTTGTCGCAATGTTGGGGCCAAGTCTGTGCTGTTGAGGTACCACGACGTAACGACGGTAACATCGCGCCAGGATAGATTTACACGGTGCTCCGGCGGACTTCCTCGCCGTCGCCCCGGGCCTGACCTCATCTCACAACTCGCCAGGCAGCAATCCTGAGGTGGGTGGGTAAAATGGCGACAGCAGTCGCCCGAGTCCGTTCCATCCATGGTTTGCCGAAACGTCCTTCCGTTGGCTCACATCGATCCCCTCTGACCAGCGTGTCATTGGGCAATTAGTTCGACGGAGCATGGTGGAAATGGGGTAAGCTTTAGTGTGTCCGATTAGGACTGGTTTGGGGGTGATGAGTGTGGCAGAGGTTCGATTGCAAGAAGGCGAGTCCCTGGAGAACGCCCTCCGTCGGTTCAAGCGCAAAGTTCAGACGGAAGACATCATTAAGGAAGTAAAGCGTCACTCCTACTACCTGAAGCCGGGCGAGAAGCGCCGACTGAAGCAAGCTTTGGCGCGAAAGCGCGCCCGAAAGAAGATTCGCAGAGAGCCCGATTGAGTTGCAACCATTGGGGCCGCTGCTGCCCAGCAGCGGCCTTCCCTTTTGCCACCCAGGCAGCGGGTTGGGGGGAAAGAACGCCAGGGCGCGCTGGATCTGCAAGATTCTAACCTCAGCCTGGCCGATTCCTGTCAAAGAATGGCTTGTGTGATGAGTGCTAGACCCCCATCGTCAGAACTGCCCGGAAGCGCACTCTGCCACTGATCATCTGGTCATAGGCTTCGGCTACTTTCGCGAGCGGATATTTCTCGATCATCGGCTTTACGCCACTCAATGCGCTGAAGCGCAACGTGTCCTCCGAGTCCATGGCGCTGCCCGACGCCCATCCCTGGAGCGCATTCTTTCCGCTGACGATTTGCATCACGCTCACGCTGATCGGTTCATGCGGAACGCCCACGATCAGCAGCTTCCCGTTGCCCGCGAGGCCGCCCACGATCGCCGAGATCGACGTTGCATCCGGCGCCGTAGCCAGAATCAGGCGTGCCCCGCCCAGCTTCCTCAATTCCGCCGCCGCATCGGTCGCGCCCGAATCGAGGTAGGCGTGCGCGCCCAGTTTCCTGGCCAGGGGCTCCTTGTCGCCGCCGCGCCCAATGGCCACGGTGTGGAACCCCATTTGCCGAGCATACTGAACGCCCAGGTGACCGAGTCCACCGATTCCTTGAACGGCGACCAGATCTCCGCCTCTGGCCCCCGAGTTACGCATCCCATTGAAGACGGTGATGCCCGCGCACAGCAGAGGAGCGGCTTCTTCAGCCGACAATTCATCCGGAAGCGCGGCAACCGCCTCCGCGGGAATGATGGTGTACTCGCCGTAGCCGCCGTCAAAACTGATCCCCGTGACCTTGCCGTTCTGGCAGAGGATGAAATCTCCGCGCCGGCAGTACTCACAGACGAAGCAATGCCCGCCGTGCCAGCCCACACCCACACGCTGTCCCCGCTTCCATTGCGTGACGCCTGCTCCCACGGCATCGATGCGGCCGCTGATCTCATGCCCCGGCACACGCGGGAACTGGAGCCCCGGATACAAGCCCTGCTTGACCAGGCTATCGCTGTGACAGATCCCGCACGCTTCGACCTTCATGCGAACCTGTCCGGGCCCCGGCTGTGGGATATCCCGTTCGACAATCTCGAACGGCCCGCCAGCCTTCGATACTTGTGCGACTTTCATACCGGCCATGCTCTCCTCCGGATGGTTGGGAATGACTGGGACTTGAGTGCCGATCAGTGCGTGCAGTAGAGGCGCTGCTTGCCGCGTCTCAAACGGGACAAGCTCCGTCTCTACCCTAGAGATGCTGGGAGGAGCTTACGGGATTCGCAGCGCGAATCTGCCCGATTCCCGAGCTTGGCGTGCTCGTTCCCTGGGTTCGACTCAGCGATTGTCGATCTTGAGGTTGATGTTTACCTGCTGGCGGTTGTCGAACTGGCTCACGGTCTTGGTGTCGCTCTTGTGCCCGTTGAACTGGGCGTAGACCTCGTAGTCGATGTTCGGAGAAAGAGACGGGAAGCGGTAAACACCGTCCTCGCCAACGATATAGGTCTTGACCGCGCGAGTGCGCGTGTTGGTGAGGTAAACCACCGCGTTGGGAAGCGGGGCGTCCTGGCGGTCCATAACCTTGCCAGTCAGGGTGCGGCTATTGTCCCCCTTCTTGTCAAAAGGGCTGGCAGCGGCGGCAAGGCCGACCACCAGCAGCAGGAACGCTACGACTGACGCCTTCTGCATCGATCTCTCCCAGAAACACCTTACCACTGCCCACTACTTTAGATGCAGACCGATGTCAGTGCGTTCATCCGATTCGATGTGGACGGTAACCTCCTCGCCCGGCTGTAACCGCGTTCTATTCAACGACTTAAATCCACTTAAGTCGGCCCAGATTACGTAATCAGCCTTCCCCGCCGGCAACCTCAGGGCAAACTCGCCGCGGTGGTCAGAGTAGAGTTCCCACTTGGCCTTCTTCTGATCGGCGCGGCGGACCTTCACGGGCACGCCATACACCGGGTGGTTGTCCGGCCCCCAGACGGTGCCGAAGATGAGCGCATATGGTTTACGGGGATCCTGCGGAGCATGGGCCTGCCCGGGGGTGGGCCGAACGAAACCCACCAGAGCCAGAGTCAGCAGAAATAGGGAAAACCGGAGGCCGCGGCGCGAGAGATTTTGAAGCCCGGGGGCGTGCTGGCGATTACAGGTCACCGTCCTCGCTTTCCTCTTCTTCCTCTTCTTCGTCTTCTTCTTCCGCGACCGGCTTCAGTTCGATGGGATTGACGGTCACGATCTCGAAGTCGGTGCCGCACTCGGGGCAGGAAACGACTTCACCCTCGTCAACCTCATCCTCCTCGATGTCGAGGTCGCTTTCACATTCGGGACAATAAACCATGAATGCCTCCGTGCCAGGGTATACCCTGATAATATTTAATTCTCCCGGGCCTGCGGTCAAGTGCTCTGCATTTTCGGACGATACCAACGTTACGGAAGCTTTACAGATGCACCGAACGGCCTGTTTTGCATTCCCGGGCTCCCCGCTCGCTGCCATGGAAAGAAAGAAAACCGCGCCGACATTTTCTATCACAGCTCTGATGCCTCGGGCTGTAATTGGGATAGTTCTGATTTTCTCTCCGTTGGCACAATCGCAAGACCCCACCGGGAACCGTCTAACGGCAGACCCGAAAATTGCTGCCGCTCTCAAAGACATCTCCGCAAAGCGGATCCAGGCTAACATCGAGAAATTGGTTAGCTTCGGGACCCGCCTGACGCTCTCGGCACAGGATCCGGCCTCGGTTTCGGCTGGGCACGGGATTGGCGCTGCGCGCGAATGGATCAAGTCGGAGTTCGAGCGCTATTCGAAAGACTGTGGCGGCTGTCTCGAAGTGAAGACGGACTCGTTCACGGAAGGTCCCGCGGACCGGATTCCCAAGGCGATCCAGATCACCAATGTTTACGCGGTGTTGAAGGGGGCCGATCCGGAGAATGCCCAGCGGATTGTGCTGGTCACCGGACATTACGACTCGCGCAACAGCGATACCTTCGACGTCCAGGGAGACGCTCCGGGTGCGAACGATGATGGCAGCGGCACGGCGGTGAGCCTGGAGTGCGCGCGGATCCTGAGCAAGCCGAAGTTTCCGGCCACCATCATCTTCCTCGCAGTGGCGGGAGAAGAGCAGGGCCTGAACGGCAGCCAGCACTTCGCGCAGATCGCGAAGCAGCAAGGATGGAATATCGAAGCGGTGCTCAATAACGATATCGTGGGCGGGAACAAGGGCCCCGAGCAGGAACCTGGTGTGGTCCGCGTGTTCTCGGAGGGCGTGCCGGTGGCGGCCGACGAGAAACAATTGCGGCAGATCCGGAGCTTGGGCGGTGAGAACGATTCGAATTCACGGGAACTGGCACGCTACATCGCAGACCTAAGCCGGGCCTACGAAATCGGGGTCAAGCCGCTCCTGATATTCCGGCTGGACCGCTATCTCAGGGGTGGGGATCACCGCTCCTTCAATCAGCAGGGTTTCGCGGCGGTGCGCTTTACGGAGTACCGGGAAGACTTCAATCACCAGCATCAGAATGTGCGCACGGAAAACGGAATCGAGTATGGCGATTTGCCGAAGTTCGTGGATTTCGATTATGTGGCCAACGTCGCGCGGGTCAATGCGGCTACCCTGGCGTCGCTGGCGTCCGCGCCCGCGCCTCCGGCCAACGTTCGGCTTGACACCGGCAAGCTGGAAAATGACACGACGCTCACGTGGGAACCTGCGCGGGGCGCGAGCCTCTACGAGGTCGTGTGGCGGGCGACCAGCAGTCCCGAGTGGGAGCATGCGCAGAAGGTCGGGAACACCACGCGGGCTACTTTGAAACTCTCCAAAGATAATGTGATTTTCGCGGTCCGGGCGGTTGATAATGAAGGGCACCCCAGTTTGCCGGTGGTGCCGGAGCCGGAGCGCTGAGCACCCGTTGAATCCGGACGAGCATCGAGACAGGAGAAGAATTTGATCCGCCGAAGCGGTAGAGAGATGACGCTGAGCTTCCCACCGTTCACCAAAGCGGTGATCTGGTTGCTCGCGATTAACACGGTCGCATTCCTCGGGCTGAGCGCCTTCGGCACAAATGACTCGATTCTCTGGGTCTACTACCACATCGGGTTGGTGCCGTCTGCGGTGGTTCTGCACCTGAATATCTGGCAGATCGTGACCTACAGCTTCATCCACGTGGACTTTTGGCACTGGTTCGGAAATATGCTGGGCATCTGGATGTTTGGGTCGACCTTTGAAAGCTCTTGGGGCACGCGAAGGTTCCTGGAACTGTTTTTTACGGGAGTGATCGGAGCCGCCCTGACGACGATCATCCTCTCGTTCGCCCATATTCTGACGAACCCATCCCTCCCAACCGTGGGGGCCTCGGGGGGACTGTTTGCCATCCTGATGGCCTTTGGACTCGTGTTCGGGGAAAACGAGATCTTTCTTTTTCCGTTCCCGTTCCTGATCAAGGCCAAGTATTTCGTGCTGATCCTGATCGTCGTAACGGTCGCGTTTGCGATCCGGGGCGGCGGAACCACGGCCTACCTCGCGCACCTGGGCGGCCTGTTCTTCGGTTATCTGTACGTGAAATATGCTCCCACCCGGGGGATGTTCGGCCGCTTCTCGTTTTCCGAGTGGTACTACGGACTGCACAATTCCTACTACCGCTGGAAGCGCCGCCGGGCCGCGCGGAAGTTCGAAGTCTATATGCGGGAGGAGCATAACCGCCAAGTGAAGTTTGATGAGCTCGGCAATTTCGTGCCTCCGGAAGAAGACAAGAAGAAGAATGGCGGGTCGAAGTCGGGGTGGGTGAACTAGAAATAACCCTCAACCACAGAGGACGCAGGGCCGAAGAACCATCTCTCGGGACCACGGGCTCTTGCAGGCAGTGAAATCTCACCGCGAAGGGCACTGAGGCCGCACCGAAATTCTGGACCAGAACTCCGGCTGTCCGGCGGGTATCGACGCTTTGGATGGGGAGACCGCGGCGCTGAAATCGGTCGCGCAGGTCGCCGCGGTGGAGGAACTGGTGGTTGCGATCGGGACCGCGGTCGGTGGAGAGTTGCTTGCGATTGACGCGAAGGGAATCGCCCATCGGTGGGAGGAGACGGGCGACGGTGCGGGCGCTAACCGGAACGCCGAAGTCACTCAGCGCCAGGGCAACCTTGGCGGTGGTTTGCCGCGATCCGTGATGGGGTCACCGGCGGTGTCGTATTCGAGCAGGAACTCGATTCGGGTGACGATGTCGGGGGGGGTTTTCAACGGCCTTGCGTCCGCCGCCCGTACGGCGGGTGCGTCCCGGCGTCACATTCTGATCGAGCAGTTGCTGGCGCCCGCGGGCGACGGTGTGCGGATCCAGGCCGAGGAATTCGGCCAAGATACGGTCGCCGCCGTGCCCCAGCTTGATCGATTCCAGGCCGGCGAACAGGCGGCGCTGCTGCTCGTCCAGCAAACTGTAGAACAACACGATGGCGGCCCGGAGTTCATGGGGAGAAACCTGGAGAGCGGAGGCGTCGGCCCGCAGAGGAACGGTGAGTGCGGTTTGTCGAGTGCGGATCTGATCCCGTGCCTGCCGGCTATCGGGGGAAGTGTACAGGAAGCGTCCGGCCACCTCGGCGCGGCGTAAGCGTCCTTGGCGGACCAGATCGTGGAGAGGACCTTGGACCTCAGCATGGAGTGCGTCCGCCAGTTCGTCGGCGAAGCAGCCGCGCGGGGAGCGATGGACGAAGGATTCGAGGGTGGCGCCCAGCGTGCCGTAACGGGAGAACCAGACCGCATGGCGGGACCACAGGCCGGCATCGTCGAAGCGGACGGTTTCACGGAGGGCGTAATAGCGCCCGCGGTGAGTGTAACTGGAGAGGTAGTCGAGGCGCTTGAGTTTGCGAAAGACGGTGAGGCTCGCGGAGGTGCCGAGAGCGTCCTTGAGTTCCGGCAAGGTGGCGATCTGGTGGCGCAGCAAGTGCTTGCGCAGGACTTGGGGGTCGAAGGACAGGGGACGCATAATGTTATAGTTCCGATTGGCTTGCGAGCATAACCGGAACTATAACACAACCGGAAGCACCCATGGGGCGTGTGATCTATGGTGGTTCGAGGCAATGATTACGGGAACAAGAGCTGCACCTGTCCTTCCCTAACGAAGCGCGCGCAAGCTCAGCTGAATGATCTAGGTACGACTGCGCCTGAGCAGTTGTTCTTGCGTCAATCCTAAGAAGAGATGTTCGCTCTGGATGGGTGTCGATGGCGCAAGGATCCGCATTCACGTAGGTGTTCCCGAACACATGCCCCGTCCAACCCGATTGTGTCCATAGCGAGGTCCCCCGCGAATCGCCAACCGTGTCCTCTGTTGGCATAAGTCCAGTCCCTGTGACGACTGCCACCTGCCCCTAGTGGCGGACGTGTAGGTCGTCGCTCTCGACTGTAAGCTCAGACCGCCGATTCCCGAAGAAGGCGAAGCACTGCGCTCGGTTCCCGGCTACCAGCGCCTTTCTCCAAAGAGCTCCTGAAACGCCGCGCGGATCGACTGCGCGAGATTCCCGCCGCCATTCGCATTCTTGCCCGTCTTGAAATTCAAGTCGTGACCAGCGCCCTCCACGATTAGCAATTTGGTTTGAGCTGGCACGAGCTGTAGAGCCCTCTCGATTTCCTCCACCGACCCGAACGGATCGCGCGTTCCCTGCACGAACAGGCTGGGAGTGCGCAGACCAGGCAGGTGCTGGGTGCGGAGCTGGTCCGGCTTGCGCGGTGGATGCAAGGGATAGGAGAGCAGCAGGAGGCCGTCCACAGGATCGGGCTCTGCGGCACAGAGCATGGTCGATTGACGGCCGCCGTAGGAGTGGCCGCCCAGGAAGATGCGTCCCGACCCAAGCTTGCGCACGGCGGCGACGGCGCTCTTCAGGCCCGCACGGTCGCGGGAGGCGTCTCCCGGCCCCGGTGGGCCATGGGGGCGTACCTGGCGGTACGGGAGATCGCAACGGAGGACCGTGCATCCGGCCGCGGCGAATGCCTCCGCCAGCGCGATGAGCAACGGCGCCTGGGCGTTTGAGCCGGCACCATGGGTGAGGATCAGGCAGTCGCCGGTGGAGTTCTCAGGCTGGTGCAGATAGCCGCGGACGGCCGGTTCGAGCGACCGGTCAAGGAAGGATTCGACATTGAAAGTTGCCGACAAGGGCAGTCTCCGACCTCACAGCGGGATTTCTTCCAGGCTCTCGTGGACCTTGACGATGCGGATCTCGTGCGCGAGCTTGGCCCAGCGGCGTTGCGCCTCGGGGTCTTCGAGCGCCGCGCGGCGGGCCTCGTCCGACCTCCAATAACGCGCCAGCACATACTCGCCGTCGGGACTTCCCCGGTAGAGGATGTCGCGGCTGTAACCGCCTTTGGCCAGCACCGCGGAGAGCTCTCGTACGGTGGCGAGAGCTTGCTGCTCCTGGCCATCCAGGGGGACAAAGACTGCGACGGAGAGAATTTCGTGTGACATATTGCGCGCAGCGACGAATTCGATTTCCAGAAACCGCTCTGCACCAAGCATGCAGATCGCTTCGGTATTCTTTCGCCCCTGCGGGGCTCCCCTTTCCTGCTTTCGCGTTCCCAGGGCTTATGCCGTGGGCTTCATTCGTGCCGCCGAGCGGCGGCTGGCTGAGTTCCTTCTTGGTCCCGTCGCCGCTGCGAACCGGCCCTCATTTCTTGCGCGCCCGGCGTGGCCCGCTGCGCGTGGGCGGTTGATTCTCCACCGTCACGGTGTGCAGGCGCATGAAATTCGTTGAGCCGGACGCCATCTGGGTCCCCGCAACCACGCCCAGTACGTCTCCCGCTTTCAGCTGGCCCTGGCGAAGCAATTCGCGCTCGGCGGTGTTCACCATGTCTTCGGCGGAGCGGGCCAGCCCTTTGCGCTGTACCGGGTGGACGCCCCACAACAAGTTCATACGATTGCACACCGGTCCCGTATGACTGAAGGCGTAGACGTCAACCTTGGGGCGGTACTTCGAAATCAGGCGCGCGGTGTTACCCGTTTCCGTGAAGACGGCGATTGCCCCCATGGGCAGATCTTCTGCGGCAAGCGCGATGGATTCGCAGATGGCCTCCGCAACCGTAAGATGTGGACGATGGCGGCGACGGCGTTGCTCCGTCGATGAGGTCATGTTGTGCTCGGCCTCGACCACGATGCGACTCATCATGGCGACGGCTTCCCGCGGGTACTGGCCGCTGGCGGTTTCCGCGGAAAGCATGACGGCATCGGTCCCGTCGAATATCGCGTTGGCCACGTCGCTGGCTTCGGCGCGGGTGGGGCGCGGGTTCTCGATCATCGACTCGAGCATCTGGGTGGCGATAATGACCGGCTTGCGCCATTCGGCGGCACGGCGAATCACGTGCTTCTGGATGATGGGAACCTGCTCGGGGAGCATCTCCACGCCCAGGTCACCCCGCGCCACCATGACGCCGTCCGCAGCTTCGAAGATTTCCTCCAATTGCTCAAGTGCCTGGGGCTTCTCCAGCTTGGCGATCACCGGGACGTCGCCGCCCTGGTCGAGGATGAGTTCCCTGACCTCGCGCACGTCCGAAGCGGAGCGAACGAAGGAAATGGCCACCAAATCCACGTCATGCTTGAGGCCGAATTCCAGGTCCTTGCGGTCTTTCTCGGTGAGCGCGGGGATGGTGAGCGCCACGCCCGGGAGGTTGATGCCCTGATGCTGGCCGAGCAAACCGCCATTGACGACGACACACTCGACGTCCTCGCCGTGGAGTCGGCGGACGCGCAGCTCGATCAGACCGTCGGAGAGCAGCACGCGAGCACCCGGAACAACTTCGCGAGCCAGCCCGTGGAAGGTGGTTGCAATGAGAGTGGGCGTGCCCACCACGTCCCGGGGCGTGATCGTCACCAGCGAGCCGGTCTTGAGCATGACGGGCTCGTGTGATCTGAGGCGTCCGGTGCGGATCTTGGGGCCCTGGAGATCCTGCAGAATACCGACCGTGCGGCCTTCCTTGCGGGCCGCCTTGCGGATACGTGCGATATTGCGGGCGTGGTCTTCGTGGGCACCGTGGGAGAAGTTCAGGCGGGCGACATCCATCCCCAGGCGGAGCAGGTCTCGCAGCGTGGCTTCCGAGTTGGAGGCGGGCCCGACGGTGCAGATGATCTTGGCGCGGCGCGGATTCACACGACCTGTGTCGGCGCGCAGCGCGAGCGTCTCGGCGCGATCCGCATCCATGTGCAGAGTGGAGGGGTCACCAGCTACCAGGTCGAACTTTCCCTGTTTCAAATCACTTGCTCCCCAGTGCTGACGGAGGACCTGAGGTGGATGCTGCGATGCAAGCAGCGCCTGAAGGCGCGTTCATGAAGGTGCTCAAGGCGTGTGTGCCCTCGAGCGGCGAAAGCCGCTGCCCATGGATCATACCGGCGGCACGCCCAAACACGAGCCCGGATACGAACCTTCATCGCCGAGGACGCGCGCCCATTGCAATTCCAGCCATCGTCAGCGCGCCACGACGTTGGTGGCGTTCGACTCCAGCAGTTCCCGCCCCAGGAACGCGCGCGGAAACAGCATGGCGTTGAATTCGGCGCCGATCAGCACGATGAGCGAGATCATGTACATCCACACCAGCAGGGCGATACCTGCGCCCAGCGAGCCGTAAATAATGCTGTAGTCCGCGTAGCCGTGCAGGTACCAACTGAAGATCGTGGTGGCGATGAACCACATGCCGGTGGCCAGAGTGGCGCCGGGCAGTACGCTGTGCCACGGCTGGGTACGCGGGACGGCATTGTGATAGATCAGCGCGATCACCGCGATGCTGGTGAGCGTTGCAATCACCCAGCGAATCGCGCCCCACAGCAGCAGGATATACGGGCCGAACTGGTGCCCTAGGTGGTACAGGATGCGACCTTCAATGCCCGCGCCGAATGCCACCAGCACGGTGGCGAAGGTCAACGGGATGCCGGCCATGATCACCAGCGAGAAGGCGATCAGGCGCTCTTTCAACAGCCCCCAGGTCTTGGGGAGCTGGTAGGCGTTGCGAAACCCTTCCATCCAGGAAATCATGGTTCCGGAGGCGGTCCAGAGCGTCAGGAGCGAGGTGCCGACCAACAGACCGACAGGACGCTGCGAGGTGCCGCGCAGATAAGCGATGGCGGTCGACGATCCAGCAGGAAGAATGCGTCCCAGGGCATAGGAGATTTCGCGCAGGTAGGCGTCTCCGCGGCGTAGCGTGGCAAGCACCGAGCCCACCACCAGCAGCGCGGGGAAAAACGTCAGGATCGACGAATAAGCCGACGCCTTGGCGACCGCGAACTGGTCATGCTCGAAGGCACGCCAGGTCGCCAGGCGCAGCAGGCGGAAGAAGCGCAGCATCGCTGGCCATAGAGTAGGGCTGGTGGCGTGCGGGTGCAACTGCGAAATACGGCCATGTACTTCCTGCGGTCCAAAATGCTGGGGGTTGGCATTCATAGGAAATTGGGAAGCGAAGGGGCGGCCGACGCCGCCCCTTCACAAATGTTCCCTGTTCTTACTCCGCAGCCAGTTCCTCGGTCTCGCCTTCGTGCCGCATCATTTCGAGGGCCCGTTCCGCTTCCTCGTAGGCAGCAGAGACCTCCTCTTGTACCTTGGCGGCAGCCTCTTCCATTTCTGGCGAGAGGCGTACGTTGCGGTAGTACTCCATGCCGGTGCCGGCAGGAATGAGGCGGCCGACGATCACGTTCTCCTTGAGGCCGCGCAGGTGATCAACCGCTCCCTGGATGGAGGCTTCGGTCAGCACGCGCGTGGTCTCCTGGAACGAAGCGGCCGAGATGAACGAGTCCGTCGAGAGCGACGCTTTCGTGATTCCGAGCAGCAGCGGGCGGCCCGTCGCCGGACGTCCACCTTCCTTGATCACGCGGTCGTTCTCTTCGGCGAAGCGGAACTTGTCGACCTGCTGCTCGAGCAGGAATGACGTGTCGCCGACGTCTTCCACCTTGCGCCAACGCATCATCTGGCGAACGATCACCTCGATGTGCTTATCGCTGATGTTGACGCCCTGGAGCCGGTAGACTTCCTGGATTTCGTTCACCAGGTAGGCTTGCAGCTCCTTTTCGCCGAGCACAGCGAGGATATCGTGCGGGTTGAGCGGGCCGTCCATGAGCGGTTCGCCCGCCTTGACGCGCTCGCCTTCCTGCACGTTGATGTGAACGCCCCGCGGCACCGAATACTCTTTTTCGGTTCCGTTGTCGGCGACCACGTAGATCTTGCGCTGGCCCTTCGAAACCTCGCCGAACTTCACCGTGCCATCGATTTCGCTGATGACCGCGGTTTCATGCGGCTTGCGGGCTTCAAACAGCTCAACCACCCGCGGCAGACCACCGGTAATGTCCTTGGTCTTGGTGGTTTCGCGCGGGATCTTCGCCAGCACGTCACCCGGGGCGGCGGTATCGCCGTCCTGCACCATGAGGTGAGCGCGGGAGGGCATCAGGTACCGCTTGTTGCCCTTGCCTTTGATCACGATGGCTGGCTGGCGCTTCTCGTCGGGCGAATCCGCCACGACGTGACGTGACAGACCGGTGACTTCGTCCACCTCTTCGTGCAGCGTGACGCCTTCCTGCAAGTCCTTGAACTGGACCGTGCCGCCGATTTCGGTAAGGATCGCGAAGGTGTAGGGATCCCACTCGACCATCACCTGACCGAGCGTGACCGGATCGCCTTCGTTGACCTTGACCTTGGCGCCGTACACGACCGCATAGCGCTCGCGTTCGCGGCCCTTGTCGTCGACCACCGCGATCGAGCCCTGGCGGTTCATCACCACCAGGTCGCCGGACTTCGCCTTGACGGTCTGGAGGTTGATGAAGCGCGCCGTGCCGTTGTTCTTGGCATCGAGGCGCGATTGCTCGGAGACTCGCGAAGCCGTACCGCCGATGTGGAAGGTACGCATCGTGAGCTGTGTTCCGGGTTCGCCGATCGACTGCGCCGCAATGACGCCGGTCGCTTCGCCCAGTTCGACCAGTCGGCCGGAGGCCAGGTTGCGGCCGTAACACATGACGCAGACGCCGCGCTTGGACTCGCAGGTCAGCACCGAACGGATCTTCACCCGCTCGATACCGGCCGCCTGAATGGAGCCAGCTAGCTCTTCGGTGATCTCCTGGTTGATGTCGACGATGACGTTGCCGTCATAGTCCTTGATCTTCTCGAGCGACACGCGGCCGACGATGCGGTCGCGCAGCGGCTCGATGATCTCGCCGGCTTCCACGATACCGGAGACGTAGATGCCGTCCACCGTGCCGCAGTCGTACTCGCTGATGATGACGTCCTGCGCGACGTCGACCAGGCGGCGAGTCAGGTAGCCGGAATCCGCGGTTTTGAGCGCGGTATCCGCCAGACCCTTACGAGCTCCGTGCGTCGAGATGAAGTACTCCAACACGGTCAGCCCTTCGCGGAAGTTCGCCGTGATGGGGGTCTCGATGATTTCGCCCGACGGCTTGGCCATCAATCCGCGCATGCCCGAGAGCTGGCGGATCTGTTGCTTCGATCCGCGAGCGCCGGAGTCGGCCATGACGTAAATCGGGTTGAGCCCGCCTTCTTTGTCGCGCTGCTGCATCTGGCCGAACATTTCGTCGGCAACTTTTTCCGTGATGGCCGACCAGATCTCGATGACCTTGTTGTAGCGTTCGCCGTTCGTGATGGCGCCGTCCAGGTATTGCTGCTGAACGCTGACACCCTGCTTCTCGGCATCGCGAACCAGCGTCTTCTTGTTGTCCGGAACCACCATGTCGTCGATCCCAATCGAGAGGCCGGCGCGGGTCGCAAAATTGAAGCCGAGCGACTTGATCTCGTCCAGCATCTTGACAGTGACCTCCAGCCCAAAACGCAGGTAGCAGTAATTCACCAGCTGGCCGATCCCCTTCTTCTTCAGCAGACCGTTGATGTACGGCATGCTCTCGGGCAGGTGATCGTTCAGGATGGCGCGGCCCACGGTCGTGTTCAGGAAGCTGCGCTCGTAGTGCACTTCGTCGGTGTGCGTGATGTCCTGATCATCGTAGGCGGTGGTCAGATCGATCACTTCACCGGTGTAGCGCAAGCGGATCGGAGAGAGCGTCTCCACTTCGCCGGCTTCCATCGCAAGCAACACCTCGTCGATGTTGGCGAATGCGCGCCCTTCACCTTTCGCGCCCGGCTTGGCTTTGGTCAGGTAGTAAAGACCGAGGACCATGTCCTGGGTAGGCACGGTGATCGGCTGACCCGATGCGGGAGACAGGATGTTGTGCGACGCCAGCATCAGTACGCTGGCTTCGACCTGCGCCTCCGGAGACAGCGGGATGTGCACCGCCATCTGGTCGCCATCGAAGTCGGCGTTGAACGCTGTGCAGACCAGCGGGTGAATCTTAATGGCCTTGCCCTCTACCAGCACCGGCTCGAACGCCTGGATGCCCAGGCGGTGGAGGGTTGGGGCGCGATTCAAGAGCACCGGGTGGTCTTTAATCACCTCTTCGAGAATGTCCCAAACGATGGGTTCCTGCTGTTCCACCATTTCCTTGGCTTGCTTGATGGTGGTGCAGTGGCCCGTTTGTTCGAGGCGGTGATAGATGAACGGCTTGAAGAGCTCGAGCGCCATCTTCTTGGGAAGACCGCACTGGTGCAGCTTCAGCTCGGGACCGACCACGATCACCGAACGGCCGGAGTAGTCGACGCGCTTGCCGAGCAGGTTCTGACGGAAACGGCCCTGCTTGCCCTTCAAGGTGTCGGACAGCGACTTCAGGGGGCGGTTGTTGGCGCCACGCAGAACGCGGCCACGGCGTCCGTTATCGAACAGCGCATCGACGGCTTCCTGCAGCATGCGCTTTTCGTTCCGCACGATGACTTCCGGAGCATGCAGGTCCATCAGCTTCTTCAACCGGTTGTTGCGGTTGATGACGCGGCGATAGAGGTCGTTCAGATCGGAGGTTGCAAAACGGCCGCCGTCCAACGGAACCAGGGGACGCAGCTCCGGCGGAATAACCGGAATCACGTCGAGGATCATCCAGTTGGGCTTGTTGCCGCTCTTGCGGAACGCCTCAACGACTTTCAGACGTTTGGCGTACTTGAGGCGCTTCTGCAGCGACGCCTCGTTCTTCATCTTCTCGCGTAGTTCGCCGGAGAGTCCTTCGATATCAACGCGCTTGAGCAGCTCTTTGATGGCTTCCGCGCCCATCATGGCCTTGAAGCCGGCGGCGCGATACTGCTGGTCGAGTTCGCGGTACTTGGCTTCGTCCTTGATGATCTCGCGTTCTTTCACCGGAGCATCCCCCGGCTCGACCACCACGTAGGCCTCGAAGTAGAGGACCGACTCCAGGTCGCGCAAGGAGATGTCGAGCAGGTGACCGATGCGGCTGGGCAAGCCCTTGAAGAACCACACGTGCGAGCAAGGCGATGCCAGCTCGATGTGGCCCAGGCGCTCACGGCGAACTTTCGACAGCGTGACTTCCACGCCGCACTTGTCGCAGATCACGCCCCGGTGCTTCATGCGCTTGTACTTGCCGCACAGGCACTCCCAGTCGGTTACTGGACCAAAGATTCGCGCGCAGAACAGGCCGTCGCGCTCGGGCTTAAAGGTGCGGTAGTTGATAGTTTCGGGCTTGGTGACTTCACCATGCGACCAACTCCGGATTTTTTCCGGAGATGCCAGGCTGATGCGGATCGCATCGAAATCGGCAATCGGGTTCGCCATGTCAAAGGGGCTCGAACGATACAAGGTGATCCTCCGCTGTGTGCGGCGTTGCGCGGCCGCGTGCGGTTCTCTTCAGTTTTCAGTTCCCGGCTCTCAGTTCTCAGCTGAATTCCGGGTCTGATCTATTCTCACTTTGCCGCGCCGAGAACGGGTCCAGCAAAGCATCGTTTTCTCAATCTCTTCCTGATCTTTTCGCTCGGGACTCAGCCCCGGCTCGGAGAACCGGGAGCTGAGCCCGAGACTGGTTTGTTAATCGGCTGCCACGGGCGCGACCGGCTTCTTCTCGCTCAGCGCGACCTTGATCAACTCCACATCCAGGCAGAGCGACTGCAGTTCGCGAATCAGCACGTTGAAGGATTCGGGCACGCCGGGTTCCATGGCGGCCTCGCCCTTCACGATGGCCTCGTAAATCTTGGTCCGGCCATACACGTCGTCGGACTTCGCCGTGAGCAGTTCCTGCAGGATGAATGCCGCCCCGTACGCTTCGAGCGCCCAGACTTCCATTTCCCCGAAGCGCTGGCCGCCGAACTGCGCCTTGCCACCCAGCGGCTGCTGCGTGATCAGCGAGTACGGACCGATGGAGCGAGCGTGAATCTTGTCGTCCACCAGGTGCGACAGCTTCAGCATGTAGATGTAGCCGACGGTGACCGGCTGTTCGAACTTCTCGCCCGTCATGCCGTCGTGCAGAGCGGTCTTGCCGGAGGTCGGCAGACCGGCCCGCTCGAGCAGCGTCTTGATCTCGTGCTCACGGGCGCCGTCAAACACCGGCGATCCCGAGAAAACGCCGTCCACCAGGCTGGGAGCCACCAATTCCAGTTCTTCCTCGCTGAGGTCGGAAACGATGTCCGCCAAAGCCGTGTCCTTGAACAAGGCCTTCAGTTCGCGCCGGATGGCTTCCGAGCGGGTGTTCTCCGCGAGGATCTGGGCGACCTTTTTGCCGAGTTCGAAGCCGGCCCAACCGAGGTGGGTTTCAAGAATCTGTCCCACGTTCATACGGCTGGGTACGCCCAGCGGGTTGAGGACGATTTCGACCGGCGTCCCGTCGGCGAGGTACGGCATATCCTCTTCCGGCAGGATGCGCGCGATCACGCCCTTGTTCCCGTGACGTCCGGCCATCTTGTCGCCCACGCTCAGCTTGCGCTTCATGGCGACGTAGACCTTGACCAGCTTGATCACGCCGGGGGGCAGTTCGTCGCCCTTGGTGAGCTTGTCCTTCTTCTCGTTGACGATCTTCTTGAGCACGTCGATCTGGCGCGAGGTCATTTCCTCGATCTCGTCGATCTGCTCATTCACCCGCGGGTCCTTATCGTTGTACTTGATACGCTTCAAGTTGCGGGTCGAAATGCGCTCGATCGTGTCGCGGTCGAGGATGCCGCCCTTGGTCAGAAGACGCTTGTTGGTGCGCTCGTCGTGCAGATCGGCCTGCACCTCCTTGCCGCCCAACAAACCCTCCAAACGCTTCAGGCGCTCGTCGGTCAGAATTCGGATTTCGTCCGAAAGGTTCTTTTCGAGCTTCGCGATCTGCTGCTCTTCAATCGCTTTGGCGCGCTCGTCTTTTTCCTGGCCCTTGCGCGAGAAGATCTTCACATCGACCACCACGCCTTCGATTCCGGGCGGGCAGTAGAGGGAAGCGTCGCGCACGTCGCCGGCTTTTTCACCGAAGATCGCGCGCAGCAGTTTCTCTTCCGGCGTGAGCTGGGTTTCACCCTTGGGCGTAACTTTGCCCACCAGGATGTCGCCCTGCTTGATGGTCGCGCCGATGCGAATGACGCCGGCTTCGTCCAGGTTGCGCAGCATGGACTCGCTGACGTTGGGAATGTCGCGCGTGACTTCTTCCGGACCCAGCTTCGTGTCGCGCGCCTCGATCTCGAACTCCTCGATGTGGACCGAGGTGTAGTAATCCTCCTTCACCATCTTCTCCGAGACCAGGATCGCGTCCTCGAAGTTGTAACCGCGCCAGGGCATGAAGGCGACCAGGACGTTGCGTCCCAGCGCCAACTCGCCGAAGTCGGTGCAAGGACCGTCGCCGATGACCTGTCCTTTCACAACCCGCTGCCCCTTTTGCACGATCGGCTTCTGGTTGATGCAAGTGTTCTGATTCGAGCGCTTGAACTTGGTGAGCTGGTAGATGTCGCTGCCCACCTCGCGCGAGAGCTGCCCGGGGTGATGCTCGCCTTCCACGCGCACGATGATGCGCTCGGAGTCGACCGAGTCGATGATGCCGTTGCGGCGGGCCAGGATGACGGCGCCCGAGTCGCGCGCCGTAACCCCTTCCATGCCGGTTCCAACGATCGGCGCCTGGGCGCGCAAGAGCGGCACCGACTGGCGCTGCATGTTGGCACCCATCAGGGCTCGGTTCGCGTCGTCGTGCTCAAGGAACGGAACCAGCGAAGCAGCCACCGAAACAAGCTGCTTCGGGCTGACGTCGACGTAGTCGACTTCTTCCCGGTTCACCAGCACAAAGTTTCCGGCCTTGCGGGCGTTCACCAGCTCGGCAACGATGCGTCCCTTGTCGTCCAACTCGATGTTCGCCTGGGCGATGACGTGACGGTCTTCCTCCCAAGCCGACAGATAGAACGAGAAAGGTTCGATCTCCGCGGGACGCTTGCGGCGCTCCTTGAGATCGGCGTTGATCTTCTCGATTTCGTGTTTTTCGATGTGATCCCCGACCTTACGGTCGCTGTCGCCCGCGTTGACGATGCTGACGTAGTCGACCACGCGCGCGTTCTTGACTTTCCGGTACGGCGACTCGATAAACCCGTAGTCGTTGATGCGGGCGTAACAGCTCAGCGACGAGATCAGACCGATGTTCGGACCTTCCGGCGTCTCAATCGGGCAGATGCGGCCGTAGTGCGTCGGGTGTACGTCGCGGACTTCGAATCCAGCGCGTTCGCGCGACAGACCGCCCGGCCCCAGGGCCGAGAGACGCCGCTTGTGCGTGATCTCCGACAGCGGGTTGGTCTGATCCATGAACTGCGAGAGCTGCGAGGATCCAAAGAACTCGCGGATGGCCGCCATCACCGGCTTCGCGTTGACCAGATCGTGCGGCATGGCGGTCGACATTTCCTGGTACACGCTCATCTTTTCCTTGATGGCGCGCTCCATGCGGACCAGGCCGATGCGGAACTGGTTCTCCATCAACTCACCGACCGCGCGCACCCGACGGTTGCCCAGGTGATCGATGTCGTCCACCGTGCCGATGTTCTTGCGCAGCTTCAGCAGGTAGCGGATGGTTCCGTAGAAATCGTCCGGATCGAGCGTCCGCTGCTCCAGACTGGTGGCGTCCTGGTTCTCAAACAGCTTGATGTTGAACTTCAACCGGCCTACGCGCGAGAAGTCATACTTGCGCGGGTCGAAGAACATGCCGTGGAACAGCGCAGTGGCCGTGTCGAGCGTCGGCGGATCGCCCGGGCGGAGTTTGCGGTAGATCTCGATCAGCGCTTCCTGCGGTGTTTTCACCGAGTCGCGCTTCAGGGTCTGGCAGATCACGGTGCCCACGTCGTCCCGCTCCGGGAAAAACACGTTGAGTTCGACGATGCCGGCAGCGTCGAGAATCTTCGACACCTTGTCAACGGTGAGCTCGGAGTTGGCCTCGAGCAGCACCTCGCCCGTGGTCGTGTCGACCACGTCGCTGGCTACCCAGGCGCCTTCCAGATCGGTGATGTCGACTTCAATCTCGCCCACTTTCGCCTTCTGAATGTCCTTCAGGATCTGGGCGTTGATCTTGCGGCCGGAGTGCGCGATTTCCTCGCCCGACTTGTTCTTGATGCTGTGCGCCAGCTTCATGCCCAGCAGGTTTGTCGGCTTCTCGTTGGCCGGGTCGAGCGTCCAGTAGAGCTTCTTGTCGCGGATCGCCAGGCGATCGACGGTGTAGAACGTGCGCAGGATGTCGTCGCCGCCCCGCAGTCCGAGAGCGCGCAGGAAAATCGTGCCCAGGAACTTGCGCTTGCGGTCGATGCGCACGTACAGGACGTTCTTCTGGTCGTATTCGAATTCCACCCACGATCCGCGATAGGGAATGATCTTGCCGAGGAAATAGGTGCGGTTGTTGGCGGTTTCGAAGAAGACCCCGGGCGAACGGTGCAACTGGCTGACGATCACGCGCTCGGTACCGTTGATGATGAAGGTGCCGTTCTGCGTCATCAGCGGCACGTCGCCGAAGAAGACTTCCTGCTCCTTGATGTCACGGATGGAGCGATTGCCGGTCTCCGCGTCCTTCTCGTAAATCGTGAGACGCATCGTGACCTTGAGCGGGGCGGAGTAGGTCATGCCGCGCTCTTCACATTCGTTCACGTCGTACTTCAGCTGCAGGCCGACCGGGTCGCCGCACTTGTTGCAGAAGTCGGGCGTGTTGGCGTTGTAGGTGCCGCACTTGCCGCACAGCACGTCGCCGGGATGAAACGGATCGGTGATGACCGTCGATCCGCAATTCTTACAAGTGGTGCGCAGGTGATGAAGTCCCTTGAGGTGACCACACTTGCACTCCCAGTTACCAATGGCGTAGTCCACAAACTCCAGTTGTGATACGTTGCGGAAATCGGTGATCGGAAACACCGACTGAAAGACGGCCTGGAGTCCGGCGTCATCGCGCTCGCTGGGCAGCCGATCCATCTGCAAGAACCGCTCATAGGAGCGTTTCTGCACTTCGATCAGGTTTGGAATCTGGATGGTGGCCGGAATCTTGGAAAAGTCAAAACGCTTGCGGAAGGCATTCTTCTTCATTCAGAAAACTCCAATATCAGCGCAGCCCGTGGCTGCCTACCAGAACCGCAGAATGTTGGGCGCGCACGTCCGCGCCGAGGGACTACCGTTTCGCAGAACCTGAAAAGACAATAGGGCACCTCCGGGGACAGGGCTCCCCGCAGGCGCCAACCACCGCGCGTTGCCAATCTTGAATTGTGTCTTTCCGCGCCAGTTCTTAAGGCCTGTTTCCGTCCCGCCTGTATGCGGAACAGCCTGCCAACTTCCTGCCAACGACTCCGCTCCAGTTTCCCTGGGTGCCTTTGGAGCAGAAGCCGCACTCACCTTGCGTGAAGCAGGGATAGCGATGTGTTGCTATAGATGATAACACCGCTACCCACGATTCAGCTAGTAGATCGTTCGCCTGGCCCAAAACTTGCAGGAGATCCGCAAGTTATTGAATAGACTGGAGATCTTCGTAGTGTCGAGAGATCCTTCGACTTCTCTGTCCCGGTTTCGCTGGGACAGATCCGTTCAGGATGACACCAGCGGGGCTCTCCCCGACGATTACGCTCGGGGTCACACCCGCTTGAGCGCCGCTACTTCACTTCGACCGTTGCGCCCGCGTCGGTGAACTTTTTCTTGATGTTCTCCGCTTCGTCCTTGGACACGCCTTCCTTCACGGTCTTCGGCGCGCCATCCACCAAGTCCTTCGCTTCTTTCAAACCAAGGCTGGTGACTTCGCGAACGGCCTTGATCACGTTGATCTTGTTGGCTCCCACGTCCTTGAGGACGACGGCGAACTCGGTCTTCTCCTCCGGCGGGGCAGCCGCCGCAGCCGCGCCCCCGCCAGCCACCATCACCGGGGCGGCGGCCGCGGCCGAAACGCCGAGGCGATCTTCGAGCTTCTTCACCAGTGCCGCCGCGTCGAGCAGCGACAAACCTACGATTGCTTCTTCCAACTGCTGCAGATCCGCCATATGTGTTCTCCCATTTTTGTTGTGATCAGTGGTTCGATTTCGTTATCCGTGGGCCAGGTTTCCAGTGCGGCCAGGCTCTCCGTCCCCGCGCCAGACAACGCCAAGACTCGAACCGCGCAACCCCTGACTTGCCGATAACTAAATCCATTCGGACAGCTCGCGCCGTCCAGAAACTTGATTGGCCAATCGGGCAGTTTCGAAACGATAAAATTACCCGCTTGCAAAATTGCCAAATCCTCTCCTACGCTTCCTTGAACTTCTTCTGCTGCACACCCTGTTCGACCACCACTGCGAGGTTGCGACCCACTGCGCTCATGGCCGTGACCAGGCGCTGCGCCGGGGCATTCAACAGGTACAGAAGCTTCGAGTAAATCTCTTCCTTCGACGGCATGGTGGCCAGCGCCTCGATCTCCTTGACCGAGATGACGCGGCCTTCCACCACACCCGCTTTGAAGGAGAATTCCGGATTGTCCTTGGCGTACTTCGCAAGCACCTTGGCCAACGCGACCGGATCCCCCTGGGTATAGGCGATCGAAGTGACGCCATGCAGGTTCTGCAGGACCTCTCGAACCTTGGTGCCCTCCGAAGCCCGCTCCGCCAAAGTGTTCTTGACCACGCGGTATTGGGCGCCGGTGCCCCGCAGCGCCTTACGGAGTTGGTAATCCTTTTCGACCGTGAGTTTGCTGTAGGTAGCGACGATCATGCTGGAAACATTCTTCAGCTCCCCACTCAGCTCTTTCACCTGTTCAATTTTCTTCGCTTTGCTGACTGCCATCGTCGAATCCTTTCCCTTTACGCCTTGGCCGCGGCTTCGACCGCGCTGGTGTCAATGAGGATTCCCGGGCCCATGGTTGAGCTGAGGGTGCATCCCTTGATGTATTTGCCCTTGGCCACGGAAGGCTTCGCCTTGATCACGCTCGTGATCACCACCGTGGCGTTCTCCACCAGCTTTTCAGGCGGGAACGAAATCTTGCCGACCGGCACGTGGACCAGCGCGGTCTTGTCGGTGCGGAACTCGACTTTACCGGCCTTCACTTCCTGCACGGCCTTGGCGACGTCGAAGGTGACGGTGCCAGTCTTCGGGTTCGGCATCAGCCCTTTCGGACCGAGAACCTTGCCGAGTCGACCCACCGACTTCATGACGTCCGGGGTGGCGACGAGCGCGTCGAAGTCGGTCCAGTTCTCTTTCTGGATCTTCTCGACCATCTCCTCACCGCCCACGAAGTCGGCACCCGCCGCTTCGGCTTCTTTCAGCTTGTCGCCGGTGGCGATCACCAGAACCTTTTTCGACTTGCCCAGTCCGTGCGGCAGAACCACCGTTCCGCGCACCATCTGGTCGGCATGTTTAGGGTCGACGCCCAGCCGCATCGTCACTTCGACCGTCTCGTCAAACTTGGCGTATTTGACTTTCTGCAGAAGCGGAACCGCCTCCTGCAGCGGGTATGGTTTTTCTCCAACCGCGGCCCGCGCCTTCGTGATGTTTTTTCCTGCTTTTCTCATTGTTTCTCCGTCTCCCACCGCTCAGCGCTGTTCCGAGAAGCCGTGGTGTTTGCGACAACAAATCCGTTCTCAACCTTCGGCCTCGAGCTCCTGACAAGCCCCCAGTCGGCTGCCGGCAGCGAGTCGCCGGTGGCTATCCCACCACATCGATTCCCATCGAGCGCGCCGTGCCGCGCACGCTGTTGACCGCCGCCTCGAGCGAAGCCGCATTCAGATCTGGCATCTTTTGCTTGGCGATATCTTCGACCTGCTTCAAAGTGACCTTGCCGACTTTGTCCTTGTTCGGCGCTCCCGAACCCTTGGCGATGCCCGCAGCGCGCTTCAGAAGAATCGAAGCCGGAGGCGTCTTGGTGATGAACGTGAACGAGCGGTCGCTGTAGACCGTGATCACCACCGGGATGATGAGTCCTTCCAGCTCCTTCGCGCCGGTACGCGCGTTGAACTGCTTGCAGAACTCCATGATGTTGATCTGCGCCTGACCAAGCGCCGGACCCACCGGAGGAGCCGGCGTCGCCTTGCCTGCCGCGATCTGCAGCTTTACGGAACCAGTAACCTTTTTTGCCATGATGTCTTTTCCGCCCCAACCCCGGGTCTGGGATTTTCGGCCCAGCGACTTAAGGCTGCCTTTCTAGGTAACGACCTTCTCCACTTGACCGAACTCGAGCTCGACCGGCGTGGAGCGGCCGAAAATCGTGACCATCACCTTCAGCGTCTCGCGGTCTTCGTTGACCTCGTCCACCACCCCGGTAAAGCTGGCGAACGGCCCTTCGGTGATGCGAACGGTCTCGTTCTTCTCGAACTTGACCTTGAGCTTGGGCTTGTCTTTGGACTCACCCACGCGGTAGACGATGTTCTGCACTTCTTCGTCGGAGAGCGGCGTGGGCTGCTGGCCGGTGCCGACGAATCCCGTCACTCGCGGCGTGGACTTCACCACGTGCCAGACATGATCATCCATGTCCATTTCCACCAGCACGTATCCGGGATAGAACATGCGCTCGCTGGTGTACTTCTTTCCGCCGCGAACTTCGGTGACGGATTCGGTCGGGATGAGCACGCGCCCGATCTTTTCCTGCAGCCCGAAGGCCTGCACACGCGACTCCAGCGACTCCCGCACTTTGCGCTCGAACCCGGAGTAGGAGTGGATGATGTACCACTTCATGTTCGGGTTGCGAGGCGCTTCGGTGGCGGCGTCGCCACCCGCCGGGCTCGCGGCCGATCCCTCAGGCTCTCCCGAACCGTCTGCGCTCGCGTTCTTTTCTTCGTCCTGCATAAGAGGCTTCATTTCTCAAACTTTCTTCCGACTCGATCAGCTGTGCGAAAACCAGCGGAACATGAAATCAATGCCGCGCCCGATCAGAAAATCCACCAGCCAGAAATACAGGCCGAAGATGAAGACCGTGATGATCACGACCAGCGTGGTCGCCTGCACTTCCTTCAGCGACGGCGTGGTGACCTTCTTCATCTCCATGCGCACGTCGTTGTAGAAGGTCTTGACCTTCTCCGGCCAGGAGGCGACCTTCGCGCCTATGCTGCCTTCCGGACTGGCTGTTGCAATCGACTTAGACATTTTTTTCGTCTCGATTCCCAGGCACCACACCACGCTTCCGAGCTGGCTTCCAAAAAACTGGCAGGGGCGGAGGGATTCGAACCCCCAAGTCCGGTTTTGGAGACCGGCAGTTTAACCGTTGAGCTTACGCCCCTAAGACATTCAATAATTTTGTGATTTGCGAATTTGGCAATTTGAATTTTGCTCAATCGCCCGATTACAAAATTACGAAATCTATTTCACTTCCTTATGCGGCGTATGCTTGCGGCAGCGCTTACAGAACTTCTTCAGTTCAATCCGGTCCGGAGTTGTCTTCCGGTTTTTGGTCGTCGAGTAATTGCGCTCTTTGCAATCACCGCACTGCAACGTAATGATCTCTCGGGGCATGGCTCACTCCCTTGTCCGGCCGGCGTCCCGCCGGCATTGCTGGTGTCTGGGGAGCGCCGGACCTCGCCGCCCGGCAGAACGGGCAAAACGCCCGCCCCTCCCATCGTTGTGCCTTACTGAACAATCTCCGAGATCGTGCCTGCGCCCACCGTGTGGCCGCCTTCACGAATCGCGAACCGTAACCCCTTC
>Ga0137418_10000936_pt1 | contig 26766 bp, 27 predicted proteins | sample CZODoug3_1_2_16f_FD_122242 | JGI IMG/M metagenome (GOLD analysis project Ga0137418, IMG submission 122242) | Vadose zone soil fungal communities from Angelo Coast Range Reserve, California, USA - CZODoug3_1_2_16fungal (Hybrid Assembly) | ecosystem: Environmental > Terrestrial > Soil > Vadose...
TTCGCCATGCAGCAGCTCGGCTTCAAGCTCCTCAACGACATTTCCTGGGTCAAGCCCAACCCGCCTCCCAATCTCTCTTGCCGCTATTTCACCCACGCCACCGAAACCATCATCTGGGCCGCCAAGGACAAAAAGTCCCGCCACACCTTCCACTACAAGCTCATGAAGGAAACCAATCGCGGCAAGCAAATGAAATCCGTCTGGGAAATCCGTCCCCCGGAAGCCTGGGAGAAAAAATTCGGCAAGCACCCCACGCAAAAGCCCGTCGCCCTCCTCGAGCGCATCCTCCTAGCCTCCACCAACGAAGGCGACCTGGTCCTCGATCCCTTCGCCGGCAGCGGCACCACATTACTCACCGCATTCCGCCTCCGCCGCCAAGCCGTCGGCTGCGAGCTCTCCGCCGAATTCCTGACTCTCTCCCTCCGTCGCCTCTGTTCCAATCTGGTACAGCTAGAAATTTCCGTCGCCACCGTGCAGTTTTCAGTTGATCCGCCAACCGATCCTATGGATCGATCCTGTAGTGGCCGACCTTCAGGTCGGTCAGCGAGCAAAGCGAGCGCTCTCATCTGGCAGCTCAAAAAAATTGTCATCCCGAGCGCAGCCGAGGGACCTGCTTTTCGCTCTTTCGCTTTTGACTTTCAACCGTCGACTCTCGACCGCATGTCGCCCCAACTCCAACTCGTCCAGCAAGAGCGCCGCTACTATTTCGTCGGCCGCACAAAACGCGAAATCCTCTTCACCATCCTGGCCGACTCCCTCGACGAAGCCCGCCAAAAATTCCACAACGCCGGCCACCCCGACTCCGACGCCCTCTTCATCATAAAAACCGAAACCGAAATCTATCTCGCGTGAGGCATCGCTGCGAGGCCGTGTAGCGCCGTCCCTTTAGGGCGGCATCTTCGATGTAGCCCCACCGAGGGCCCTGGGCATGCTGGGCCACAACGCATCTAGGTGCGCGAGGATGGGCGCTCTTTCGGTCGCGTGTGGACCACTTCCGCGCTCTTGTAAGGCTCAATATCTTTTATTCCGCACTTCGGACATCTGTCATTGCAGCAGCAACTCCAAACATCGGCCCATTCCTCGCCATCTTCCGGGCAGCGATAATAATTCACGAATTGCCTCTCAGCCATCTTGCCCTCCCTGCGTGAGAATCCATTGCTGCTCTTTCCTGCAAGACAGACTCCATGATCTAATCCCCGTGTGAACCTGCAGCTTCCCAGCGAAGGCCTCGATGGTTACAAAAGCAATTCACAACGCGCTCGCATCGGTACCGAGGCGTGGGGCGCTCTCAATTTCTTCTGCCCGGTATGCAAATCTCCGCGTCTTGATGTCGCTCCGCGAAATACCGTCGCCGTCGATTATCGTTGCCCGATATGCGATTCGCCGTTCCAGCTAAAGAGCCAATCCAAACCCCTCGGCACCAAAATCGTCGACGCCGCCTACTCCGAAATGAAACGCGCCATCCTCTCGGACCGCACTCCAAATCTATACGTCCTCCACTACGACCTAACGCAATGGGCGGTCCGGACCGTGATTCTTATCCCGCATTTCGCCTTCGCCCTATCCGCCATTGAATGCCGCCCGCCGCTCGGGCCTGACGCGCGACGCGCCGGTTGGATCGGCTGCAACATCCTGCTCAACAAAATCCCCGCAGATGCACGTATCCCCATCGTCGAATCCGGGGAGGTGCGCGCCGCATCCGAAGTTCGCCAAGCCTACGACCGGCTACGCCCACTCGAAAATTTGAAAGTGGAAACGCGCGGCTGGACCCTCGATGTCCTAAGCGTGGTCCGCTCGCTCAACAAAAAGGAATTCTGCCTAGCCGACGTCTACGCCCACGCAGACGAGCTAGCCAAGCTCCATCCCAAAAACGCCCACATCCCCGACAAAATCCGCCAACAACTCCAAGTCCTCCGCGACCTCAACCTCCTCGAATTCCTCGGCTCCGGCTCCTACCGTTTACACTGAGCCCACCCCCGAACTCGCTCCCCCCAACCGTTACTCTCCCAGGCGCACACGTACTCTTGACCCCTTCGCATAAACCTGCCAACAATAGGGTCCCCTCCTTGGAGCACTCCCATTTCTGAAGAACGCCGTCGGGTCCACAGGTACGCATTTGCCGCCGATGCGGACGTCGCGGATTCCTCTGGCGAGCGTACTGCACGTGTGGCCGAACTCAGCATCGCCGGCGCCTACCTTGCGATGAACGACCCGTTCTCCAAAGGAGCACAAATCCTCATCAAAATCCGCACCAAGATAGAGTTTTTTCAATGCCATGCGAGAGTCGCCCATTCCAGTCATGGGATTGGCATGGGGGTGCATTTCGGCCACATAAGTCCCCCCTTTCTTCTGGTGTTACAGCGCTGGCTGCTAATGGCAATGCGAGAGCGAAGTGCTGCTGGAGTCTCTTGAGCCTGGAAAATAACCAAACTGTTGAACTGGCGGCCCCGCCCATGCCGGGCGTAGGCCGCCGCCTCCGTCTTCTTGCTGTGGACGATTCGCCTTTCTCTTGCAGGTTGCTGGAGCATGCCTTGCGCGGCCAGCCGTACGAGGTGGCCTTCGCCAAGGATGGGAAGGAAGCCTTGGCGTGCATCTCGGACTTTCACCCGAGCATCGTGATTACCGACTGGGTGCTGCCGGATTTTTCTGGCCCGGACTTGTGTCAAATGATTCGCAAGGAAGCCAACGCCGGATATACGTACGTGATCCTACTGACCAGCAATGTCGAAAAAGAGCGCATTGTGGAAGGCTTGGCGGCCGGCGCCGATGACTACCTAACTAAGCCATTTCATGCAAAAGAGCTCGTGGCCCGCGTGGGCGTGGGCCGCAGAATCATCGAGATGCACCGCGAAATCGAAGAGAAGAACCAGTTGCTGGAGGCCGCTGCGCGCACCGATTTCCTCACAACGTTGCCCAATCGTCGCGCGGTTGAGGAGTATGCGGCAAAGCAGTTGGAGGGTGCAATCCGGCACGGGTTTCCTTTCTGGGTGATTCTGGCCGATCTGAACAAATTCAAAATGGTCAACGACCGCTACGGTCACCTGGCCGGAGACGAAGTCCTCAAGCGGTTCGCCGCCATCCTCAAGAAAAGTACACGCACGTCGGACATTTGCGGTCGGCTCGGCGGAGACGAGTTCATCTTGGTGGTAACCCACGTCCCGGTCGCGCATATCACCAACCTCACCACGCGCCTGGGGGATACCTTTACCATTGAAGAGTTCAGCTTCGAGCGACAAAATTTGCAGATGACGGCAAGCTTTGGCGTAGGCGGATTCGAACATCCCGAACGGTTGGAGTTCCGCCAACTGCTCGCGCGCGCTGACTCCGCCCTCTATGAATCCAAGGTTGACGGGCGAGTTCGCATCAACTCCAAGTAAAAGCTTTCGCGGGCTCCGTTTGAAACCGGGAACACCATTCTCTTGCATGGCGCGGCGTAGGACGGGTGGCACAGAGATTTGCGGATAACTAGTGTCTGAATTTCCACGAAATAGGGTGCCGCATGCTTATGCCTTTCAAGCGTGCGGATTTTGACAAGCGCAAGGTGTGACAGCCTTCAGCTCAGAGGCTGCGGGTTTTGACTTCTTTCGTGCCTGATGCGCGCCCGGAGTCCCTCCCCGACAAAATCCGCCAACAACTCCAAGTCCTCCTCGACCTCAACCTCCTCGAGTTCCTCGGCTCCGGTTCCTATCGGCTTCGCTGAATTAGATCGTGACTTGCGGGTGTACTCCAAAATCTCGCCCAACAGACTCACTCGCTTCAACTTACCGCGATGAGCAATATTTTCCTTGACAAAGAGTACCTAAATGGTATAATGTCACATGAAATACTCACCCCGGCCGCTAAGTCGTTTCGCTGCCGTACCATTCGCAATTTTTGGCCGTAATCTCCATCTTCACATCCATCGAAAGCGCCTCCGCTCCACTATCGATTTGCAACTTCTTTCGTTGCATCAACTTATGAATCGCTTTTTTCGCAATTCCCCTGTTCTCAACAACTTCTGCGTTGCCCCCTGTTATTTTCAAATCCCCTCTTCCAAACAAGCGCCGCCCTCCCAATTCACCCGCGCGAAAGCCGCCCTGCTAAGCACCTTTAGAATGAACACTTGCAAAAGTGTATCAAAACATACCACTTTAACTACTTTTAGAATGAACACTTATGCAAAACAGGGGGAGGGGGTCCTCCCCCCAAACACACCTCTCCTCACCAACGGAGCATCCTCCCTCCGCTCGCCCCCGCGAACCGCGATCCGCTATTTGTGGCCGGTGTGCGTGATGCGCGCCAGGATGTCCCGGCGGCTGTCCGCTACCGTGGCGCCCAGGTATTCGGCGCGCTCCGCCGCGGTCCACTTGCCCATCGTTGCGTTGATGGCTGCGGCCCACTTGTCCATGCCCTCGGCATTGGGGTAGGTGATCACGACGCAGCGCGTCGATGGCGTCCCGGTGTTCACATACTGCTCGTCGATACCCCAGTAGGAAGCCGCGCCGCTCTTGAGCTCTTCCTCAAACGTGGGGATCAGCAGCTTCTTCATCATCGCGCTGTAAAGCTCCGGCTTGTCGGGCTTCGTGTTCGAGCAAATCACGCGAAAGTACGCCGATGTTCCGCTGCCGCCATGATACATCCTCGTTTGCATCAAGAGGTCTTCGTGCCTGGTCGCCGCAATCTGACCCGGGCGCGGACCGGCCTTGCGAACTTCGTCAAGCACCTTCATCAGTCCGGAGATGGTGCTGGACGTCCATGCAGCCCCGTGCGTATACCCATCGGGCGTGTGCACGATCTGCTCAAAGGTGTCCCAGCCGAGGATGGTCCCGTCGGAGGTCAACTTCTCCAGAATCGGGACGACCGTCTTCTCGCTATCTTCCGCGTATGCCGCCCAATTGGCGCGCGGCACCTGGAATTGGCTTACAAACGTATATACGATCGGCGTCGATTCCATCTGCGAAACCGCCGCCGGCACCATCATCACTGCAAACACTACGACCACCAGGCCCGCTATCCATTTCATCATTTTCGTTCTCTCCTTGAACTTACTGGCAGCCCGCGGCGCAATACCGTCGAAGGTCGCTCCTCGGTCACTCAAGCGGCGAATGTTCGCGTGAGCCGCGGGGAAACGGCGTTCAATCTTCTATGGGGGTGCCTCGACAACGTGGCTTGCGCTCGCGGTTCCAACAACGGTTCCAACCAATGTGCGCTGACGTTATGCCCTGGCGCCGCACAAGTCAAGCCCTCGACACTTCCGACTGCGATCGACCGCTCCTCCTTGACCCCTCCTTTTCGCGGGTGTACATTTCGTTCTCACCCACGTTCCTTCCACGTAGCACCAGTTCACAGGAGAGTCAGTTCAAGGAGGAAGTTATGTCGTTCCGCAGAGCCTTTTGGGCCTTAGCAGTAGCCGTGTGCTTGGGGGCGCCGGTCACCCTCCATGCGCAGGGAGATTACCTTGATGTTTTCGTTGTCAAAGTGAAACCGGAGAAGGTCGCCGAGTACGAGGCCCTCACCAAAAAATTTGTCGATGCCAATCGCCGCTACAATGGCGACCGTTGGATCGCCATGGAAACCGTCTATGGCGAGGGCAATGTCTACCAGTTCACCAGCACCCGCAAAGATTACGCCGATGTCGAAAAAACGCTGGAAGCCGAAATGGCTGCCGTCAACAAGGCGCTGGGCAAAGAAGCTGCCCAGAAAATGATGCAGGACTTCAGTAACTGCACCGTGTGGACGCGAAGCGAACTCCGCAAGCGCCGCTGGGACCTCAGCCGCAAAGCTCCGCAGGATCCCGAGGCTTACGCCAAACTCATTGGCGAATCGCGCCTCTTGCGCACCACCGCCGTGCACATTCGCCCCGGCCACGTTCCCGAATTCGAGGCGCTCCTGAAGGACATGAAGGAAGCCGGCGAAAAGAATCCGGACGCCCCGACGGTCATGGTGTCGCAAGTGATTGAGGGCAGCAAAGGCTCCATTTTCTATGTGTCTACGCTGCGCTCCAACATGGGCGGCTTCGACCACAATCCCACCGCCAAGGAAATCCTCGGCGAAGAGGGTTACAAAAAATTCCAGCAAATCAACGCCGAGGCCGTCGAGGTGGCTGACTCCACTCTCTTCCGCTTCAATCCCGACCTGAGCAATCCTCCCGAAGAAGTCGCCAAAGTGGCGATGGACTTCTGGCACCCGAAAGCCATAGTGGCGTCCGCAAGCAAACCCAAAGCCAAGACCACGATGGAGCCAGCCTCCGAAAAGGAACCAGTAAAGAAACCGAAATAAAGCAGCAACCTTCAAAGAAAAAGGCGAGGAACACAGAACAAACGAACCACAACAAAGAGGCCGGGAGCACGGACCCAGACCCGTGTCCCGGCCCTTACGCTTCAAGCGTAGATTTTCTACTGCGGGGTTACATCGCCATCTTGCCGGTGGCGGGCATCTGGTCCCAGGCTTGCCAGAAAATTTTCATCTCGTCCGGCTTGCCCAGCGAGACGCGAATGTATTTATCTAGCGCGGGATATTTCGGGCCGATCAAAATATTCTGCTTTTTCAAGTGCGCGATGACTTCGTCGGGTTTGCGCTGCGGATCCAGCATCACGAAATTCGTCTGCGAGGGTATGACAAAGAGCTTGCGCGCTGCGGCTTGCGCCATGAATTCGTTCCGGTCGTCCGTGTTGCGCTTTAGCCCGAGCTTCACATATTCCACATCGTCGAGCGCGGCGGACGCGGCGCGCGCGGACACCACGCTGACACTCCAGCCGGGAAAACCCGCCGCGAGGCGCTTCGCATTTTCCACGCTGGCCACCGCGTAGCCGATGCGCATGCCGGCAAGCCCGTAAATCTTGGAGAATGTTCGCGCCACGATGACGCGCGGATCGCCGGTCGGCCGGTCGAGAAAAGATTCGTACTCGCCGCCCGGCGTGGCGAAATGATGGTAGGCCTCGTCGATCAGCACAGTGATATTGCCCGGCAACTTGGCGATGAACGCTTCAATATCTTTACGCGGAGTAATCGTCCCAGTCGGATTATTCGGATTCACGATGTAAACGAGCCCAGTTCCTGAGGAACTCGCCGCGGCGCCGGAAGAATCCACTTTACTGAGCATCGTGGGCAGATCGTGCTCGTAGCGTTTGTTCAGCGGAACATCCGCGACTTCGATGCCGGCGGTTTGCGCGAGTTTACCGAGCGCGGGAAACGTAGGCGCGGCTTCGACAAGTTTTTTGCCGGGCTTGAGAAACGACATCGCGGCCATGCACAGGATTTCGCCGGAGCCGCAGCCGAGCACGATTTGCTCGCGCTTCACCTTATGCAGGGCGGCAAGTTTATCGACGAGTGTGTCGTACTCCGTTCGCGGATAGCGATTTCCGCCGGCCGCCGATTCACGCATCGCCGCGACAACTCTTTCGGATGGACCGTAAGGATTTTCGTTGCGATAGAGCAACACCGGGTCCGCGGCAGTAGCAACACTCTCCGGCCAAGCCGCCGATGCCGAGTTCCCCCACAGCGCATGCTCTAAAGCAGGCGATAGCGGAAACGCGCGAAGGGCCGGCGCTGCCGCGCCGGCAATGGCTCCAGCTCCAAGATTGCGAAAGAAATTTCTGCGCGAGAGTGACATTGCGATCCTCCTAAGAAGGAGCGAGCAGCGAACTGCATGCGAACAGGGTTTCGAGACGAACTTGCCGGGAACATCTTAATGCGTTCGTGCGAGGAATTCTTCAATTTTTCGCGGCGTGGACGGCGGAGTGATGGAGAAAACCCAGCTGACCATCAGCGAGAACTGCCTGGAGGCGTGGAGGTCGAGGTGAAAAACGCTCAGTGCGCTCGAACCGGAAGAGGAGATAGACGCCGGGCTGAACGACGCCGAAGCGCCCGCAGGCAGTCCGCTGACGCTGAGCGAGACTGTACGGCTAAAACCAGAGGTGCCAGTGACAGTTGGAGTGTAGGTGGCACGGCTGCCTGGAACAATAGTTCGAGAGGCGGGTGTTGTCGTAAGAGAGAAGTCCGGCTGCACCGCGATGCGATGATCGGTTTCAACCCGCGGCGGCAGCAAGGAGTGAAAGCCACTCTTCATGGTCGTTCAGAACGACATTGTAATCGGCGCCGACGAGTTGCTCTCTAGATGGATTCAGGGCCACAATCTTGACTTTTGGATAGTTCGCCTTCAGCCAATCGACCATGTCTTTCCGGGTCTGTTCGGGTGCCGTATGGCCAACGATAAAAACGTCCACGTCACGGTAGGAGCCCAGAGCGACTTTGGCGGCTTCGTTGTGAGTCACTGAGATTACTTCGTGACCGAAACGGCGAAGCAGTTCCGCCCTGGCATTCAAACCTTTTTCGTCATAGCCGATTTGGAAGATTATCCGCTTGATGCTGGACTTGATGGAAATCTTCTCGCCAGTGTTTTGGTTGTGGATGATGAATTCACCCGGCGAGGATGCGGAGAACACTTTGACACGCGATTTGGCGCGTTCCAGGTCTGGCGCCGCTTCCATCCAGCGAAGGTCGCCGCCTTCCACCTTGAAGATGTCGAACGGCGGAATCATGGCCGGTAGGTGCGTATCAAATCACACGGGACCGGCTATGTCTACTCCGTTTGCGCACGGCTCACAGGCAACTTACCTCGGTCTGAGACGGTTAAGCGGATGCAAAAACGAACGGCAACCGCGACGCTGGTTACGGCAATTGGGTGAGGCTGAGGATGTTGCCGTCGGGGTCCTTGAACCAGGTGATTTTGGCGCCGCCCGGGGCAGTCCAGATGCCTTCGGCATCCTGAGTGGGCAGGCCGTAGCTTTCGAACTGAACGCCTTTTTGTTTTAATTCGGTGACGGCTTTGGCGATGTCTGGAACTTGCCAGCCAAGAATGGTGAACTGCTGAGGCCTGAAGGCTGGCGGAACATTGGTGACGCGGAGCATGATGCCGTTGGCGTCGAGAGCGAGGGCAAAATTGTCGTGGCTGAGAACGCGCAGGCCGAGCACTCCTTCGTAGAAGGGACGCGCTTTTTTGGCGTCGAGGGTGGGGGCAAAGGCCATGAGTTTGTGCGAGCCGAGCATTGCTTCCTCCCTGGGGAGAAATTGCGCGAATTCTCCCAAGTGCGAGGAAGTCTAACGCGTGGACGCGCTCCGTGCACAAAAACTACTGCGGGGCTGGCGCGGTTGAGGTAAAGTCCGAGAATTGCGCGGAGATTGACAGGAGGAGCTACATGGAAGGCGCGGCGGCTACGGCCGACAACAACAAGAAATTGATGGAGGCGATTCGGGCGGGGGACCAGGCCGGCGTGGATGCGTTGTTGAGCGCAGAGCCAGCGCTGCTGCAGATGACAGCACCGAATGGATCTTCGGTAACGCTGCTGGCCGTCTATTTCGGGCATCCTGAGCTGGCCGAGGTTTTTGCGCGGCGCGGAGCAAAGCGGGATGTGTTCGAGGCCAGCGCGCTCGGCGATTTCGAGACGGTGCAGCGCTTGATTGATGGCGATCGGACTTTACTCAATGCCTTTGCCGCGGACGGGTTTTACCCGCTGGGTTTGGCGGCTTATTTTGGCCATCCCGCGATTGTGGAGTTTTTGCTTAAGAATGGCGCGGACGTGCATTTGGCTGCACGCAATGCGCAGAAGGTGACGGCGCTGCATGCGGGGGCCAGCCGGGGCGGGGCGGAAATCGTCAAATTGCTGTTGGAAGCGGGCGCAGACCCAAATGCTAAACAGGAACGAGGATTTGTGCCGCTCCATTCCGCAGCGGCGAATGGCAACGCTGCAGTTGTAGAGTTGCTGCTGAAGCATGGGGCTCGCGCTGATACGAAGGCTGATGACGGCAAGACGCCTGCGGATATGGCTGCGGAAGGCGGGCACAAGGATTTGGCGGATAAGCTGCGCAGAGCTCAGGCATAGCTGTTGCTTTCTTGATTCGGCACGCGCAAGGGCTGCGTGGAGCGCCAATCTTCGAAGCTGACGGACGCCAATACGGAGATTGGCGTTCCCGGGGGCTGCGTTATCGGCGCTGCACGGCGATGAGGGTACGGCAGTACTAATGGGCGAGTACGCAGGTCGCGGGGTGGAGTACTGGTAGAAATGAACCTGGCGGGCTATCGACCGGGGAGGGGGGCAAGGGCACAATCGCAACTGTGATCGAGGACGGCCCAACCGGACTCGACCACGGTTCCCTCCATCCCCAACGCCCGAGCGGCCGGTCCCCCCACCGGCCGCTCACTTTTTTTGGGTGACTAACAAAACGCCGCTCGCGCGGCTGGCCAGTCTGAAGAGTGGCCACTACAACTCTTGCGCAATTCCAAGAGCGCTCGCTTGAAGCTCGCTATCCGGGCTAAAGCCGGATTGATTTGGTTGCGCTTACGGCACGGCTGAAGCCCTGCCCTGACGAAAAACAAAAGTCCGAGGCTATCTAGAAGTGGAGTTTTAGGCTGCCGCCTACGGTGCGGGAGGGGGCGTATTGGATGGGGATTTCTTCACTCTCTTTGGCGATCTGGTAGATGCTGTTGCTGACGTTGGTGACGTTGAATTCGAAATCGAGATAGCGCGGCTCGGTGCGCCAGAGCGTGAGGCCGGAGGCGAGGTCGGTGGTGAAATGCTGAGGCAGGCGTGGGCCGTGCTCGATGATGGTGCCGCTGCCGTAGCGCATGGCGCTGCCGGCCCAGAAACCGCGCCAGCGATTGCGATAGAAAAGTTGCGCGGTGCCGGTGTGCGTCTGGTCGAACGCGGGAACGATGAATTCTCCGGGGGTGAGCGGCTCATTTCCGGCGAAGCCGCCGGTGATGGGCCCGTGGAAAATAGTGCGGGCGGCGGCGTATTGGAGACGGCCGGAAATGCCCAAGCGCTCGAGCTGGCGCATGTTCAGGACGAATTCGAGGCCTTTCGAACGTGCGCTGTCGAAATTGATGGGCGCAAAGATGCGCGAGATGGAGATTTCGTGGTTCTCGAAACTGTTGCGGCCGGTATGGACGTATGCGTTTAGCTCTACGCTGACACGGGGCGCGACTTCCTGCGACCAGCCAACTTCATAATAATTTTGGGTGTAGGGGCGGACGTCTCCGACGCGCTCGCCGGGAGTGGCGGTGGTGTTGCCGATGAAGCTGGCGAGCAGCGAATACTCGATGGGCGGCGGGGAAAACAAACGGTTATACGCGGCGTGGATCACGGATTTTGTTTTGTTGATGTGGTAAGCGAGGCCGACGCGCGGGCTGGCTTGCTGGTCGGCCCTGACGAGATCGAAGCGATCGTAGCGGAGGCCGGCGTCGACCGTGAGATTTCGCAACGGCGAGAAGTGATCCTGTAAGTAGAAGCTGGCCTGGCCACCTTTGCCCCAGCCCTGGAATGCCGGGAAGGTGTCAGGGTCGCCGCGCGGGTCAAAGAAAAAGCTCTCGCCCTCGCGGAGCTGAACGAGATCGATTCCCGCCTTGAAGAAGTGACCGCGCCAGGAGTGGGAGAGATCGCTCTTGATGCCCAGCGTGAAGCCGGAGCGGGAAGAGTCTGAAAGGGGCGTGATGGGGTCGGTGGTGGGCAGGACGTGATCAGAGCTGCTGCGCTCGTAAAGCGACGTGTGGAGCAAGGTTTCCGGGGAGAAGGTGTGGGTCCAGCCGAGGATGGCGGTGTACTGGCGGAGGTGGCGCTGGGCGTCGCGACCGACGGCCTGATCATCGGTGATATTGGGCTGCTGGAAATTGGCGCCGGAGCCCATTAGCAGCAAACGGATGGTGTCATTTTTGCCTGCGCGCCAGTCGAGCTGGGTAGTGGCGCGTGAACCTTTGCCGAAATCGAAGAGCTCTCTTGGTTCCGGGGGATCAAGGTAGCGGCCGGAAGTGAAGCCGTCGACAAAGACGTAGTAACCGAGCCGGCCCGCTTGGCCGCCATAGTCGGCGTTGAGATCGAAATTATCGAGAGTGGCGCCTCGGAAATTGACGTCGCCATGGCCACCGAGCTCGGCGCCGGAGCGGGTGGTGATATCAAGGACGCCGCCGAAGCGATTGCCGTATTCGGGGGTGAAGCCGCCGGTCATGAGGTCGACCGTTTCGAAGATTTGCGGGCTGACACCAGGGGAAAATTGCGGCTGGGTATTGTCCAGGAAGGAGACGCCGTTGATGAACTCGTGGAGGGAGAATTCTGTGCCGCGCACGGCGAGGAAATTGTCGTGGCTGTCGCTGGCACCGGGCATGAGGTTGTTGACCAGGTCGCTGGTGGTTTCCACGATGGGGTCGGGGAGCTTCTCAAGATCCTGGTGAGTGAAGGTGTAGGAGCTGCCAGTTTTTTCGGGGTCGATCGTCAGATAACCGGCGTGGACTTCCACGCTTTCCTGCACGGTCTCTTTTTTCTGAAGATCGAGTTTGAGGGAGAGAGGCTGGCGAGGACGCAGGATGAATTCGTAATTCAAGGGGAAATAGTTATCGGCTTGTACTTGGAGGGAGTACGTGCCGGCTTCGAGTGCGGAGAAGCGAAATTTACCTCTGGAATCGGAAGTAGCGGCTTTGAGCTTTGCTCCGTCCTGGTGTTGCAGGGAGATCGAGGCATTGGCTACGGGAAGGCCAGAGGCATCACGGACGGTGCCTTCGACCGTGGTCTGAGCAAAGATTGCCGCGGGGGAGAGCAGGAGCAAGCTGATGAGACATAGCCGCAACGGACGCATTGACGCTTGGCAACCCCAAGTGAATTGAAGGCGCCCGGAACGGATGTCCGGGAAGGCGAGTCTAGCATAGATGGAGCGTACGGCTTTATCCGCAGAGTAAGGTCAGCGAGGAACACGTGGACGGACGCACGAAAATGTCGCGCCCGTAGGAGCAGGGTCGGAGCCTACTGAGAACCGGCCGGAGGCTTGTCGGGGGTGGTGACGGAAATGACGCGTGTGGTCTGACCGGAGTCGCGCCTGGGTGGAGGCAGCTTCGGAGTGGTCTTCTTCGGCTTTTTTGCTTCGCGGCTTCTTCTGTCTTTGTTTCCCATATCACATAGGATGCCATGAGTTGGTCATTAGGGGCTAGGGCTCGTCGGAAAACGGCTTCGGCAGGTTGCCGCCCCGCGGACGAGCGTTTGCCGGGAGGCTTGTCTGTTTAGCGTCAATGCCGGCGAGTGCGGTTGGATGTAGATTTTGGGTTCGATAGAATCAAAGCACCCCTTCCGTCTGTACTCTCCTTTCGCAGAACCTCCCTCTCTTGTGTAGGACTGGTGTGACAGGAAGCTCATGAATTCTCCCAGCAGGACAGCAGTGCTCCTGGTCGAAGACAGCGCAGTGGACGCGGCGTTGGTCAAAGGACTTCTTCGGCATGGAGGAGGCGAGCAATTTGCCGTTACCGAGGTCACGACGCTCGCAGAAGGTCTGCATTGTCTAAACCAGGCCGAGATAGATGTCGTCGTTCTGGATTTGACTTTGCCAGACTCGACGGGGTTGCAAACGCTTCAGCGGGTGGTGGCGCGGAGTACGCGCGTGCCGATTGTGGTACTCACTGGAGCCGATGAGGCAATCGGGATAGAAGCAATGCGCGAGGGGGCGCAGGATTACATTCCGAAAGGCCAGCTGCAGGGGCCATTGCTGGCGCGGTCGGTGCGCTATGCCATGGAGCGGCACCGTGCGTCACAGGCATTGCGTGAGAGCCAGGAATCACTTTCGCGAGTGATTTCATCGGCAGCGGACGCGATCATCACCAAAGATCTTAATGGCATCACCACGAGCTGGAATCCCGCAGCGGAGAAATTATTTGGATACTCTGCCGAGGAGGTTTTGGGGAAATCCTTGCTCATGCTTTTTCCGCCCGATCGAGTGAACGAAGAGCGAGAGATCTTAGAGCGAATTGAGAAGGGCGAAAGGGTGGAACACTTTGAGTCCGTGCGGATACGGAAGGATGGAAGACCCGTCCAGGTAGACCTGACGATCTCGCCGATCCGAAACCGTGAAGGACGGATCACCGGAGCATCCAAGATTGCGCGCGACATTTCGGCACAAAAGGAGGCCGAGGAGGCGCTGCGGAAGAGCGAGGAACAGCTCCGCCAATCACAAAAGATGGAAGCGGTGGGACAGCTCGCCGGGGGCGTGGCTCACGACTTCAACAATCTGCTCGGGGTCATTCTCGGTTGCGCGGAACTGATTTCCGAATGCGCCGATTTGAACCAAGTGCGGAAGCGCGCGGAGGAGATTCAAAAGGCGGGGCAACGAGCGGCGGACCTGACGCGGCAACTCCTGGCGTTCAGCCGGAAACAGATGCTCGAGCCGAAGATCATCGATCTCAACGCCAAGGTTTCCAAAATAACGGAGATGTTGGCACGTCTCGTCGGCGAGAATGTAGAAATCCGCACGTCGCTGCCGGCAAATCTGGGAAAGGTCCGTGCCGATCCCAGCCAAATCGAGCAGATCCTGATGAACCTGGTTGTGAACGCGCGCGAGGCAATGCCGAACGGCGGAAATATAACGATTGAAACGGAAAACGTGAAGTTGGACGAAGCTTACGCGGGATCGCACACTTCGGTGCTGCCCGGCAGCTACGTGATGATCGCAGTGAGCGACTCAGGAATGGGGATGGATGCAGAAATATCGGCACACATCTTCGAGCCATTTTTTACGACCAAGGCGAATGGGACAGGGCTGGGTCTTGCGACGGTATACGGAGCCGTCAAGCAGAGCGGTGGAAACATTTGGGTGTACAGCGAACCGGGAAAGGGCACGACGTTTAAGATCTACTTGCCCAGAGTGGATGGGGCCGTCGACGGCAGCGGAGGCGCTGAGCGCAGCGCTGCTACGCCGAAGGGAACGGAAACGATCCTTCTTGTGGAGGATTCGGCTTCACTTCGTGATGTCACAAAGGAGTTTTTGCAAATCGCCGGCTACAACGTTGTGGAGGCCAAGGACGGCAAGGATGCGCTGCGGGTCGCGCGGATGCACGAGGAACGGATCCATTTGCTCTTAACGGACGTGGTGATGCCGGGAATGGGCGGCCGGGAGTTGGCGAACGAAATCAAACAAATCCATCCGGAAACACGCATCCTTTTCATGTCGGGTTACACATCGAACGCCATTGTTCATCGCGGAGTGCTGGATGAAGAACTCAGTTTGCTTACAAAACCGTTCACGCGTTCGGGACTGACGCAGAAGGTTCGCGAGATGCTGAATTTGTAGCGACAGGACCTGCTTCAGATTCGATCCACCCACTTGGCGCAAGCCCCGAAGGGGGAAATAAAGCGCAGATAGGCGCCTGGATGTGCTCATCTGGATACGATACTGGTAGAGATGACCTGCCCTTTCGGGCAATTGTGCGAGGCTTTCCCCACGCAAATACTGTCATCACTATGAAACCCACACTTGCGTTTGCACTCCTGGGGACCCTCGTGCTGGCGGGAACGGCTTCCGGGCAACAGAAAATTTTCGAGTGGCAGCCGGCGAATGACGAGTCGGTCCGGCTGGATCCGGCCAACTATCATACTGGCCGTACGTATCGGCCTGCGCCGCAGGGCGGAAACCTGCACGTAGATATCGAGGGGCAGCAGCCGATAACGATTTTCATGACCGGCGAAGGCGAGTGGAACCAGGCGCTGCAATATCCGGAATCGATCGGAAGCATTCGAAAACTATGCTTGCGCGAGCATGTGGTGAAGACGACGTATCTGTGCAATCTTCCCGGGGAGCCCATGACGCTGGTGATTCGTGATGACCGCGGGAGCCGGGAGTCCGCCGCATTCGCCGGACTGGGCGAGGTATATAAGCGAGACGGCGCATTGCTGAGTACTCCGGTCGGTAACGCTGTGGGTGGCGCTGTGGGAACGGGCTTGGCTTTAGCGAAGGTCTTCAAGTCGGAAGGCTCCGGAAAGCGCCATTTCGTTTCACCGAATGATGTGCACGTCCAGTATTACCGGTGGGCTTGCGTCGCGAACTGTTTTCCACCGGAATTTCAATGGATTCAGCAGGCGAAAGAAAAGTACGAGCTGACTTCGTTCTTGAAGGTGTATGGCGGGTATGCGCCGGATCGCGACGGTGAGCTGGTGAGCATCAAGATCAAGGCGCCCATGCCGATGCTGGTGGCTATGGTGCCGTCATCAGTGGCGAACCAGTTGCACGCGAGGCCGGAAATGTTGGAGCCGGCGCTGGAGAAGAATTCTTGCCAACAGCGCGGCGTGCAGTCGCAGACGTTTCAGTGCACGTTCAATGCGGCGGATGGGCCGCAGTCACTGATTGTCGTGCCGGAGGCCGGCGAAAAGGTGAAGCACAAGAAAGTGGAGATCGAGTTTTTTGCGTCGAAATGCGTGGAGCACTGCGCGCTGCCGCCTGAGAACACAAACGCTTCAACCGAAAAAGTGAATCCCTGACGCCGGCTTACAGTTGGCCTACATCGAGGCACGGCGAGGGAAGCCGTGGATGCGCATTTCGATGAGGTCATCGATGGACGGATTCTTGTAGCCATGCTCGCGCAGTTCTTTGACGTAAGCGGCGTTCACGCCGTGAATGCGCATAGCGACGAGTTGTTCAGCTGAGATGTTACTGTAACCCTCGTTCTTCATCTCTTTTACAAATTCAGGACTTACGCCGTGAATGCGAAAGGCTACCAAATCGTCAGCGGAGAGGTCTTTGGCGACGAGTTGATGCATTTGTCCGACGAACTCCGGGCTGACACCGTGAATCCGAAAGGCGACCAGTTCATCGACGTTGAGGTTGCGCCCTAGCTGTGAATCGATCCCCTTCACGAACTCCGGGTCGGCGCCGTGAATACCCATGGCCACGAGCTGGTCGGCGGTTACGTCTTTACTGACGTGCTCGCGGACCTCGCGGACGAATTCGGGGGAAACACCATGGATGCGGAAGGCGACATAATCATCGACATCGAAATTCTTGCCGAGCAGAGACTTCATTTGGGCGACAAATTCCGGGCTTACGCCGTGGATTCGCATGGCGACCAGTTCGTCCAGCGAAGGCTTGCCGGGTAGCTGGACGCTGATGGCGCGAATGAAATCGGGGCTGGCACCGTGAATGCGGAGGGCCAGTAGGTCGTCGGCGGGGACGTTGCGGTAGCCGAGGTTCTTCAAATCCTTGACGAACTGCGTGGTGACATCCTGCGTAGCGAACGCCAGGAGTTGATCGATGGGCAAGTTCGAATAGCGCAGGCCTTTCATGTTCTGCACGAATTCAGGGCTGGGGGTGAAACGGAAGGTGCCGCTGCCCTTGCCAGAGCGGAAAGCACCGTCGAAGGCGAGGGTGCCGGCTTCGCGGCGCAATTCGAAACGTGCGGGGCCGTCAGCCGTGGCGAGTTTAGGGTCGAGGCCGTAGAACTCGCCAGGTTTGTGGCTGTTCCCCCAGGTGTGATCGTGCTTCCATTCGGAGGTGCGCGTCTCCAGATAAAAAGTGCGCTCTGACCCTTCGGTTTCGAAGCGAGCTTCCCATTCACCGCTTAGCGAGTCCTGAGGGCGGGCATGGACGGTTAGGGCTGCGGCGATCAGAATTGCCGCTGTGAATAGGGTTGTCAGCTTGCGATGCATCATGAACTTGCCTCCTCCGGACGGCATTGGGACACCCGTTCGCTTTCACTATGGAAACGATGCAGCAAGGAAAATGTTCCATATGAATTTGCTATCAAGGACGGCAGTTAGGATGCCCGATCACCGGTCGAGGCATCGCTTTCCAAGCGATATAGCCAGCAGTTCGCTACAATGGAGGGTCCTGGCTCCTGGGAAAAGGCGGATATGTTTGAGAATTTGACGGAAAAGCTGCAACGGACATTCAAGAATTTGCGCGGGCAGGGGAAGCTCACCGAGGAGCACCTGGACGCGGCGCTGGCGGAGATTCGCGAGGCGTTGCTGGAAGGCGACGTCAATGTGGGCGTCGCGGACGAGCTGCTGGCGAATATCCGGCAAAAGGCGATTGGCAACGAAGTGATGCTGCAGCTTTCGCCGGACCAGCAAGTAGTCAAGACGGTGCGCGACGAACTGACTGCGCTGCTGGGTAAGCATGCGAAGCCGCAGTTTGCTTCGCGGCCGCCTTCGGTGTGGATGATCGTGGGTTTGCAGGGGTCGGGCAAGACGACGACTACGGGCAAGCTGGCGAAATGGCTCACGCAGCATGGGCACCGGCCGATTGTGGTGTCCACCGACGTGTACCGGCCGGCGGCGCGCGAACAGCTTGCGCAGGTGGCGAAAGCGGTGGGCACACAGGTGTGGCCGGGCGCGGGCACGGACAAGCCGATGGAGATTGTGCGCGGGGCGATCAAGGAAGCGAAGCTTTCGGCTAGCGATGTGATTGTGGTGGATACGGCGGGGCGACTCCACATCGACGATGAACTGATGAACGAACTGAGCACGCTGAAGAAGGAATTGCAGCCGGCGGAGATTTTGTTTATCGCGGACGCGATGATCGGACAGGACGCGGTGCGGTCCGCGGGAGAGTTTCACAAGCGGCTGGGACTCACCGGCGTGATTTTGACGAAGCTGGACGGCGATGCGCGCGGCGGCGCGGCGCTTTCCATCGCGAAAGTTTCCGGGGCGCCCGTGAAATTTGTGGGCTTGGGCGAAAAATACGATGCGCTCGAAGGATTTTATCCGGAGCGCATCGTGTCGCGCGTGCTGGGCATGGGCGACATCATGTCGCTGATCGAGCGGGCGGAGCAGGCGGTCGACAAAAAGGCCGCGATCGAGCTGGAACGGAAGCTGCGGAAGAATGAGTTCACGTTGGAGGATTTCCGGGATCAGCTGAAGCAGGTGCGCAAGATGGGGCCGCTGGAGCAGGTCGTGGACATGCTGCCGAAAATCGGGCCGCTGGCCAATTTGCCTAAAGACGCGAAAGTGGATGAGGGCATGTTGAAGCGTGTGGAGGCGATCATCAACTCGATGACGAACCAGGAGCGGCGCGACCACAACGTGATTGACGGGAAGCGGCGGAAGCGTATTGCGAATGGCAGCGGGACATCGGTGCAGGAAGTGAATCAGGTCTTGAAGCAGTACATGCAGATGCGGCAGATGATGAAGCAGTACGGGGCGATGGCGGCGCGGGCGAAGATGAAGGGGCTGGGGAAGCTGGCGGGATTGGGGTAGAACTGGCGCACCTCAATCGATGTATATTATAATGTTTATGGACATCAGGAGGGCCCATGAAGCTGAAGCTACGTTCTGTGGGTACATCAACTGGGCTGGTGCTGCCGAAAGAAATTCTTCACCGATTGAAGGTACAAAAAGACGATTCGCTGTTCGCGATCGAGACACCTATTGGTTATTTGCTGACACCCTATGATCCAGAGGTCGAAGAGCAGGTAGAGCTTGGCCTGAAATTCATGAAGGAGTATCGGGATACCTTCCGCGCGCTGGCCAAATGAAGGAGCCGCGGTGGATTGACCAACGAGCACTTTTGCTGCTGCATTCCACCTCGTTAGCTGAACACGGCGGTCTAGAAGGCGTGCGCGATGAAGGTCTCCTAGAATCTGCCCTGAACCGCCCTCGAAACAAGTTCACTTACAAAGTAGGCTTCGATATTTTCGATCTCGCCGCTGCGTACGGGTTTGGCCTAGCGAGAAATCACCCGTTTCATGACGGCAACAAACGGACTGCTTTCCTGGCCGTCGGTCTGTTTCTTGCGATAAATGGTTATCGCCTGGTGGCGGATCAGATGGACGCGATTCAGACAATATTTAGTCTAGCCGCGGGTCAGCTCACGGAAAAGTTGTTCGTCGATTGGATCAGGAAGCACGCTATGCGTAACGATTCTTCCGCGGCATCGAAGCCCGACTTGTGAGGTTCACGGAAGAAGTAGGGTGGTGACTTTCAAGGCCAGGGATTCGGGGTCGAGGTCTGTGCGGTTGCAGAGGATGATTATCGTTAGGTGGTCGGCGGAGAAACGCTGGATGTAGGTGTGGAAGCCGATTGTGTCGCCGTAGTGCCACGTGCGGGCGTGATTGCGATAAGGGTCGAGGAACCAGCCGAAACCGTAGGAGACTGGGGTGCCTTGGGGACGGTCGGAGTTGGCGGGCCATTGGGCTTGGTTGCCGGTGGTAAGCTGCGCGGCAGTCAGGGCGGGCTGCATTTCGTTTTCGCTTAGAAGCGTGTGTTGCGCGAGCGCTTCATCCCATTTTGCCAGGTCGATTAGAGAGGAATAGATTCCGCCGTCGCCTAGCGTGGCGGAGGTGGGACTTTGGTCGGTCTCCTTCCAGGAATCACCTTGTTTCGAATGTCCGTAGGCGCGATTGGTGACTTCGTTCTGTCCTTTTTGGTAGGCGATCGTTTGTGACATTTTCAGAGGGGCGAAGATGCGTTCGCGGAGAAATTCGGGGAACGGCTTGCCGGAAATCTTCGCCACCACTAATCCGAGCACAACGTAGCCGGAATTGCTGTAGCTCCATTGCGTGGCCGGGGTGAACGTGCCGGCTTTTTCTTGCTTAAGCAAATCCAAGACTTCGGCATCTTGAATCTGGCGCGTATCCGTCCAGATGGGCGCGCCTTTGCGTTTTTCGGCAGCGACCATCAGGTCTTCATAGTCGGGGAGGCCGGAGGTGTGATTCAAGAGATTGCGGATGGTGATGGCCTTGCCGTAGGCGGGGAAATCGGGGAAGAGATCGGTGAGTTTGTCGTGGTAATGGAGCTTGCCGTCATGGACGAGGAGCATGATGGACATGGCGGTGAACTGCTTGGAGCAGGACGCGAGGCGGAAATTTGTTTGCGGATCGATTTTGGCGCGGGAGCGGAGGTCGCGGACGCCGTAGCCGCGTTCGAAAACGGTGTGGCCATCTTTACGGACGAGTACGGCGATCCCGGGAGATTTGTCATCCGCGAGCGACGCAAAAATACGGCTCGTCTGGGTGGAGAGATCATCCTCGCCGGTAGTCGCCGGCGAGCCGGAAACGCATACCGAAAGCAGCAAGGCAGCAGCAAAGCACGCGTGATTCCGCAAGAAGAGTTCTCTCCCGGGCGCAGCATACCATCGGACATCGTGCCGTAGTGTGCCTCAACCTGCGCGGGATGCGCGAATTTCCGCGACGGAGTGCGAAAAGTGTTTACCTAATCGCTTTGAGGTGGGAGTAGCGAAGCGAGGTCGGCTGTGAGACCGTCAATCTCTGCCTGCAAATCCTGGATTTGCTGCTGCTCAGCATCGAGTTCGGGGTTGCCGCCGAGGCGTTCCGTAACCGGCACGGAATAATAGTCGTCTTGATCCAGAGCAAATTGGCGCTCCAGAAGATTCAGCTCATCCTCAGCTTCATAGATCGCGATCTGAATCCGTGCCGCTTCGGGAGGTTCGCAAGCGACGCGCAACGCCTTCTTCAGATAATCGATCCGCTCTTCGACTTCTGTTTCAGCGATGCGGGCCGGAGCCGGCGGTTCGCTATCCAGCAACGGGGGAGAGCCTACATTGAGCCCCGAGTTGCCGGGTTGGAAATACTGGAGATCGAGATCGTTGTCGGAGACGACTGGCGGATTGTATTGAAGTTCACTGCGAAGCTGGTCGAGGTCCTGCTGGGCGGCCTGCAACTCCATGCTCAGCCCCTCGGCCTGGGGGTTATCGCAGACGTCCGCGGATTGCGGATTGGACGATTCGTCCGCATTCGTGGAGGGCGACTGGAGGTGGAAAGCTGAGGAGGGCGGGACGGGATGCAACGGACCGAGGTCGGCGTTGGTAATGATTTTCGGATGATGGGTTGAATTTGCTCGGTGTTCGCGAGCGGTGCGCGCCGCATCGGCTACGGATTCTTGCGAACGCGCGAGTGAGGGAAGAATAATCGCCAGGAATGCGAGGGCTAGAGAGATTTTGCTAAAGCCAGGCATGGCAACACCGCGGGCCGAGACACACAAACCAAGTGCTCAGCCTATTGGTTGAGATGATCGATTGGGCGAATAAGATTCGTGGATGAGCGACTCTAGTCGCGTCCGAGAGCTCAGAACGTGTCGGGGCGGCCCCCACAGACCGCTACCGCATGCCGTAAAGCAGCAATCATGCGAGGCTCCGAATCTTCCGAATCCTCCGATTCGTCGGTATACGTGAGGTTCGTGTAATAGGTCTGGTGGGGCGCTTGGAAGGTGTCGACGATGGTGCGTCTTTCGTAGGAGGTCGAAATACTGATGCCCGGTACGTCCCAGACCAGACCCGGAACCTGCAAAGGGTACAGTTGGATTCTGCTCGGGTCGACATCATGCAGGGGAATGATTTGGTCGACCGTATGTTTGTCGATCTCGCCGTTAAGAGTGTGGTTGCGCTCGGACCGGAAGTGCGCGGAGCAGCCTTTCCAATCCACAAGGACCGTGGAATAGGAAACCGTTTCGTTGAGATGTCCACCCGCCTGGACATCGACCTCAAAGGGAGCAGGAAGCCTTTGCTGGATCCATCTAAGAGTGTCGTCGAGAGAGGAGTCCGGCTGCGGCGTATCCGCAGCGGGTCGAGTCTTTGCCCTCGCGGGAGCAACGTTGGATACGTCTTGTTGGTGAACTTGTTGCGCGGCGCTGAGCAACAGTCCAGAGATAAGAGCGAGAATGGAAAGAAAGAGGAACTTCGGCATATTTGGCCTCGTGCGTACGTTCTTAAGATGCGAAGTAATTGCGCCGGGTTCGATTCAAAACAGGAATCGTGGTTGACAGCTAAGACTTCTTCGTTCGGTGAACGGTATGTGAGTACTGGACGATTTAGAAAGAGGCGTGTTGTTTTCGGAGTAGCTGGTCTGAGGGCGTCCAAGTCTGTTAAAGAGGTCTCGGCTGTAGAGAAGATGGTTGAGGTCGGCTGCGAATTGGTTGAAGGCGAAAGGAACATTGGACGCGTGAGCACGATCCACTGCGGATTCGCCAGGGTATCCGGGCTTTGTTCCACGTGGAACTTCCCTTTTTTGAGATATTAGTGGATTCCGATGATGATCCTGGAGCAGCGTAACTAATGGAAGCAGTCATCTTTGCGGGAGTGCAAGGCTCGGGAAAGAGTACGTTCTATCGCGAGCGCTTTTGCGACACGCACGTGCGCATCAACTTGGATATGCTGCGGACGCGCCACCGGGAACAACTGCTGCTCGCAGCGTGCCTGACGGGAAAACAGTCGTTTGTAATCGACAACACCAACCCATTGCCTGGCGACCGCGCCCGCTATATTGGACCGGCCCGGCAAGCCGGGTTTCGCGTTGTCGCCTATTTTTTCGAGACTGCCTTGCGCGACGCTGTTCGGCGCAACAACGAGCGGCCGGGAAAGCAGAGAGTGCCGGTGCCGGCTATCGCAGGAACATTTCGGAAACTGCAAGCTCCTACAATGGAAGAGGGATTCGATGCGATTTATAAGGTGACGATATCCCCTGAAGGCGCGTTCATCGTAAGCGAAGCGCCCGGATCAAGCCGTGGCCTGTAGGCAAGATCGGACGCGACGGTCTAACCCTTACGTTCTAGACCTCTAGGTTGCCGGGAATTGCCAGTACCCGGACCGAAAAGGTCTCACATTGCCGTCAAGTGCTTAACAGGCTAGAATAGTACACGGAGGAATGGCTTAGTGCTGACGATTCGACTGTCAAGAATTGGTAAGAAGAAGAAACCCTTTTATCGGGTAGTAGTGATCGAGAGGACGCGGCCACGCGATGGCCGGGTTCGCGAACTGGTGGGGACGTACGATCCGCTCAAGAAGCCCGCGGAGCTCAAGCTCGATGCGGAACGCATCAAGTATTGGCTCGGCGTTGGCGCACAGCCCAGCGATACCGTGCGCAGCTTCATCCGCTCGCAAAAGATAGCGTAGGATTCCCAGCTTGTTGTTCGTTTAGTGCACCCTCTTCCTAGTCAGGGCGCCTTTTTCAGGCTCATGTCCGTAATTGATGAAAATCGCGTTCGTTGAGGTGCCCCCATGAAGGAACTGGTTGAATCCATCGCCAGAGCTCTCGTGGACCATCCGGAGGAAGTCAACGTAAGATCCGTCGAGGGTTCACAAGCCACGATATTAGAATTGCGCGTACATCCCGAGGATCTTGGCAAAGTGATCGGCAGACAAGGCCGAACGGCCAAAGCGGTTCGTACGCTGCTGGGAGCCGCGGGAATGAAAGTGCGCAAGCGGTTTACGCTCGAAATACTCGAAGAGTGAGCGGCCCGGCGCAACGCTGGGTCGCGGTGGCGCATATACTTCGTCCGCGCGGAAACAAAGGTGAAGTGGCGGCGGAGCTGTTGACCGATTTTCCCCAGAGGCTCACGGAGTTGCGAGAGGCGTTTGTTGACGACAGCCGCGGGCAGGGCGTTCCCCGGCGTATCGCAATCACGGCTTGCTGGCTTAGCCAGAATCATCCAGGACAGGCGGTGTTTCACTTCGAGGGCTGTTCCTCGATTAACGACGCGGAAAAATTTCGCGGCTTGGATGTGTTCCTACCCATCGAACAACGCATCAGTCTTCCAGCGGGGCAATACTTCATTTCGGATTTGATTGGTTGCTCCGTGTTTGAACTCGCTCGCGAAGCGTCGCCCGTGGCTTCTTCGCCGTGCTCGATGTTCACGGCTCCGGCATTGCTGGGCAGCGTCACGGATGTTCAATTTACCGGCGAAGGCGTATCTGGAACGCCGCTGCTCGTGGTGGATGCGCGAGAAGGCGAGCTGCTGATTCCGCTGGCCGAAGACATTTGCACGAGGATCGATACGGCGGCGCGGCGAATCGATGTGCTCCTTCCTGACGGGCTACGCGACCTCAACAAACCATAAAGGCAACCACGCCGGTTTCTCTCGTCAAGAGATAAGCTAGACTGAATTGGATATGCGATTCGATCTCATCACGATTTTTCCGGAGTTTTTCGCGGGGCCGCTGGAGCACGGCATTGTGCGACGCGCCCGAGAGACCGGATTGATTGACGTGCGCGTGGAGGATTTGCGGGAGTTCACGAAAGATCGGCATCGCACCGTGGATGACCGGCCTTTCGGCGGCGGAGAAGGCATGGTGATGAAGCCGGAGCCGCTGTTTGAGGCGGTGGAGTCGTTGCTCGGGCAGAGCGCGGGACAAGCTTCAGTATCGGCGTCGGCAGATGGGCCCGCGATTGTGTTGTTGTCCGCTGCAGGGAAGCGGTTCACGCAGGAAACGGCGAGGCGCTACGCCGGACTGAATGGAATAATTTTTATCTGTGGGCGGTATGAAGGGGTGGACGAGCGGGTGGCCGAGCACCTGGCCACGGAAGAAATTTCGGTGGGGGACTTTGTTTTAAGCGGTGGGGAACTGCCGGCCATGCTGGTCATTGACGCGGTGACGCGGTTGTTGCCTGGGGCGCTGGGGAACGAGGCCTCGGCGCAGAATGAGTCGTTTAGTGCGGGCGGCATCGTGCCAACCGGGGCGCAATATATTGCTCCCCTACGGGAAGGCGAGCGTCGCACCACGCACACGGGCAACGGAGTGTTGCTCGATTATCCGCATTACACGCGGCCGGCGGAGTTCCGCGGATGGGCGGTGCCGGAAGTGCTCATTGGCGGGAACCACGCCGAGGTGGCGAAGTGGCGAAGGGCGGCAGCATTCGAGAAGACGCGGCGGAACCGGCCGGATTTGCTTTTGCGAGGATGATTTGGCGCGATATACTGACAATTCGATGAACAGCGCGACGCGATATGCAAATTTCCGGACGGCAGCCGCCAGCTTGGCGCCGCAGCCGGTCCGCGCTTGTTGCCTGTGCGTGTGTACGTGTTCCGCGAGTAGCGGCACGGGCCATCCTGCGGTGTAAGGTCAGTCGTAACCAGCAAGGTCCGGGCCGCTCGCGATGAGCGGCCTTTTTGATTTTCCGACGTCAAAGGCAAGAGGCTCTATGAACGAAGCGACTACAGGGAACGGCAGCAGCGATTCAAGACCGATTGCGATTTATTACGAGCAGCCGAACTGGTTTGTGCCGCTCTTCCAGCAATTAGACGCACGAGGCGTGAACTGGGTCAAGCTGGACGCGCGGTATCACCAATATGACGCGGCGTCGCCGGAGCGGGAGTATGCGCTGCTCTTCAATCGCATGAGCCCATCGGCTTGGCAGCGCGGCGTGGGGCACGGAATCTTCTACACGCTGAATTATTTGAAGCATTTGGAAGACAAGGGCATGCGCGTGGTGAACGGATCGCGCGCATTTCGCCACGAGACTTCGAAAGCGCTGCAGCTTGCGCTGCTCGAGAGGCTCGGACTGCCGTATCCGAAGGCGCGGGTGATTAATCACGTGTCGCAGGCAATCAGCGCTGCGGACGCCGTCGGGTACCCGGTAATTGTGAAGCCAAATATAGGAGGCAGCGGAGCCGGCATCAAGCGATTCTCGTCGCGAACGGAATTGCAGGCGGCGGTCGATGAGGGTAGCTTGCAATTTGGAATCGATAACACGGCGCTGGTGCAGGAATGCTTCACAGCGCGCGACGGGATTATTACGCGCGTGGAAGTGCTTGGCGGGGAATATTTGTATGCGATTCAGATTCACATTACCGGCGAAACATTTGATCTGTGCCCGGCAGACATTTGCAAGAGCACGAAAGGCGAGGAGCTGACGCGCATTGCCTGCCCGGTGGACGCGCCGAAGACGGGGATGACCGTCGAGACGTACGAGGCGCCGCGGCACGTGATCAAGCATGTTGAGCTGATCATGCAGAAGGCCGGAATCGAGGTCGGCGGCGTGGAGTATGTGACCGACGAGCGCAGCGGGCGGCAGATGTATTACGACATTAATGCGCTTTCGAACTTTGTGGCCGATCCAGAGCGCATGCTGGGCTTCAATCCGTATGGGCGATTGGCGGATTATCTGATCGAAGAGGCGCGGCTTCACGAAGGAAAAGAGACGGCGGTGTTGGAAGCGGGAGAAAAAGCATGAGGTACGGATACTGGCTGCCCGTTTTTGGCGGATGGCTGCGCAACGTCACCGATGAAAACATGCACGCGACCTGGGCTTATGTAAAG
>Ga0137418_10000813_pt2 | contig 26764 bp, 14 predicted proteins | sample CZODoug3_1_2_16f_FD_122242 | JGI IMG/M metagenome (GOLD analysis project Ga0137418, IMG submission 122242) | Vadose zone soil fungal communities from Angelo Coast Range Reserve, California, USA - CZODoug3_1_2_16fungal (Hybrid Assembly) | ecosystem: Environmental > Terrestrial > Soil > Vadose...
GTAGCACTGAGCGAGGAATGCGTCATCGTCGAGCACCTCCTCATTGAGGGCCCAGGTATCTTCTGCCAGTCCGAGCGTGGCGTACGGGCCAAAAAGCTTGGCCAGATAAATCGAGTAGGTTACAGGGTGCGAGATGGGAAGGTCTGGCCTGCCCGGATCAATATTTACGGGCGTAACGTAGACCTCAACCTCGGGCGACACTTCCTTAAGATAGAAGCGACAGATGCCGCGCGCGCTGAAACCCAGAGCGGCCTGGAATTTGACGGGAATCCAGGGAGAGTACTCGCCCACCTGAAGCGTGAATTTCTCCGAGTCGACGGCGAAGAGCGCCAGTCTCTTGCCGGCATCAGGACGGATTTCAAAATGGACTCGCAGTTCACTACCCGAATTGCTAGAGAGCGGATCCTCCGGACCCGGAATGTAGGTGCGTAGGCCGGATCCGTTGCGCTCGATTGGTACGCGGACACCCCCTTCGCGAAATTGTTCGTCGGTGTGACGGGTTGTGCAAAGGCAGAACGTTCCCTGGCTGCCTTTCAAGTCAGGAACACACATTCCAGAAAGCAGAACTCCCGGAAACTTTTCCGGTGGGAAGGTCACCGGCACCCGAATGACAGAACAGAAAATGCCCGACTTTCCCAGCCAGTGCCAGAAAGGCGTCCCACGCCTCATGCCCTTGATGACGGGCTTTCCCAGCGGGATGGTGTACTTTCCAATCTTCCAACTTCGTTTGGGCGCTCGAATTTCGGCGGACGAAAGAAATGGAAGGTAGCTGCTGAGATCCCTCGCGAGGAAGTCGTAGATGTTATGTTTGCCAGGATTCACTCCGGTCATGAACGTAGACCATGCGACCGGAGAGATTGCGGGGAAGGTCGTGCGCAGTTTTCGAAAGCTCCCCTGAGCTTGCAACTTGGCGAGGTTGGGCAGCGTTCCTTCCGCGATGAATCTTGCGGCCAACTCCGGATCCATGCCGTCGAACCCCAGAATCACCGCACGTTTGATTTGCGCCTTGCCGTAGGCCTTGCGTCGGCGCAGCGAACGCAACAGGTGACGGAACGGCCACGTCAGCAATGCATACGCGGAATAGAGGAATGCGACGAAAAGTGTCCAGAAAGAAGAGAGCACCGCAAAGCCCGCGCCCGGACCCGCGTAGGCTTCGCTGCGCAGCGGGCAGAGCAGGACAAGGCCGAGTACGACCGCGAAAACGGCCAGATGCCGACATTTGGTTGCGGAACCTGCCGCGTTCTTCATATTTCAATCCCCAGGATGCTCTTAAACAGAAACCCCGCCACCAGCGACAAAACGAAAAACAACCAGATCCAATTCCACTCGAGTCCCACGAATGCAATACTCCGGGAAGGATAGCCCACTTCAATCGATTGAATCGGGCTCTCCGCGGGTAAGCGAGATTCGGCGGACAGCAACATTCTCTCCCAGAAGTGTCCTTGCAAGCGAATCGGGGAGATGCGTTCCAGTTCGGTCGAGACCGATACTCGTTTCGAGAATGTCCTGTCGGGAGGCCCAATGCTGACGTCGTAGTTACCCGGCTCCCTGGCAACTACCCTCCACACGATCTCGTTCTCTGTTGGAATGTGAACTGGGGGAGCGGTCCGCTGCAAGGCCAACGGCAAACCCAGTTCGATGGTGTTAAGGACTTCGGAATCAATGGCCCGTGCTTTAATGAGGAACGGACGCCCCGTTGATAAGGGCTTCACACCCAGATATCGATCCAACTGCACAATCAGCAATGTCAAGGGAAGCGCCACGAACAACAGGGGCCGGAACGCCAATCGCAGATAGCGCCCCGTTCCCTTCAGGATGCGCCCGTAGGAACTCAGCACAACGGGAAGTTGGTCCTGGAACAAACGGACAGCGAGCAAATGGGCTTTCAGTTGGTCCTTCGCGATACGAATGGCTTTCTGGTCTGATGTGTATCGGAACACTACTACCATGAGAAATCCGATGACGATCGATAACAGCACGACCAGCAGGGCCGGCAAATCGAGATGAAAGAAACTGGGTGAGAACGTCAGGAGCGCAGCAACCGGTGTGAATGAGACCATCGTCAATGAAGTGCTAGATCGGGGCTATTCGATGTAGCCCAAGCCCTGCAGTCGCTTTTTCACAACTTCCTTGCTCGGTGCGCTGCCTTCGTCCGCTGGAAGCACTTTGTTGATTTCTTTTTCCAGCATGTGAAGCACAAATTCATCCACCGACTCGTAGCCGCACACTTCCGCGCATTGCTTCGCTTTTTCGAGCAACTCCCCTTCGATTTTGACCTTGTGAGACCCGAACATCATGATCCTCCCTACGGGGCCTGCAAGACGGGCCGTCCCATCATATCCTTTGGCTGGGCGATGCCAAACTCCGACAGAATCGTGGGAGCAATGTCGGTCAGGGCCGGCGTCGCAGCCACGATTTTACGGTTGCTTAGCAGCACTCCCGGAACCAGGGTGTAGTCCATGCAATGGTCCCCGCTCCACGGATTGGTGTTGTCTTCCAGGACATCTGGCGGAAAAGCACCGAGAATGGTCTTCCATCCCGCCCGGTAGCCACGGTTGTAGCCTACGAGGAGATCCGGACCCGAGTGCGCAAATGGGCCGCGATAGACCTCACTGGCCACATCGACCCGCGTGATCACCGGAAGTCCAGTCTGCGGATCCTTTTCCTGCAGGAGCTTCGTCTTGATTTCCTGGATAAGAGTGTTGGCGTCCGCTCCTGCCTGCACAATTCCGTCGCGATCGCGGCCTCGCACGTTGATGTACAGACCGTTCAGTCCCAGACCGTACGCACGAGTGCCGCTCCAGTCCACGTTGGCCAAGGGCTCATTCGAGTCGGTGTCCCGGTGGCTCTTCAATTTGACATAGCCATTATTCAGGAGCCAGGTATTGAGGTTGAAAGACCGGTAATACGGAGCGAACCCATGATCGGAAAGAACCAGCAGAGTCGTGTGGTCGTCCAACTTCGGAAGGACTTCGCCAAGCACCTGATCGATCTGCTGGTAGAAGGCGGCGATGGCGAAGCCATTCTGAGCAGCTAGTGAAGCATCGTATCCCGGATGTCTTGCGTCCATCAGGCGCCACATCATGTGCGAGTTGAGATCCAGGCTGGAGAAATAAAAAAAGAAAACACCTTGTTGGAACTTGGGAAATTCCGCATCGAAAATGCGGCGATGCTCCGCCAGCACCGTGCGTGCCTGCTGCAGATACTCTTTGTCATCGAGCACGCCGCCCGAAAGGGCCTTCGTGTCCTCAGCTATGCCTTGCGTGTAGAACTCTCCCACCTCTTCGGTGAGCATCCGGGAATATTTCGGGGGCGTGGAGATGGGCAGTGCAGGGTCCGCTGGATCAATGTTGATGGGCGACACGTACAGCTGAAATCGCGGGTGCGCCTGCTTTAGATAGAAACGGCACATCCCCTTTACGTTCCCGAAGAATGGGATCAGCTGAAATTCAACCCGCACCCAATCACTCCACTCCCCTTCCCGCAAAACGAACTCCTGACCCTGCACAGCGATTCTGCCCACAGCCTCCAGAGGATCAATTGCCACTGAGAAAGGTTCGGTTGCGGGCGGAGAGTCTTTGCGGAAGGTGTTGTCGGGGCCGATCAAGTTCGCAGTGACCTTTGAGTTCTCCACCTGGACGGGGATCACCTGCCCCCCTTCCACCGCGCCCGACGCGGTGGTCGGATCGTCGGTGTAAAAGGAGAATGTCCCGTAGGTTCCCCTCAGGTCGGGAGTTCCCATGCCGGACAGAGTCTTCCCCTGGGCGGGAACCGGCGGGAAGTTTGCAGGGATCCGAAAAATTGTGTTCGGGACGCCGTTCTGATCGAGAATCTCCCAGAAGGCTTTGCCCTTACGAAGTTGCTCCGCGCTTCCCCCACCCAGTGGAATGACCCACTTGCCAAGGTGAATGGCATGATTGGGGCCTGCGACGCTCGAGGTAGAGAAATACAGATGCAAAGTCTTTGGGTCGCGGTGAATGAAATCGAAAATGCCATGGCCGCCGGCATCCATTCCGGTAATCAAGTTGGACCACGCAACCGGGCTCTGCGGTGGAATGCTGGTGGTGAGTTCACGAAAAGATCCCTGCTCAGCCAGTTTGGCAAAGTTGGGCATCTTGCCGTCCCGCATGAATTGCCGCAGAAGCTGAGGGTCCATGCCGTCGATGCCGAGAATGATGAGCTTGTGTTGTCCCTGCCGCCGACCACGGGAGCGATCGCAGGCGGGCATGGCAGAGATGCCGACGAATAGCACTCCGGCGAGGAGCCAGGCGAATTTGTTCAGAGGTGTCGGCCCTCCCACGTCGTAGCTGTGCTGCAATTGTAACGAAAGTGGGGCAGGTGTGGGTTGCGGATCCGGGAAAAGTGAAGTGTAGGCGATTCGAGCTCGCACGCAATCTTTCAGGAGAACTCCTCAAGCAATTACACTGATTTTCATGTTTCGTCGCTCGCTCTTTCTGGCCTTGCTCATTTTCGCCTGCACTTTGACTAGGCGCTCAGCGGCCGCCACACACCCGAACATCGTTCTCGTCACATTGGACACAACGCGGGCTGACCGGATGGGGTTCCTGGGCTCGCGCAGCGGATTGACTCCGAGTCTGGATGGTCTTGCGCGCCAAAGCATTGTTTTCGAACGGGCCTATGCCCAGTCGCCTCTTACTGTGGTTTCACACGCGACTATCCTCACCGGCACGTATCCACAAACGCATCAGGTGACTGAATTGGCATCTCCTCTCGGCGCGGTGATCCCCTATCTCCCGGATTTGTTACACGCACGCGGCTACCATACCGCCGCGTTTGTTGGCTCGGTCCTGCTCGATCCGAGGAATGGGTGGGCTCCGGGCTTCGATCGCGGGTTTGACATCTACGATGCTGGCTTTGATCCAACGCAGCCGGTCCATGACCGCAAAGGGACTCAAGTCCTGGCTCGTGCTGTCGAGTGGTTGAATGCTCCGGCGCACGGCCCGATCTTTCTTTGGATTCACCTCGTCGACCCGCAGGTTCCCCCTGGAGGTTCCTACAATCGAGGGATTGCGGCTGCCGACGCTGTCCTTGCGAAGTTGGTAGCGGCACTCCGGTCTAGGGGACAATTCGAGGATTCGATTGTAGTGGTGGCTGCGGATCACGGCGAAAGCCTGGGTGCGCATGGCGAGGACACCCACGGAGTCTTCTTGTATGACGAAACGATCCGGGTTCCGCTACTGCTGAAGTTGCCACGGAGCCAGTTGGCGGGAAAGCGCGTCAAGGGAAGGGTGCGCCTGCTGGATGTGGCTCCCACCGTGCTGGAAGCCGCAGGCCTACCAGTTCCCTCTCACATGCAGGGTCAGTCACTGCTCCGTATTGTCAAAACAACTCCCGAGGCGGATCAGCCCGTGTACGCGCGCAGTGACTTTCCCCAACAGGCTTTCGGATGGAGCGTGCTCGAGTCGTGGCGCACAGGAAAGTATCTTTATATTCGGGCTCCCAAACCTGAGTTGTATGACCTGTCGGCAGATCCGGGAGCGACGCGGAATCTTGCTGCGGCCTCAAAGGCTACGCTTGCTACCATGGCGTCGCAACTGGAGGCGTTCGATAGCCATCTCGGCCAGGTTGGCAAATCCAGCGCAAGTAGTCTTTCCTCGAAAGAGGTGCAGAAATTGGCTTCGTTAGGATACGTCGGAGTTGAGAAATCGACAGCTGCCAGGAGTTCGGGCCCCATTGGTACGGATGCGAAAGACGTCATCGCGCAAGCGAATGAAATTCTGAAGGCACTACAAAATCTTTCAGAAGGCAAACTCGATAAGGCGCTCGCCGCACTTCAACCAGTGGCGACGACGAACACTTACCTGGCGCAATACGGGCTGGGAGTTCTGTTGGCACGAAAGCAGCAGTACTCACAGGCGATTGAGCATCTGCACGAGGCGATCGAGCTTCAGCCGAACTCTCCCTGGGCGCATTACGAAATGGGGGCCAGTCTTCTTAAGACCGGGGACTTTAAGACCGCGGCGGTCCACTTGGAACTCGCCAGTGCACGCTTGCCCAAATTCGGCGGAGTGCACCTGCTTCTCGGAGAAAGTTACGAGCATTTGGGACGGGGCGCAGAAGCACTATCCGAGCGGCAGAAGGCTGCGCAATAGCTAGGGTAGCGGAAAGAGTCGAGAGTCGGCGGCCGAACCAGAATGTTGCTTCGCTGCGCGCAACTGGGGTGTCGTCCCCTGAAGGGGACTCGGTTGTGCGGGGATGGCTACCCCGCAGTTAACGTGCGGGGCTAATGGTTGTCGTCGCTGCGCGGCTGAAATTTAAGCCGGATTGCCTCTCGGGGCGGTGGAGGCCACTTAGGAAGATAGATTCCCCCTGCCTCCGCTGCGCTCGTCGTCGGCTGGCGGCGCTAAAGAGATGCTTTGCTGCGAAACCTAGACTCTCCACGCAGCTTCAGGTGACTTGTTTTGCCCGCTGACGATACAAAGTCTGGTCCACCTGTTGGGCCATGGCTTCCACGTTCAACTTTGTCTCAAGAAACTGCCCTAACTTTTCCGAAATCTCCCTGGGCTGGTTCAGTACGCCGTGGTAGTGGACGCGAAGCACTTTTAGATTAGGTTTTCCATTGAGCCAGGCGTTGACCTCGAACAAATGATTCTGAAACGCCTTGAGGATCCCCGAAGAGCTGTCTGCGGAGTCGGAGTTTCCGCGATTCCGTAGCATCTGTTCCTGGGATGCGAGCACTTCTGCAAGCGGACGCTGCATGAATACGATCCGGTATTCGTGTCCTGCAGGTAGCGCCAACAGGAATTGTGAGATGAGCTTGACTACTTTGCCCTCGGCTTCGGCGATGCAGCTGGGTTCTTTGGGGAGTTGCTTGACGCGCTCCCACTCGAAATACCCTTTGGGATTATCGACATCTGCCTGGCGCTCGCCATCCGCGAGAACGGGCATTCCGCCGGCAGCCAGCATCTGCATCATCAAAGACGTGCCCGAACGCGGAAGGCCCGAAACGATTGAGATCATGGCTCTGGAAGAGAATATCGTGGGGCAGACTTCCCCGCTGACTGCGCTCGATTATCTCGATTATAAAGTGTGCGGGAGAACTCAGGTCATCCAGGAGAGCAACTCCCGCAGATCGGCGACTGAGGTCGACTCGGTACCTCGCGGCATCGACGGTCCAATAGCGATTGCTTCGCCGTGGTTTTCGAACCAGGCCAGGAATGACGATTGCTCAGCGCTAGGCAGCCTTTGCTGGTTCAGCCAGTTGTAGTACGCGCCCATGTCTGCGTCGACCAATGAGCCGACCGGGTCGAGTTCCGGACGATCACTGCTTTCGGACAGAAGTTCGTTCATAGGCTTCTGCCGCTGCCGAGGGGCGAAGCGAACCAGCAAGGTGAGCGGCTGGGCACGCCGCAAAGCTTCGCGAGCCGTCCATTGAGCGAACGTAGTGCTGAAAATCTGCGTGCCGGAACCTTCCGTCAAGAGCTTCACCTGAAAGCGATCCAGGATAGGATCCTTGGCCGCTCGCAGCCCAAGCCCGGCGGGAGTCGCCTGCGCGAGAAGAGTGCGCAGAGCCTCCGGTCCCATGCCGGGTTTATCTACTTCTGCCCGCATTTTGCGTAGTACGGCGTTGCGCACCGGTTCCAAAGCGCCGTAGGAGATGCACGTGACAGCAGAATCGTAAGCGGCCTCTTCTCCACCGTCCACATACCAGTGACCGTAAGGGACGGGATGCGCCTTTGCTCGGGCTGCAACCGAATCGAGCAGGATCTTAAGGCCGTTTTCCGGCTTGACGTGGCTGAAGTACGCGCCATGCGGGCGGAGTTTGCGAAACAACGGCTCGTCAGGCGCGGTCACGCCCTGTCCAATGATTGCAATTCCCATCCTCGGGACTGGAGGCGGATCAGCCGGCACCGCTGCATGCAGGCGATCGGCATACTCGGTCGCGGCTTGCCGAAAACGATCGAGTTGGTGCGTCGTCCAAAGGTGAGCGGATAGTTGCTCGACAAATTGAGCTGGCGCGTTGATCCAATCAAGACGCTCGAGCTTGGGCGAAAGTTCGATGTCGGCGAACGCACGAAACCAGGTCTGCGTTTGCTCCGCCGAAAGGGAGCCGAGATTCGCAAGTTCCTTTTCCACGGCCGTGCGCTCTGCCGGAAACTTGAAGTCGTAGTCAATAACCTCTCGTAGCAGGCTCGGCACGAAACTCAGCGGCAGTTTTTGCAATGCACCGATGTAGTTCCGCACGAGCTTTCTCGCTTCGGCAGGATACCGTTCGAATTGATCCGCTTTTAGATTGCTTGGAAGCATAGGAGCTACAACAGTTCCGGGGCCGGTTTGCCTTGCGCGAATGACGCGGAGAAATCCAGCATGGACCCGATGGTTGGAACCAGATCGGTGGACTCCATGGCGCGGTCGAAAACCACTCCCTCGCGAACGCCAGCGCCTAGCGCCATCATCCACGTCGTACGGGAGAGTGCATCGCCCGTACGATGGTGCTGGAAGCCGTTGCCGCCGGAATCGTCGTCAGAGTCGCGACCGAAGTCCGGAAGGATGAAAAGCGTCGTTTTGCCGGCGTATTCGGGTTCGCTCTGAATCGTCTTCCATACTTCTGCGCATAGGCGATCGGTGCGGCGAATCCCCTCGACGTATAACGAGTACGCTCCCGCGTGGGCGACGTCGATGTCATGCATCGTGATCCACAGCAGGCTGGGTGCAACCTGGCGCATCAACTGGCGCACGATGTATACCGAAAGCTCATCCGGGCTTGAGAGCGTTCGTGCATGTGCTTTGAAGTCGTCGATGGAAAGCTTGAGTATTCTCTCCAGTTGTAACAATTCAAACTCGCGGCCACCAAGTTCCGGCGCGTACAAGGGCGTCTCATAGTTGTCGCGCAGCAGATGTTCGTAGTCGCTGCGACCGCCAGAGATTGCCGCCGTCAGAAGGTGCTTCGGGAGAATCACCCCCGCTCCAAGACCAGGGCCGTAGGAACGATGGCTGCTTTCTCCAATCCGGTTGAAGCCATTGCTGGGAGCGACCACCCATGCGTCGGTAGACGGGCGCTTAAGATCCTTTCGAAAGTATTCGAATATCGTGGGGTGTTCCGGAGGCAGCGAGGCGAAGTTGTTGATCGTCTCATAGACACCGGTGGCCAGGCTTGCGGTCGCCACATAGTGACCCAGAATTCCGCGATTCACGACTTGGGTGAAAAAGGCCGACTGCGGGATGAGTTCGCGCATCAGGTGTGGGATGTTCTCCTGACCTTCCGGAGCGAACGTCTCCTGGTCCCGGGCGCCGCCACCAAAGGTGATGACGACTACCTTTCTCTTTTTGACAAGGCTATCGGCGAATGCGCGTGAGCCAAATAACGTGCTTCCCAAAGCCAGACCAGCGGAAGTGCGCAAGAAATCGCGGCGGGTGCGGGCGAACTGGCGACTAAGTTCTTGGGGAGAACAATCTCCTCGGGTGGATCGCCGGCTCAGGCCGCTTGCAATCGAGGGTGGAAGTAGCGACGTCATGCCAGATTCGACGTAGCGCGTTGGACGTACAACGCGTTGCTGCTCAGGTCAAGATCAAACTGAAATTCATGCTGCAGTTCCTTCTACTGCTTGGTGGACGCCCCTTCTTTCTCGGCATAAACAAACTGACGAATCTCCGCTCTTTGCTTGTCGAGGTCCGCCAGGTGTTGTTCGCGGATTTTCTGGTAGATCTGCAACTGCTCGTGTCCGTGCTGCTTATCTCCGGTGCGTACATAGGCCTGGCCTAGCCGATAGTAGACGTCAGCCAGGTCGGGATTCAGTTCCTGCGCCCGCACATACTCGGGAATGGCCTCGGGATACTTATTTTGATCAGACAGGAGATTGCCCAACTGGAGATGGGCCTCCGCGATGGTTGAGTCGAGTCCGATGGAGGTTCTCAGCAACGATTCGATTTTGTGCAGATCGAGGTCGGGATCCTGCATCCGCCGTCCCTTCCACAGGCTCATCGCATAGTAATAAGAAGCACGAGCATTTTTGGGTTGAAGCTGGGCAAAACGACGAAAGCGCTCGATGACCTCCTCCGCCTGGCTCGGCGAACTGTCGTAGGCCTTGGAGAGGAAGTAGTAGCAGCGTGTGTCAGAGGGACTCAGATCGGCTCCCTCCAGCAAGGCTTTCACCGCTTCGTCATAGTTACCGCGCGAGTACAGAGCCATTCCCAAACCGATCATCAAGCGCGGAGAGTTGGGATAGCGTTCGCTCGCGTGTTGAAACACTTCAACTGCCGGGTCCAGCGTACGGTGCAGAAGGAGTTCACTTCCCCAGTCGAACAAGTTGCTCTCGCTCGGATCCCTGTGCACCGCGAGTTCGTACTGATTGGCTGCCTCGACAAACTTTCCATCTTTCTCTTCGACTTCGCCCAGAAGATTATGAAGTTCCGCCGTGTCTTTGCGTTTCAGGAGGCCCTGAATGAGTTGGCGCGCATCGGCGACCTTTCCGGTCATCAGGTACGCCAGCGATAGATCGTATCCGTTGTCGTAAGAAGAAGGATCGAGTTGCTGCGCCTTTTCGAGAAGAGGCACGGCCTCGGCTACCTTTCCGGAGCGAATGTAAAGCGCGGCGAGATTGTGGTTGGTGTCGAAATTCCGCGGCTCGAGCTCAATCGCCTTCTCAAACTCCCTCTCGGCTGATTCGAGCTTGCCGAGGCGCACCAGGTTAGTCGCCAGGTTAGTTCTGGCGGGCACCGAGTCCGGCTTCAGGAGCACAGCCTTTTGCAAATACTTGTTCGCTTGGGCGTCTTGAGACTGCGCGGAATAAGCGAGTCCCAGCAGTTCGTGAACATCGAAGCTTTCCGGCGCTTCGCGCAGAAGCCTCTCCAGTTGAGTGATGGCTTCCCGGTAACGGCCCGCCTCGTAGTGAGCAGCCGCGGACTGAAAGTCGGGGTCTGCTTGCTGAGCCTGTTGGCCGTCCGCCGTGCCTACGAGCATATACACCAATAGCGCCGCTAAAAGAGAATGTATCGGCCGGTGTCTTGTGCTCACAACCTCGTATGTTAGCACCGCGTCGGCAGAGCCGGCGGCCAGCACGTATCTTGGATCGATCAAAAAATGGGAAGGCGCTTTGCATGAAGCGCTTTCTCCGCGGGTCTCCCTCGAACTCAGAAATACAACTTCAAGGCGAGTTGGATCTGTCTCGGATCGTAGGGCGCGTCGCGAGTCGATCCGATCTGGCCAAATTTGCTTGCGTTTGTGAAGTCTCCCGAGCCTCCGATTGCGACCACACCGTTGCCCCCGAAATTGGGAGCGTTGAAGTTCGGGTGATTGAGTATGTTGAAAAATTCGGACCGAAACTGCAGGCGGAAGCGCTCATTAATGTGGAAATCTTTAAAGAACGAGAGGTCCAGCCTGCGGAATCCGGGGCCGGTGATGGTGGTGGGCCGGGGGCCACCCAGAACATCGGCTGCCGACAACGGAACGCAGCCGACGGGAGAACCAGCAATCGGCCCGCTCGCTCCCAGTTCACACGGCTGAGTAAACGCAGCACTATTTAGCCAAATCGGATTGCCCGTCGTCGTGTCCCTTCTAATTCCGGGTGTAGGGTTTTGCCCAGGTACCAGTAAATCTGTGCAGTTTGTTCCAGACGTCGTGCTATCCGGGCAGTCAAGTTTCATTGGCTGGCCACCCTGAAGAGTAGTCCCCCACACAATGCTCCAGCCTCCTACCAAAGCATTTGAAATCCCGCTCGGCGCGCCTAGGAAGCGTTTGCCTTTACCGAAGGGAAGCTCATATCCCCCGGTGAAGTGAAATACGTTCCGAACGTCGAAATTGGCCAACGCGTAGTCGGCACGGATTCCCAAACCCGGCACTGACGGAGCACGATAGCCGTTCCCAGAAAATCCGTTCAGCAGATCGTGAGCATCGGAAAGCACTTTGGACCACGTGTATGTCGCCAGGAAATTCAAGCCCGCACTAAATCGCTTCTCGACGGTAGTTTGCAAGCCGTGGTAGAAGCTGCTCCCAGTCGTTGTCGCATAGCTCGCCCCTTGACCAAAATCCGGGAACGGCTTGACCTGAGTAGCCCCCTTTGGCAGGATTTGCTCCACGTTGTTCGACCCCGGAAACGTCTCCAAGTGGCGCGCCAAAGAAGTCACGTACCCCGCTTGGAGCGACAGTGAAGGCGTCGCCTGATACTGGAAGGTTAGGTTGCCGCCCATCGAGTAAGGAGTGATGTAATCGAACTGCACGCCGCGTAATGCCAGACCTTTGGCGACGAACAGGGGACTGGTTGGGTCCAGCGGAGTACAAGCAAAACCCAGCTCGAGGGTCGCATTCCCATTGGCGCTGCCCCCGGGACCCGGCGTGGTGCAACCGCTGAACAATAGCGGGTGATTATCGTCCTGTGTATTGAACTGGAAATTGAACTGGAACGGATAGTTTTCACCTAGGTTCGGTGAAAAGCCACGATTCTCAAAGCCGTTGTAAAAAATGCCAAACCCGCCGCGGGCGACCAGTTTGGACGTAGCTTGGTAGGCGAAACCGAAACGAGGCGCAAAGTTCGTTTTTTGCGAATTCCCTAATCCTTTGCCATACTTGTTCGTGACCGCAAGGGTGATGTTGTTCTGGGGTGCTGCGAGCAGGTTTGTGAAATTCGGGGACAGGTTGCCCGCGTTCGGGCCTTCCGGAATGATGTACATCGCGCCGCCGGTCGGGGGTCCGCTAGGCACAAAGTTCGCCTGGTTCCCGTGATGTTCGTAAACCAGCCCGAAGAAATCCCACCGCAACCCCAGGTTGATGGTCAGCCTCGGACTGACCTTCCAGTCATCGTTAATGTACGTGCCGTAATAGTTCTTCCCGTTATCTGTCAGGGAGATGTTGGAGGCGTACACGCTGTTGTTGTTCGGCCCGCCCTCTCTGCCCGGGCCTCCGAGGTAGTCGACAGTTCCGACTCCGGGGGTGGCCAACTGCGGAATCAGCAAGAACTGGGCAACACCGGTATTGTTCACTCCAACGCTCGCGCCCGGAATATTCGTGTAAACGCCATCAAACTGGAATTGGCCGCGCGACCACGGCGGCTGCAGCGTCGAAAACTTGACGTGCTGATACTCGAATCCCATCTTGAAAGTGTGTTTGCCGTAAATCTTGGTGAAGTCATCGGTGAACTGGATGGTCGAACTGACCTCATCCGAAGGGAGGAAAGCGTTGCTTCCCAAGGTCGCTAATCCCTGGATTGAGAAGGCCGGAAGACCGCCATTTTCGTGCTGCTGCGGAATACCCACAACGCCGAAGTCCGCAGGGATACCATTACCGCCAGTACCGGTGAGATTGTTCGCTTCTGGTGACACGCGCGTTGTGTGCAGGTAATTCAGGCCAGCGCGGGCAACGTTGATGGTATTCGGAGAAAATACGTGCGTCCACGCCAAGGCACTCTGCTGACCGAGTGCGGTCTGCGGGCCTTCCTGGAAACCGCCGCCATCCGCGACGCCTCCGAAGATGGCCGGAATAAATTGCGGGTCGTCCACCAGGCTGAAGCGGAAGAATGCCTGGTTCTTTTGACTGAAGTTCGCATCCATTCGCACGTCAAACGACTGGCGGTCTTGTTTGAGGTTGGGCGAGTTTATGTAATTGGAAGAAATCCCAGAAGCGGTAGGCGACGGATAGAGTTGCAAGAGGCTAATTGCGTTGGGATCCAGCCGGCCTGCGGGCAACATGTTCAGATTGCAAGTGGTAGTCAAGGGTCTGAAGTCTGCCGTATTCACCGGACAAGCCCCTGAAGGCGTGAAAAATGGATCGCGGACAAATCCCGACGTAATCGCAACCAGCCCGGTGACTGGGTCGGCCTGACCTGCGGTAACCGCTCGCGTCGTAGCGGGGTCCAGGATTGTTCCTACGGACATATTCCGATTCAGGTTGTCGGGGTTTTGCGTGCCTGATTGTTGCGTAATCAATTCCTGGAAGTTGGTGAATCCGCTATTTCGCTCCGTAGCGGTGGGCACACTGCCTAGGTGCGGCACGCCTTGGCGCCGCTTGAATCCTTCGTAATCCCCAAAGAAGAACAGCTTGTTGCGGCCGTCGAACACTTTCGGAATGATGACCGGGCCGCCGATAGAGAATCCGTACTGATTCTGGCGCAGTTCGCCCTTCTGAGTTTGATACTGACCGGTGTTTATGTTTTGCGCCTTTTCAAAATAGTCCGCGGCGTCGAGCTTATCGTTCCGGAAAAATTCCCATACCGTGCCGTGGAAACCATTGGTGCCGGACTTGATGGTGGCGTTGAGAACGGCCGCTCCGGAGCGGCCATACTCGGCGCTGAAGTCGGTGGTCTGAACCTTGAATTCCTGGATTGCGTCGAGTGGAGGCAATACGACGAAATTGGTGCCATTCAGGAAGTCCACCGTGTCGGAGTTGTTATCAATTCCGTCCAGCATGTAATTGTTCTGCGCCGGCCGGTTGCCGTTTGCGGCGAAGGCGCCACTCGCCGCGTTGCCGCGGGTATCGGCTTGCGGCGTGTTTACGCCTGCCACTGTTTGGGCCAGGAAAGTGAAATTGCGGCCGTTCAAAGGCAGGTTATTCACTGTGCGACCGTCGACTACCTGACCCACCGAAGCGTCTTGAGTCTGAAGCTGAGGCGCAGAGGACGTCACTTCGACCGTCTCCGTCACCTGGCCGGGCTTCAACGCGAAATTGACGACCACATTCGAGCTAACGTTCACCGTTACGTGGCGCTGCGTCATGGTCTGAAACCCTTGAAACGACGCGGTCAGTGAATAGTTTCCGATTCGGACGGGAGAGAACTTGTAGTCCCCGTCCGTTCCCGCCGTCGTCGTAAGCTCGGCATTTGTTCCTTCATTCGTGAGCTTGACGCTGGCGCCGCTGACTACCGCGCCTGAGGCATCCGTGATCGTGCCCGTGATGCTTCCAGTGTCGACTTGGGCTTGGAGGAGACTTGCGCTTAACAGCACCACGGCGGCTGCAATCGCGAACGACAGAGTCCGCGCCAAAACGGGTCGGTTCATGACCTAAATCCTCCTCAGATTTTCCCTAACCCCACGGTTGGATGGCGACTGCTAAATCGATGCAGCTAATGTAAACGTGTACATTCTGAATGCCGGTGGCCACGTTAGAACAGGTCTGGAGAGGTTGTCAAGAATAAACTAGTGCTTTTGCATTAGGGGTCAGCCGCCGTGCTTCCCTGCTCCACACTGAATAATTCCTATAACTTGCGCACGCTTTACTAGCCCACGGAGCGATGAGGTCCAACGCCTGATGAAGCGATTTGCACACTGGTCGCTTTTGCTACCAACGCGTTTTTCCAGTCCCCATGGCCGCGACCTCTTGCAGGCTGGAATGTAAACCATCTCATGCGGGGCGTTGCCTGGATGATCGTCCGGTCGGAGGACTTCTGGACGGCCCAGCGTCGGTGCTACCATGCCCATTGTGGGCCATCACTGCGAGGGCGCTTAGAGGATGGCGCGTCGCCAAGACGAAAACCACATTCCTTCCCGTCGCACCTTCCTGAAGACAATGCGGTGGGCGCCTGCGCTTTTTCTGCCTGCACCTCTTCATGCAGGGCTCGGCCGCCTAGCAGCTCGGCAGAATCTCAACACCGCCGCTTTCCCGTACGCGGATAATCGCGTGACCCCCCACTATCCTGCGAAATCTCCGCTGGATGATATTCTTCGGTTAGTCGCCCCTGGCTCAGACGAGTTCATCACAGAAAAGCACGCGTCTGAAATTGCCCGCGTTCTTGACTTATGGGGTCAGGGCCTCAAGTCCTCCCCACCCGCTCTCCCACTGCTGGCGCAATGCATCGATCCTTCCATTGAATCAACTCCACTGATCCCGGCGCGCGAAATTCCCCTGCGCGCAGGAGGCGGCATTGACGTTCTGCGAAGACAGTTTGCGGACCAGGCAGTTTCGGGACGTAAGCGATTCCTGGAGCAGATGAAGGGTTATCTGGCGGGCGTGTCGCGCGTCGAGACGGCTGAGTTTTTGATCGTTGGTCTGGAGGAGATTCCCGGGACATCGAGGAAGTTCCGTGTCGACATCCGCTATGACTTGGTCGGCACACGCCAGGATAACGGACGCGAAGAGCGCGTTGGACGTTGGCGGACTCATTGGTCATTCAAGGAAGGAACTGGATGGCAAGCTCTCCGATGGGAAGCAATCGAGGAAACCATCAGCCGCGCGCGTGAACCCATTTTCATCGACATTACTCAACAGGCTCTTGGTCAGACTGAATCGTACAGAAACCAGATGCTTCGGGGAGTTGATCACTGGCGCACGGTTTTGGACGGAGCTTGCGGGATCGAGGTCTATGGGAACAACGGACTCGCAGCCGGAGATTTTGACAATGACGGTCTGGACGACCTCTACATCTGCCAACCTTCGGGGCTGCCGAATCGGCTTTATCGCAATCGTGGGGACGGAACCTTCGAGGATGTGACCGAAACATCAGGGGTCGATGTGTTGGACGCCAGTGCGTGCGCGCTCTTTGCAGATTTCGAGAACAAGGGTTTGCAGGACCTTCTGGTGGTGTGTGCGAACGGTCCGCTGCTCTTCGTGAACCAGGGCGAAGGAAAGTTTGCTCTTAAGCGCGATGCCTTCAAGTTTGGGAAGGCACCTCAAGGGACTTTCACCCACGCCGCTATTGCCGATTACGACGGCGATGGCCGTCTCGACGTCTATTTCTGTCTCTACAGTTACTACATCGGGCTCGACCAATATCACTACCCAGCCCCTTATTTCGACGCGCGCAACGGCCCGCCAAACTTCCTGTTTCACAACGAAGGCAATGGCACGTTCCAAGATCGGACTGAAGCGGCCGGTTTGAACATGGAGAACGATCGTTACAGCTTTGCGTGTGCGTGGGGAGATTTTCAATCGAATGGACGTCAGGACCTCTACGTGGCCAATGATTTCGGTCGAAGCAATCTGTATCGCAACAATGGCGACGGGACGTTCAGCGCAGTCTCTGACGATGCACACGTCAATGATGCCGGCGCCGGAATGAGCGCGTGCTGGTTCGATTTTGACAACGACGGCAAACAGGACATCTACGTCGCGAACATGTGGTCAGCGGCGGGTTTGCGCGTCTCCGATCAACCACATTTTCACGAAAAAGATCCGGAGAACGTTCGGAGTTTCTACCGCCAGCACGCGCGTGGCAATTCGTTATATCAAAATCTTGGTAATGGGAAGTTCCAGAACGTAAGCGATTCTGCCGGCGTTGGCATGGGACGCTGGGCTTGGTCATCTGACGCCTTTGACTTTGATCACGACGGCTATGCGGATCTGTATGTCGCGAATGGGTATATTTCTGGTCCCGACCGGCAAGATCTGGCTAGCTTCTTTTGGCGGCAGGTCGTAGGCAAATCTCCCGCAACGGCCACCTCATCGGCGGACTACGAGCAAGGCTGGAACGCCATCAATGAACTGATTCGCTCGGATCACTCGTGGAGCGGCTACGAGCGAAATGTCTTCTACCTCAGTAACCACGATGGGACATTTACGGAAGCCTCTGGCGCTGCCGGATTGGATTTTCCGGAGGACGGCCGCGCGTTTGTGCTGGCGGATCTAGACCACGACGGCCGGCTGGAGATGATTCTCAAGAACCGAAACGCCCCACAACTGCGAGTTCTACACAATTCCATGAAAGATATCGGGCAGTCGATCGCGTTTCGGTTGCGCGGACAAAAAAGCAATCGCGACGCGATTGGGACTGCGGTGACCGTAGACACGGGAGCGCTTCGCCAGACTAAATACCTTCAGGCCGGCACGGGATTTTTGTCGCAGCATAGCAAGGAGCTTTTCTTTGGCTTGGGAAAGAACGCCGCAGGTGCGTCGGCGACAATTCGCTGGCCCAGTGGCCTAACCCAGTTGTTTGACGGCCTGCCGACAAACCACAGAATTGAAATTCATGAAGGCTCGCAGGATTTTCAGGCAAGGCTCTTTGCAATATCGCCGGCATCGTATGCGCGAACAGGCGATGGTCCGAAGTTGGCGCCGCTTCCTTCCGCGGTTGAAACATGGCTTCTCGAGCCGCTGAGCGCTCCGGAATTTTCCTTGCCCGATCTCGGCGGCAACATGCACGAGCTTCATGCGTATCAAGGAGGCTTTCTCATTATTAACCTCTGGGGGACGAATTCTCCAGCGTCTATCGATCAGGTACAACTCTTTCGGGATCACCAGTCTGCATTTCCATCTAACCTTCACATCGTTGGCCTAAACGTCGATGATCCCCGTGATGTTCACGGCGTGCAGTCTTTCGTTGAGAAAGAGCGCATTCCCTTCCCCACCTTGCTCGCCACCCCGGACACGGTCGGGGTCTACAACATCATTTATCGCTATCTGTTTGACCGCCGCAGGAATCTTGCCATTCCGACATCCTTCCTGATCGACGAGGCCGGCATGATCGTTAAGGTCTACCAAGAACGGGTGCATCCCAAGCAGGTTATCGACGACGTGAAGACAGCGCCTCGGGCGCCAGCCGATCGTGTTCGCAGAGCGCTACCTTTTGGAGGAACCCTGCACCTGGGTGAGTTCCAACGAAACGACTTCACGTATGGCGTGGCGATGTTTCAACGCGGGTATCTGGATCAGGCAGCGGCGTCCTTCAGGCAGGTTATCGCAAACCAGCCGAACGATCCGGAGGCCCATTACAATCTGGGCACCCTCTATCTCCGAACCAATGCGCTTCAGGAAGCGCGCCGGAATCTGGAGCAGGCTGTGGATTTGCGGCCTGAATACCCGGAGGCCTGGAACAACCTAGGAATGATCGCCGCCCAGGAAGGGCAGACGGATGACGCGATCCGCAACTTCAGACATTCGTTGCATCAGCGTCCGGACTACACCGTTGCGCTTTTGAATCTTGGCAATCTCTACCGACGACAGGGGAACATCCAGGAGGCAAAAACACTGCTGGGCCGTGCGCTGGAAATTACGCCGGCCGATCCCGAAGCTAACTACAGCCTCGGAATGCTTTACGCTCGCCAGGAGCAGCTCGACGTCGCTGTGCAGTACCTCGAAAAGGCCGTTACTTTGCGGCCCGAATATCCCGACGCTCTCAACAATCTAGGCGTACTTTTTGTCCGCAACCAACGTTATCCAGAGGCCGAGGAGAAACTCCAGACTTGCATTCGCGTTGCCCCCAACTTTGACCAGGCCTATCTCAATCTGGCTCGCCTCTATGTGGTCATGAAGAACGAGGCAAAGGCGAAAGAAGTTTTACACGCTCTTCTGCGTATACAACCTCAGCACAAATTGGCTCAGCAGGCGCTCGAGATGCTACATTGACCCTTCGACCTCTGCAATTTGAAATGTGGGCGGAGGTATAGCGCCGGATGGGCATCGGGGCCTCAATTCATCTATCCAAAGGGAGCGAACCTGGGTTTCGCGCAATCTCCGCACTCGTCCTGCTGCTGATTCTCTGCCGAGGATATGCGACATCTCAGCGGTCCTCTGCGACGGCTGGAGCCAAGAAGAGTTCATCGGCGGCTGCCCAATCAGCATTCCAGGAAGCCGAGTCTCTTCTTGGACAAGGGCTTGTCGAACAGGCTAAGGAAAAGATTCAGGAACAACTCAAACTCAATCCTACGAGCGTAGAAGGTTTCAATCTTCTGGGAATTGTCTGCGCCGGCCAAAAGGACTATGGGAATGCACTGGACGCGTTTCAGCATGCGTTGAAGCTCAGTCCCAATTCCACCAAGACTCACAACAATCTCGCCAATCTGTACGTGATCCAGGAAAAATCCGATCTCGCTGAAAAGGAATTGCGCAGAGTACTGCAACTCGACCCTGCGAATCGTGATGGAAACTACAACTTGGGCTTGCTGCTGATGGCCAAGGGCTCTCCGGCAGAGGCTATTCCCCACTTTCAGCGTGTACGTCCGCCGAACATTGAAACGCAATTCAACCTGACGCGCGCTTATCTGAGGGCTGGCCGGGCGGCGGAAGGCTTGAAGACTGCCATCGAGCTGTCGTCTCAAAACAAGGATGACGTCCGCTTGCATTTCACGTTGGGGGTTCTGCTGGCCTACGAGAAGCAATATCGGCCTGCGGAACTCGAACTGGAAAGAGCCAACGCTTTGCGGCCGGAAACTCTCGAGATTCTCTACAACCTGGCGCAAACCTATCTTCGAAATGGAGAACACTCGAAAGCGGAGCCGCTCCTCAGTCGGGCGCTGAAGCTGAAGCCCGACTCACCCGACATCCTCTATTTGATGGCGCAGGTTGCTTCCGAGCAAAGCAGGCCGGTCGATGCCCTGGACCTGCTGGCACGTGCTCACAAACTGGCTCCGGAAAACGGCGATATCATCTTTCTCCTTGCGCGCGTCAGCATGTCACAGAACTACTTTGAGGACGCGATTCCCCTGCTGGAGTCTGGCGTGAAAATCGCACCGCGACGAGCCGATCTGCGTGCCGCGCTGGGCGAAAGCTATTTCATGTCGGGTCGAGCAGAAAAAGCTATTGACGAGTTCAAGAAGCTGATCGAATTGGATCCGTCGGCGCGCTCGTATGCTTTCATGGGGCTCTCGTATCGACATCTGGGGCGATTTGAAGAAGCACGAAAATATTTTGAAGCGGGACTCAAGCACGATCGGCGCGACGCCTCCTGCCTGTTCAACATTGGTTACATGGAGGAGCGTCAAGGAAACTACGCAGTTGCCGAGAGACTTTTCCGGGAGGCACTGCGCTCCAATCCAAATCTTTCGGAAGCGTTGCTGGAATTGGCGAATCTACGCATCGCAAAAAAACAGTTTGCTGACGCGGCGGTTCTCCTCCGTAGATACGTCAAGGTGAGTCGTGAGCCCGCCGCGGGATACTACAAGCTTGCGATGGTGGAGAGAAACCTTCACCAGACGGAGGCTGCGCAGCGCGACTTGAGTGTGTTTCAAACGCTGTCCAAGAATGCTTCGCCCGGTCCCTATCCGTATCAGCATCTTTTCGACTACCTAAACAACCGCTCCGACCTTCCTGCTCAGGCCAGGACGCAGATGGATCTGACGGAGTTGAACGAGCAACTTCAGAAGCATCCGGATCAGCCTCAGGATCTCTACCTGCTTGCCGAAACATATCTCAAACTCGGGAAACCCGACGACGCCCGCACGGCCGTGGCACAGCTCGACCAGCTCAGCGCGGGCGACTATCGTACGCAAACGGGGATCGGAGTATTGCTCGCCCGTTACCGTTTGTACGATGACGCGATCCACCACTTTCAAGCCGCGTTGCACGCCAATCCCGATTCGGATGACGTGAAATTCGATTTGGCTGATGCTTACTTCCGCAAGGGCCTCTATGCGGAGGCACTCGACACGATCCAACAGGTCTCGGCGCAGGGTCAGCGGGATGACGCGCTTTTGGCCTTGCTGGGTGACATCCACGCGCACATGGGCGAAGCCGCGCGGGCTGCAGAGATTTTTCGGAGCGCGATCAGCCGAAACCCTGACAACGACCAGTATTATCTCTCCCTGACGCTGGTCCAGCTTCGCGAGAATGATGTGAGCGGTGCCGGCGAGACGTTGCAGAAGGGCCTCGCTCGCATTCCTGGATCCGGGAAGATCCACTGGGGCTTGGGAATTGTGTCGGTGCTGGAAGGAAAAACCGGTGACGCTGCACGGCACCTGGAGCGTGCCGTCGACTTGCTACCGGAGTGGTCCGGAAGCTATTCGACGCTCGGTGTTTTTTATTATCAGACCGGTCAAATCGACAAGGCGCGCGAAGTGCTGAACCGTTTCAGGGGAAGCAGTGCAGCCGGCGGATTGGATGTGAATCGGATCGAAGACGCTCTGTCGAAGGCTCAGGCAAGTTCTTCGTCGGCGACCGAGCCAATGCCAACAACGGCTCGCCAGCAGTTGTTGCAACTGGCACTGTCGATCGCGGATGGGACGCTTTGATAAAGATGGAATGCTGCAGGATGTTTCGTTTGGCGGTCAAAGAGGGTGGGATTGTGCCACGCAAGCTTCTCACGGTGTCCAGCCGATAAGACATGAATCTTCCACGACGTCGGTTCCTCGGCTCTTCCCTGCTAGTTCTCGGCGGCTCGCTACTTGAGGCGCTCACTACCCCACTTTGGAGGTGGAATCGTCCGACGGCCCTTCAGGTAGCCACAAAGTCGTCACCGCATTCTCCGGTCGTCTTCGTCGACGTAGCCCGCGAGGCAGGCCTGACCTCCCCGAATGTGTGGGGAGGCACGGAACACAAAAAGTCGATCATCGAAGCGAAAGGCAGCGGTCTGGCTTTCTTCGACTACGACAACGATGGGTGGCTGGACATTTACCTGACGAACGGCACGCGGCTCAACGCGGACTGGCCCGCCGGGAAAGCTCCCACTTCACACCTGTACAAAAATAATCGGGACGGTACTTTCACGGACGTCACCGAGAAATCGGGACTGGCGCGCACCGGATGGCAAACCGGCGTCTGTGTGGGCGATTACGACAATGATGGTTGGGATGATCTGTTCTGCTGCTTCTGGGGACACAACATCCTGTTTCACAACAACGGTGACGACACGTTCACTGATGTCACGCGCAAGGCGGGTGTCTACGACGAGCAGGTTCGCTGGGGAGCCGGCTGCACCTGGCTTGATTACGATCGCGATGGCAACCTCGACCTGTTCGTGTGCAACTACATCAAGCTTGATCCCGTGAAAGCCGCTGCGGCCGGTGATAGCGCTCTTTGTCAGTGGAAAGGCATCCCGGTAATGTGCGGGCCTCGCGGCCTGACGGGCGACACCAATGTTCTTTACCGCAACAACGGCGACGGAACGTTTAGCGACGTCTCTGAGAAGTCGGGAATTCTGAAGCCCGGCCCCCGCTACTCGATCACCGCCGTTTCGTGCGACTTCGACAATGACGGTTGGCCGGACATTTACGTGGCCGTGGATTCGCAGCCCAGCATGCTGTTTCACAATAATCACGACGGGACCTTTACCGAGATTGCTGTAGCGGCCGGGTGCGCTTACAGCGACAATGGCCACGAGCAGGCTGGCATGGGAGTGGCGGTGGCCGACTACGACTGCGATGGCTGGTTCGACATTTTCAAGACGAACTTTGCCGACGACACCTGCAATCTCTATCACAACAATGGAGACGGAACCTTCACCGATGTCACGTTCGCCTCCGGAATCGGTATCAACAACCGGTACGTGGCTTGGGGTTGCTCCTTTCTTGACTACGACAATGATGGCTGGCCCGACATCATGCAGGTCAACGGACACGTCTATCCCGAGATCGAGGGCCACGCCATCGGCCAGACTTTCAGGAATCCGCGTCTCGTGTACAGGAATCTAGGTGAAGGCCGATTCAAAGACGTTTCCTCGGAAATGGGACCTGGTATCAGCGAGCGCTTCTCGAGTCGGGGAGCCGCATTTGGGGACTACGATAACGACGGCGACGTTGACGCGCTGATTCTGAACTTGAATGAGTTCCCGTCCCTGTTACGCAATGACGGCGGCAATAAGCAGAATTGGATCAAACTCAAGCTGATCGGGACGAAGTGCAATCGCACCGCCATCGGTGCTCGCGTGCGTGTGGTCACCGGCAACCACACGCAGATGGATGAAGTCCACAGCGCCTCAAGTGTCATGTCACAGGGCGACCTACGGCTTCACTTCGGTGTCGGCAAGGCTGCGACGATCGATCTCATCGAGGTGAAGTGGCCGACTACTCAGAAAATCGAGCGCTTCACGCAAGTGAGGGCCAACCAGATTCTCACCATTCACGAAGGTAGCGGGATCGTCAAGCCGAAATCAAAATAGGCTTACAACTTTTACTTCTTCAGCAAGGCATCGATGGCCGCTTGTGCGATTGCTTCGTCAATCTCGGACTTCGCTCCGCTGGCGGCAATGGCGCCGACGGTCTGACCATCGATTTGGATCGGCAAGCCGCCCTGGTTGGGAAAAAAATCAGGGAACGAGAGCACGTCGACGTTGCCCTTTTTCAAGGCCTCGGCACCCTCCCTTGAGGGGCTTCTGTAAAACGCGGCATGACGCGCCTTTTTCTGTGCAAACTGAATGGTGTTGAGGGATGCGCTGTCCGCCTTTTCAAGAAACAGCAGGTTGCCACTCTCATCGACAATGCAGACGGTCACCTCGACATGCAGTTTCTGGGCCTCCGCTTCCGCGGCTGCAACCATCGTCTTGATGGCGGCCAGATTCAGATACTTCTTGCTGGGGAGTTCAGCAACGGCCATTCCCACGAGCACGCAAAGCATCACAGTGAGTAGTTTAAGCATGGGAACGGATGCTACCAGTTGCATTTGCGGTTTTCCAGACGAAAGCGTCCGCCGCCAAGATGAGCTTAGCTCGCCTGCAAGACACGAACTCCATAAGCGCCGAGACTGACCGATCCTGTCCGCGATTCTCCTGTAAGCAGATCCGTGTGCGGCCCCGGAATATTTACGGTCTGCGCCGCGTCGGTGTGGTTCAGAAGAAAGATCCACTGCTTGCGGTCCGAGCTCCGAACCGTAACCTCGACGCCAGACGGCACGTCCAACAGTGGCTTGACGCCTGCCAACGCAGAGAAACTCCGCAGCACTCGAGTAAGGCTCGCCGGATCGAGATCGGCTCCGATGTAGACCGCCTTGCCCTTGCCGAAGCTGTTCACCGTAATGGCCACTCGACCGGCGTGGGCCCCCGACGTGTAGCTGCCGAGCACCTCAGCTGTTGTGGGTTGTAGGACATCGGCCCACATACCACACTCCCCGTCTGCTCCTGCAAGTGCAGATGAGAACTTGACACCCTGTTTCGCTGAGTAAATTGGCACATAGTCCTCAATGGTGACTCCCATTACGTCGCGCAGAGGTCCGGGGAGCGGTGTGCGAGCCATTTGGCTGAACTCATTCTTCGCTCCCAGCCGGAAGTTGCTGATGAACACACCGCCACTCTGCACGAAGCTCCTGACTTTGGCCGCCTGCGCTTCGGAGAGCACGTAGACCACCGGCGCGAACACAATCTTGTAGGAGGCGAGATCCGCACCCGGAGCGATCACATCGATTCCCGAACGGATCGACGCAATCGCGCCATACCATGACGTGATCTGCGAAGTGTAGCTGAGGCCCGAGTGGCCGGGCTGAATCTGGAGCGCCCAGTCGGAATCGTAGTCAAAAACAAGGGCCGTCTCCGCGGGGTAGCTCGCGTTCAAGACTTCTGCTCCCAGCGCCTTGAGTTCCTTTACGGTCTGCTTGATCTCGTCGAACCCCGGGCTTTTGGAGCGATCGTGGTTCAGGATGCCGTGCCAGTATTCTTCGGCTCCGAAGGTCGCGGTATCCCATCGAAAATAGTTCACGCCCATCGCGCCGTGAGCGATGGTCTGATAGGTCCAGAGCCGCAGTTGTCCTTTGTTGGGCTGGGGCGAGAAGGTGCGTTGCCCAGCTTTTCCTGACTGCTGCTCCATAATCATGAAGGGCTTGCCATGAAGGCTGCGCGCAAAGTCGTGACCTAGAGCCGTCGCCGTGTAGATGTAGTCCCACGAAACCGGACCCGATTTTGATTGTTCGTGCAGCAGCATCTCGAAGAATCCCGGATAGTTGTCGAAGGCAACAAAATCAAGCTTCTCGTAGAGGCTACGCAGATCAATTAAATCCAGTGGGAGTCCAACATTATTCGTGGTTACAAAGTGTCGCGGACACGTCTTGCGCAACACTGCCAGTTGTTCTTCCAGATAGGAGGTGTTGGCGTAGGACTGGTAGCGATTGTAGTCCAGAGCTAAGCTGGGATTCGGGTCTCCGCCCGACGGCAATGGCACTGGAACCTGGCTGAAATCCGTATAGGTCTGACTCCAGAACACAGTACCCCAGGTTCGGTTCAGGTTGTCGAGACTGCCATACTTGGAGCGAAGCCATTCTTGAAAACCAGCCTGGCAGTAGTTGCAGTAGCACCGCGGCGATGACGAGAGCGTGAGCTCGTTGTCGATTTGCCAACCGATCACTTCTGGCGCATCCGCGAAGGTACGAGCCATCTGGCCGGCAATCGCGAGGGAAAGCCGCCGGTAGGTCTTGTTCGTGGGACATGTAAATCGCCGGCCACCCGGGTGTAACGGTGCGCCCTGCGCGTTTACTTCCACGATTTCCGGGTACTTGGCCGTCAGCCAGGGCGGGGGCGCCGCCGACGGCGTGCCAAGAATGACAGCGATGTTGTACTTGTGCAATGTTTGGACCGCGCGCCCCAGCCAGGAGAAATCGAACTTCCCTTCCACCGGCTCCATGAGCGCCCAGGCAAACTCGGCAATGCGCACGTTGGTAAAGCCGAATTCGGCCATCATGCGTGCATCTTCGTCCCACAAAGCCTCGGGCGTCTGGTCGGGATAGTAGTCGACGCCCAGCAGGAGTGGACTCGGCGAGGGATCACCGTTCGGATTGGCGAGCGCCCGGTTCGGGCGTCGGATTCCCGCAGCAGCGAGCACTGCAACCGTCCCGCTCAGAAATTCACGTCGGTTTATCGATGGCAAGAGTGCACCTCTTTCTCAGAAGCGCCGTGCTTGATCCTGGCTTGATGTGCGTACGCAACGAGCCTGCGGCTCTGTTTAGACGACTTCGGGAGCGGCCGGCTCGGTTGTGAACTCAACCTGCTGCTTACCTAACTGCGGATGGGTAGCCGTGAGCCGAGCCCTCCCGGCTTGTTCCTTCGCCCGAATCCAAATGGCCCCTGTGCCCCCGACCAGGGCGAAGGGATTGTCGCCGATGATTTCGGCGGGACCTTCGATTTCCAGCTTGATCGCGTCGTTGGCAAAGGGTCGAATGGCGTCAAACTCGTCGGTCACACGCAACACCACCCGCGTGGTGTCGGCACCATCGGCAAGCAAGGCGGTGTCATCCGGCAAAAGAACAAACTTC
>Ga0137418_10000937_pt1 | contig 26753 bp, 21 predicted proteins | sample CZODoug3_1_2_16f_FD_122242 | JGI IMG/M metagenome (GOLD analysis project Ga0137418, IMG submission 122242) | Vadose zone soil fungal communities from Angelo Coast Range Reserve, California, USA - CZODoug3_1_2_16fungal (Hybrid Assembly) | ecosystem: Environmental > Terrestrial > Soil > Vadose...
TTGCGTACATGTCGAGTCTCACCAATCTGGGATACACCGCCACGCAGTATGCGCTCTTGAGTTCAACCTATGCCTGGTTGGGAAAGATCTTGAAGGGGTTTTCCGGCGCTGTGGTCGAAAGCCTGAGCACCACGCACGGCCTCACTCACGCTTACGGCATTTTCTTTCTCGCCTGCGGACTAACCGGCGTGCCTGCTGTGCTTCTGTTCGCGGCGTTGGGTTACTGGCAGAGACGAAAGCAACCAGCTCCAGCCGCAGCCTAGGAAAGGCAACCTCTCCCCCAACCGACCAGCCGCTTAGTAGGCGCCGGAAATGTAAATCTACCCATAAAGCTGCAGGGGCAGGGAAGTGTGTCACTCAGTGAGTACGACCGCCGTTCCGCGTCCAATGCTCAGCGTCCGCGAAGCGTTACCCTTGTTCACGCCAATCTCCACGTATCCCGCTGAGCCTACGTAGGCCACCGGCTCGCCCGCATTGCCGCTCGCAAAGGTTGGCACCATCCGCGACACGGCTTGATTTCCCACCTGAAATTTCACCTCGCCGTTGGTCAGCGCGCTTTCCGGCAGATCTTCCACACGAAAATTTGTGACCAGGTTTCCGAAGGCGTCCACGCGCATCACAACGCCTTTCGCCACTCCATCGGCTGCTTTCGGTTTCGGCAGCGCAAATTTCTTGTAGTCCGTGATTTCCTCGCCCATGCTCGCGGTCTGCCAGCCCTTCGAAAGCCAAGCCGCGACCGGCGCAAACACGTCGCGGCCATGAAAGGTCTTGCTCACCGGCTGCAGGTAGTAGTGCTCGGCGGTAACGTGCCGCGCTACAACGTTTTCTTCTCGCTCATAAATCAAGGAAAGTACGCCATTGTCCGGCGCTACAAAATATTGATTCTCGGCGGTCACAAGCAACGGGCGCCGTTCCGTTCCGACACCCGGATCAACCACCACCACATGAATCGTGCGCGCCGGAAAATAGGAATACGCATTTCCGATGGCCAGCGCCCCGTCCAGCAAATCGAATGGAGCCACGTTGTGCGTGATATCGACGATCGTCGCTTCCGGATTAATCTTTAGGATCACGCCCTTCAACGTGCCAACGAGGTGATCGTTCAGCCCGTAATCGGTCGTCAACGTGATGATCGGATTCGGCAATGGGTTCTCCCGTCCTGTGCTCTGCAGGGCCGCCGTTGCTGAAGTGGGGAGGCACTCCGCTCTTTGACGCTAGCGAACGCTTGCACCGCCGTCAAGACAACCTGGTAGGGGCGATTGTGCAATTCGCTACCCGCTCGAAATAGGCCGCGGAGACCGTCGATTTGATTTCTAGTTTACGACGGCTAGTTTTATTGCCGTTACTTACTGTCCACTCTGGTGCGCGAAATACGCCTTTCGTGATAGCTTTATCTTCCCCCTGCCGCCAGTCCTCTGGGCCAAACGAAATACAATCATCGAGGAATGTCTCATGATCAATCCAATTCCGCGCGGTTGGCGTCGCGCTATGGAAATACTGCGTTGGCGTGGCCCAGGGCATTTTTTTCTGCTCGTTTTACGCGAAGTGCTCCGTCCACTCATCTATTGGTACGCATGGAATATCTATCTTACTGACCTTCAGGAGCCGCTCACTCAGCCCTACGCAAAAGGCAAGTTCAACGTGCGCATTTTCGCCGGGGATAAGGATCGCGAAATCGCGCGCGAGCAACTCGCGTCACTCGACGAGCCTTTGCCGGTCAACTTCGACCAGCGCATAAATCGCGGCGACGCTTTAGCGGTCATCTATGGCGGCCCGGAACCCGTCGCATTCGGCTGGATGACGTTCTCGAGCGGTATGGAATTGGCCTACGGAACAACGTGGATCCTTCACCCCCAGGAAGGCACGCAGTACGGCTCTTTCGTCCTGCCCAAGTGGCGTGGCCAAGGCATCTTTAGCCTGTTGAATGTGGCGCTGAACACGTACGCGCGGGAAAACGGCATCTTGCGGTCGGTAGGTTCCATCAGCGTGTTGAACAGCCAGTCGCTAAGCATGGCCAAGCGCCTCGGCAAAAAAAAGGTCATGACCGTGATTCTGGTGCATGTCCGTGGCATCGGCTGGACGTTTCGAAAGGCCATCGGCGCACCGTTGCACACGCGTTTCTCGGGCAAAGGTGTGGACCTGGGCCACGAGCCGACGCCACTTGGGGTCGGCGACAAGGTGTGACAACCCAGGATTGTGACGCTCCGGGTATCCGCTACAGACAATCCGTTCCGCGCGTAAGGCGGGATTAGCCACAGCGCGATCACTGACTTCCGCGGCCTCTTCAAGCTATCCGCTGTAGCCTTCCTCCAGGTCGGCATGAGTCACAGCATCCATCGTCGCGGACAACTCTCCGGTTATCTCCGCTGCATGGGCGCGAAAATCTCCGCCATTTACGGCGAAAGCTTCGACGATGCGCAAGCCCGCAAAGCCGCGGCCAGCGTCAGAAACCGATAAGGGAAACACTGTATTGCGATATTAGACCCTGCCTGCAAGTGTTTGGTGTCGAATCTCTGACCATTCCAAGTCGCAGGGGAGTCCTTTTTGGCAGAACACCGTTTATCGCCGATTCTCATCGGTCAGGCTACCAAGCCCGAATCCACCGGTCCGCCTGAACCTTCCGGCCAGAATGCCGATCTTTTCCGTCTCCTCGTCGAGACCGTAAGAGACTACGCCATTTTCGTTCTCGACCCCGATGGCCACGTCCTGACCTGGAATGAGGGTGCTCGAGCTATCAAGGGCTACTCTTCCGATGAGATTGTCGGTCAGCATTTTTCCAAGTTTTATCTTCCCGAAGCGGTTCAGAGCGGCTGGCCCTCGCGCGAGTTAGCTCTCGCCGAACGCGAAGGCCGCTTCGCCGATGAGGGCTGGCGCGTAAAGAAGGACGGATCGTCGTTCTGGGCGTCCGTAATCATTACGGCTTTGCGCGACTCCGAGGGCCGCCTCTCTGGCTTTGCCAAAGTCACTCAGGACCTGTCCGAACGCAGGCAATGGGAAGACCGCATTCAAGACCTCAACAAAGAACTTCGCACTCGCATTGCGCAACTCGACGAGTCGCAGCGTCTGATCGAGCTGCGTACTTTGGAGCTTCAAAAACTCTCGGCGCAATTGCTGCAAATTCAAGACGAAGAGCGCCGCCGGCTCGCTCGCGAACTGCACGATGAGCTCGGCCAGCAGCTCAGCGGCCTAAAAATGATTCTGGACTCCAGAAAGGGAAATGAAGATGCCAGCGCCCTGGCTGACACGGCCTTGACCATGGTGCGCAGTCTCTCGTACCTCTTGCATCCGCCGCTCTTGGATGAAGCTGGATTGCGCCCCGCTCTTTACTGGTATGTGGACGGCCTGGCGAAAAGAAGCGGCATTAACATCTCGCTGGACCTCAAGCCTCAGCTTTTTCCCCGCCTGCCCAAGGACATCGAAGTTGCTGTCTTTCGCGTGATTCAGGAATCACTGACCAACGTCTATCGTCACGCGAGCAGTGAAAGCGCCCGCGTAGAGATTGAAAAGCACTCGGAACGCGTCATCATCCGGGTTCGCGACTACGGCAAGGGTTGTCCCTTGGACGTTGTTGGCGCGAAGCCGACCGGTCGACTCGGAGTGGGCATCAGTGGCATGCGCGAGCGCATTCGCCAATTGGGCGGCGAATTAGTCGTTGTCCCGGCCGAACCAGGCACCATCGTCGAAGCAAGAGTTCCGCTTTTCAGCTGACACCAAACGTCCAACCACATTTTGGGCATGCGGGTGAGCCTAACAACCGCACCGAATCGTGTAGTTTTTTTTGCCTACGCTGGTTTTCCGGTGACTGAAAGGGCACATTAAAAGGCGTGTGGGATATGTACAGGAATCGCTGTACTGTTCAAAATTGAACACCTGACCCATACTTATGTGTGATGCCGCACACCATACTTATCGTCGACGACAGCCCCGAGGTCTGCAATATCGTCCGGACCTTCTTGCAGAGAGACGTCAGTTTTCAAATTTGCGGCGAAGCCGGCAACGGTCTTGAAGCTATCAAGAAGGCCGAGGAACTGAGGCCCGACCTGATTCTGCTTGATTTGAAGATGCCGGGATTGAACGGTATCGAGGTAGCGACCGTTCTGAAACGCGTCTTGCCCAAGGCGCAGATTGTCCTCTTCTCGGCCTACGTCGATTCGCTTGGTGGCACGACTCTTGCCTCCGCCGCGGGCGTCGACCTCGTTGTGCAAAAGGGCAGCCTGGCGGACATGGTGCAGTCCCTCAAAACTCTGATTTCCCGTAAATGGATACCGCCAGTCGACAACCCAACCAAACCGACTATGTAACCCGTCAGATCTAATTCATCGGAAGAACCCCTGCACGGTCAAACCGTGACGTGCGTCGGGAAGACATTGCTATCACCAGCAGTCTTGGTTTATGCTGCGGCCCCGGCGTAATCGCCGTCGTAGTTTTGTCGCTGCGTGTGGTGCTTGATTGGAACGCGGAAGCCCGGAGAAAACGCGCAAACTGAACTCACTCCTACTGCGTCCCCCTAGGTCCCATGGAAAGTTCCTACTCCGGTGCACCGGCATCTTGCTCGCTTCCATTGTGCTCTTTGCCTCTGCTGTAGAGGCACAGCAGACGGATCCTACGAAGGCCGTTGTGGTACAACCGGGTGCGCCGGGTAAGCCGAGCAGAACGCTGCCGCCGTCGACGAAGGCCACGCTGCCTCCACGGTCGCAAGCGGACGTGGATTTCATGCAGGGCATGATCATGCATCATGCGCAAGCGGTCGAGATGACCGCGCTGATTGCCTCGCATACGGAGAACAAGGATCTCCGCTTGCTAGGCGCCCGAATCAGCAGCTCGCAGTCAGGCGAAATCAGGTTTATGAAGCGGTGGCTGGCGGCGCGCGGAGAATCGCTTTCCATGGCAATGCCGGAAATGCCGAACATGGACACGTCGCACCAAACAATGGCCCTGATGCCCGGTATGCTTACGCCGCAGCAGATGGAAGCGCTGCGAAGCGCAAAGGGCGCCGAGTTCGACCGCCTATTTCTGACCGGGATGATCCAACATCACAATGGTGCGTTGACCATGGTCAAGGATTTGTTCGACACCGCGGGCGCGGGGCAAGATGCCGACGTGTTCAACTTCGCCACCGATGCGGACAATACGCAACGCGCCGAAATCCGAATTATGCAGACTATGTTGCAGAAAGAACCCTCACAGGAGAAACGATGAACCGATTGCCCAGCATCGCCCTTCGCGTAACACTGGCCGCGCTTGTTTTATGTTTCGGCACGAGCCGAACACGGGCGCAGGAGCCCGCAACTCCACCTCCGGCGCAGACACCCGCAACCGCAACCCCTTCGCAGGAACACGCGGATGCGGACAAGGATAAGGCTGACAAGGACAAAGACGACAAGGATGACGAGGACTCGAATCCATTCGCTCCCGAGCCGGCTCCGCCGCTACCAGCGGGAATGAAAGGCTCGGACGCGAGCGATCCGCGGGCCAGGTTGACGCCAGGCATGTATGACGCGGGCGAGACGTCGATGGGCCTCAAGCATCTCCTCCTCCTTAAGAAGCCCGATGCGTTCCAACTCGGCGCTTCCGATCCCGATGATCCAAAGGTGCAGCAGGCGATTAGTAAGCTCGGCATGAGCACCATGTCCTCAAAGTTGCCCAAGTCGATGCACTTGGCAATCGCGCAGTTGGGTTTCGCGAACTCGGACTTTGCGTTTCAGGGCAACCACTTGTTCCAGGGGAATTTTTACGGCTTGAATATCTATGACATCTCGGACCCGGCAAACACAAAGTTGCTGACGTCGCTGGTGTGCCCAGGCGGGCAGGGCGATCCTTCCGTCTACAAGAACTTGCTCTTTATGTCGGTGGAGATGCCGAACGGACGCATGGATTGCGGCACGGAGGGATTTCCAGCCGAGCCTCCGCCGCCTGCCGGTGAGGATAAAGAAAAAAAGAAGAAACGGATTCCTGCGGCGCAAAAAGAGCGTTTTCGCGGCGTGAGAATTTTCGACATTTCCGATATCAAGAATCCCAAGCAAGTGGCGGCGATACAGACGTGCCGCGGATCCCACACGCATACTTTGGTGACGGATCCCAACGATAAAAACAACGTTTACATCTACGTCTCAGGTACATCGTTTGTCCGTCAACCGGAAGAACTCGCGGGATGCTCTGGCGAAAAGCCGGATAAGGACCCGAACACGGCGCTGTTTCGCATCGAAGTGATCAAGGTTCCCCTTGCTGCACCGCAGGACGCGAAAATTGTTTCCAGCCCGCGCGTATTCATCGATGCTCGCACCGGCGCGATGAACGGCCTGAACAACGGCGGCACTCACGGCAAGAAGGGCAAGGAGGAGAAGCCGGCGGACACGGACCAGTGCCACGACATCACTGTGTATTCGGCGATGGGTTTGGCGGCGGGCGCGTGCTCCGGAAATGGAATCGTGCTCGACATCAAAGACCCGGTCCATCCGAAGCGTCTCGACGCGGTCAACGATCCCAACTATTCCTACTGGCACTCGGCGTCATTCTCGAACGACGGCTCCAAAGTCGTGTTTACCGACGAATGGGGCGGCGGCTTGGGAGCGCGATGCCGTCAAAACGATCCCAACAAGTGGGGCGCGGATGCCATCTTCCGTCTCAAGGACGACAAGCTCAGCTTCGCGAACTATTACAAGTTGCCCGCCGCGCAGAGCGATACTGAGAACTGCGTCGCGCATAACGGCTCGCTGATTCCGGTTCCAGGCCGCGATATCGAAGTGCAGGCCTGGTATCAGGGTGGCGTCTCGGTCATGGACTTCACGGACCCGGCGCAACCCTTCGAGATTGCCTACTTCGACCGCGGACCGATCGATCCCAAGACGCTCGTGCTGGGCGGCGAATGGTCAGCCTATTGGTACAACGGCTACATTTACGGTTCGGAGATTGCTCGCGGCCTCGACGTCTTCGAACTGGCGCCTTCGAAGTTCCTCACTCAGAACGAAATCGACGCGGCCAAAACGGTTCGCGTGCCTGAGCTGAATGTGCAGAACCAGCAAAAGATCGAATGGCCTGCACAGTTGGTTGTCGCAAAGGCGTACGTGGATCAGTTGGCCCGGTCGCAGTCCTTGCCCGCCCAACAAATCGCAGATCTGCGCAAGGCCATCGAAAAGGCCGAGAGTTCGCACAAGCCGGCGAAGTTGAAGAAGATGGCGCCGTCATTGGAACAGAGCGTCGCCACGGCGAAGACCCCGGCGGACTCGGCTCGGCTGCATGGTTTGGCAGAAATTCTGAAGCATCCGTCAAACTAGCAACATCACCGTCCCTTGCGGAGCCCGCTTTCGGGAGCGGGCTCTGCAATTCTTGGCCGTTCCGCACCCGCCGTTCGCAAGAAACAGCTTGATAGTTTACTTCTTGACACGTGCCTCAAAGGATTGTAAAAGCCTTCTGCACAATTTCGCGGGGCTACGCATGCGAGTGGCCCCGCCATTTCATCGACTTTGCTCCTGCTCTCGCATGGTGTTGTCGTCTCACAGTGGCACGTCCTCGACCGCTGCGTAATCTGCCTTAATGCTGACGACACTGCGGGCCGCACCCCGTTAATCGGAGCAGAAAGGTTCTGGTAAACGGCCCTAGTATGCGGACAAAACTCCCCGGCTCGATTCGTGTGCCCCTGCTGCTTTTTTCCTTGGTAATGGCCATCACCAATTCTGCCTACGCACAGAATACTGGCGCTCCACCTCGCATCACCCAGGCCGTCGATCCTCTGAAAATGGTCGTTCTCCGCGGCAACACGCACCCGCTCGCCCGCTCCGAATACGATCGCGGTGCGATCAGCGACTCCATGCCCATGGGCCGCGTTTTGCTGCTCCTGCAGCGCACTCCGGATCAGGAACAGGCGCTGCAGCAGCTGCTCGAGCAACAACAGAGCAAAGATTCTCCCAACTATCACGCGTGGCTCGCTCCGGAGCAATTCGGCCGGCAGTTTGGCGTCGCCGATGCCGACATTCAAGCCATCACGCAGTGGCTCGCTTCGCAAGGATTCTCGCAGATCAATGCAGGTCCAGGGCGCATGGTCATCGAGTTCTCTGGGACTGCCGGCCAGGTGCGAAGCGCGTTTCATACGGAAATCCACCGCTTCGTAATAAATGGAGAAGAGCACACCGCCAACGTCGCTGATCCCCAAGTTCCGGCAGCTCTGGCTCCGGTTGTCTCGGGTGTCGTGTCGCTTCACGACTTCCCCAAGAGATCGCACGCCAAAATCCTTGGAGAATTCCGCCGCAAGGTCGCAGGGCCGGGTCTAGAGCCGCTCTTGACCTTTCCCAATCCCTTTGGTTCCGGGAACTTTTACGGCTTGGGGCCCGGCGATTTTGCCACCATCTACAACACAAAGCCCCTGCTGACGGCGGGAAACGACGGCACCGGCCAAACCATTGCCGTCGTTGGCGAAACCAATCTCAAGGTTTACGACGTACAGCAGTTCCGCAGTATGTTCGGGCTCCCCGCCAACTTTGATGACACCAACATCGTTTTGAACGGCGCGGATCCGGGCATCACTTCAACCGACGAAGAAACAGAGGCCGATCTCGATGTTCAGTGGTCGGGGGCTGTCGCCCCTGGAGCCAACATAAAATATGTGCTCTCCGCCTCGACCCCCGCCTCCGCGGGCGTCGATTTGTCCGCCCTTTATATCGTCGAACACAACATCGCTGCGGTTATGAGCGAGAGCTACGGAGCTTGCGAGAATGTGCTCGGTGCCGCGGGAAACGCCTTCTACAGTAATCTCTGGGAACAGGCCGCGGCGCAAGGTATCACCGTCGTCGTTTCCTCTGGCGATGGCGGCTCCGCCGGTTGCGACGATTTCAATAACCCGCAGCCCGCAAAACAAGGGCTAGCCGTCAGTGGTTTAGCCTCCACGCCCTACAACGTATCGGTCGGCGGCACGGATTTTGACCAGGTCAACACTTGGACGTCCTACTGGAATACCACCAACGATGCCACCGGCACGTCCGCCAAGAGCTATATCCCAGAGATCCCCTGGAGCCAGAATTGTGCGCAGATTGGTTTGACCGGTTGCGGCTCATCCGCTCCCCGGGGTTCCGTGAACATCGTCGCTGGCAGCGGCGGTCCCAGCGTCATATATCCAAAGCCCAAATGGCAGTCGGGCGTCACGGGTATGCCCAACGATAATCACCGCGATCAACCCGATGTGTCTCTATTCGCCAGCGTGGGCTTCACCGGCACTGCCTATGTCCTGTGTCAGAGCGATCGCATAGGCCCCTGCTACCTCAACTCTGGTTCCGCCAGCGTTGAGCTGGTAGGCGGCACTTCGGCCTCCGCGCCTGCTTTTGCCGGAGTCATGGCCCTCGTCAACCAGAAGCAATCGAGCACCGGCAATCCGCGCCAAGGCAACGCCAATAACGTCTTATACGCTTTGGCCAAAAAGTCCGGCGCAAGCTGCACTTCAAGTCCAACCGAAGCCGCAAACTGTGTATTTAACGACGTGGCCAAAGGAAATAGCTTCTTGCCTACCGGCAAGCCCGGCGTCGGTACCAACAGCGTGCCCTGCCAGGGAGGTTCACTTAACTGCAGCACCGCTGCCAGCGGTGGCAATGGCGTGCTAGTCGATCCGGCCCACACAACCACTGAGGCTTGGACCGCCACCGCCGGATATGACATGGCCACCGGCCTCGGCTCCGTCAACGTGAATAATCTCGCAACCACGTGGGGCACCGCGTCCACCATCGGGACCACCACGACCCTCACGCTCTCTCCGACCACAGGCATCAAGCACGGCTCCGCCGAGAACGTCGCGGTGAACGTTACCGTCGCGGCCAACACGGGAACCGGCACTCCCACCGGCGACGTGTCCCTTATCGCCTCCTTCGCCGGTCCACCCCCCACCACTCAGGGCTTGGACCACTTCACCCTCAGCAGCACGGGAGCCGTGACAAACGCCACCACGCAAAGCCTCCCGGGCGGCGCATACAACGTAACCGCTCACTATGCCGGCGACGGCACCAACGCCCCCAGCGACTCTTCTGCGGTGCAGGTCACTGTCGCCCCGGAAAACAGCCAGACCTTCATCGTCGTCCCGGCCTTCGATTCCACGGGAAACCTCATAAGCGGCAACGCCAGTTCCGTCACCTATGGCACAAACTATTTCATCCGTATGTATGTCACCAACAGCGCTGCGGTCGCGAACTCAGCCGGCCCGCCTTCACCCCTCTGCGCGCAAATAAATCAGCTAACTTGTCCCACCGGGACCATAGCGCTCACTGGCAACGGCGCTGCCGTGGACGGCGGAACATTCCTGCTGAACAGCGCCGGCTACACCCGCGACCTCGTTCCCAATCTTTCGGGGGGCACGTACTCTCTGGCAGCGCAATACTCCGGCGACAATAGCTACAACGCAAGCTCAACATCCCAGACGTTCTCGGTCGCACCCGCACCCACTAGCCTTACCGAGCAAACATTCTCGGCGTTAGTAGCTAGTCAGCCGTTTCAGATAAACATCCAGGGATCTACGCAGGCCCTGCACGGGGTGGCGCCCACGGGCACAGCCACCTTTTTCGAAGGCTCGACGCAGCTCGGGGGGCCTGTAAATGTCAACGGCGTGGGCGGTGGGTTTCCGCCGTTGTTTTATGGCAATGCTACGCTAACTATCCCCACCGCCGGACCTCACACCATCACGGCGCAATACAGCGGCGATGCGAACTACGCCGCCTCAAGTACCTCGATTACGATCACTTTGCTCAATCCCACCTCCGCCAGTATCAGCGTCAGCCCAACGACAGTGGCGTACGGCAGCCCTGTCACCATAACGGCGGTCGTCGCCACTACCGTCCCGGCTTCCAATACAGCCCTGAAGCCAACTGGCAACATCAACTTATACGCCAGCTATGACGGCCCAATTGCCAATCCTTCGATCAGCCAGATGGCGGATGGCAACGGCAATTGGGAAATCCAAGTGACGGCAACCATCACGCCGCAATCCAGCGAATGGATTAGCCTCAACTATTCCGGCGACACCAACTATGCTGGTTCTTCTTCTACCAGCTTCTTCACGGTCGATATCCCAAATTTCAGCCTCACGGTTCCGGGACCCTTGGTGGTGACTTCCGGCCAATCCGGCAGCGTGCAGATCAGCGTGGTGCCTGCCTCAAATACTCCCAGCCCAGTCACGCTTTCTTGTTATGACGGCTTGCCCAATGGATACGCGTGTGCTTTTCAGCCAAATCCCGTGAATCTTGCGAACGGCGCCACCTCCACGGCCACCCTGACTTTATCCCCCGCTCCCACGGCTCAGGTGATTCCTCGTGCCGCCCTCGCGCGAAACCATACAATGTCCTGGCCTTTCGCGAGTGGTGGTTCTAACCGATATTGGCCGCCTACCGTGGCGATCGTTCTCCTCACCGGCTATCTTCTGCTTTGGTCTTCGCGCAGGATCCGGTTACGTCCGGCGCTGGTCTGCGGCGTCGCCTGCGTGATAAGCCTGCTGGGCTGCGGCGGAGGCGGTGCGGGTAGTAGCGGAAGCGGTGGCGGTGGAGGTGGGGGCGGCACGCCCGGACCTTTCACGACCTCAACGACTGTGTCGAGCAGCGCCCCGACTGTTGCTTCGGGCAGCTCCCTCACTCTCACCGCAAAAGTCACGGGTCAAAGCAATCCCACGGGCGTGGTTACCTTCCAGATGGGCGGCTTTTGGTTCGGTCAGGCCAATCTCGTTGGTGACACGGCCACAGTCACTTCCAACGCACCTTTTCCTGGCTTCTACCAGGTCGTGGCAACCTACAACGGCGACGCCTCTCACAGTACTTCGACATCTGCGCCCGTGACGGAGGGGGTCACCGGAAGCACAAGTGCGCTGGTTATCGGTCGGACCGGCTCATTGTCCCAAACGGTGTTTGTGACGATCACCCTGCAGTAGGCGAGAATGAGTACGCACAAATCAAAGCCTTCCTTCGAATTTACTTGACAGTTAACACATATCATGCTATAAGGCTTTGTGAAACTCGCTCTTCAACTCTTTGCGTGTGCTCCAACCTCCGTGCCCTCCGGGTTGCGCTTTTTCTCGCAGTCTGCCTTGCCCTGCATTTTCAGCGACTTGCAGCCTCTTTGGCGCTCTTGCCTCTCTTTTTCGATATCCCGATCTTTGTTTTCAGCAGCTTACAGCCTCTTGTGCCAAAAACAGGGGGTGGGGTATACCCTCTCCTCGGATCGAAGGTGTGTCTGCCCGCAGTAAGGCTCGAAATGTTACACAGATCCGGAATCACCAGCGCGCCGGCGGGGTAAGTCAGACCGTGCGGAAGAGAAAATGCCAGGTGGCATCCACCAACCCGTGCACCAAGGCAGACGCGAAAATCGAATTACTTTTTCTCCACGTCCAGCCATAAAACAGACCGGCAATGGACGCGAGAATCACATAGCGCCAGTTGGGAAATCCTAAATTCGTAATGTGCGAGAAGCCGAAGAGAACGGAAGCGGTCCACCAGCCGGCCAACTCGCTCTTGCTGGACCGTGACAGCATATTTTGCAGCAGCCCACGGAACAGAAACTCTTCCGGCCACGCCGTGAAAAAGAGAATCGCCACCGACACGAACGGCAGCGAACCCCACGCGTGCCACTGCGGCGCAAATTCGATGAAATGCATACGGATGCCGAGAGGGATGGCGATTGCGCCGAACACCACGAAGCTGGCGACGATGAAGAATCCCCATCGGCCGCCCCATCCGATGTTGTAGCCGATGCCAGGGAGCTTGCGCACGAGAACAAACGCACCAAGGGCGACGTTAACGCAGAGCAGCACCGTGAAGACATAGGCGAGGCGTCCGCCGGGATAGGGCCAGATCCAATGCGAAGGAGAAAACTTTACGGTCACCCAGATTCCGGCGACCGTCAGGAAATCCTGCCAAGCCCCGACCGGCTTGCGTTCGGCAGAAGCGGCCAGCGCCAACGGAACGAAAATAATGGCGGCAACAGCCCCACCGCGCGAGAATGCGAAAGTATTTGTTCCAATGGCGTAAATCAGATATGCAAGGAATGTGCTAGCGCCTAGCAGGTAGCCGGCGCCTGCGCCGAAGCGGGCAGACAGGGATTCGGGAACGCCGCGCGCCGCGAACAGAAGCATCACGCCGAAGTAAAATGAAAAGACGGTGAGCGTGGCAGCGAACCCGCGCCCGCCATAGCCTTGCCAGGAAGCGTAAAGGCCGCCGCCAAAGCAGAGCGCAGCCCAAAGACCGAGCATGGAAAGCGGACCGAGTTGGCGCGTAGCGGACAATTAAGAGAATCAGATTGCCTGGTCGATTCAAAAAAGAAGGAAGATTGTAGCGCAACGCGATGGCAGACCAAATTCAGGTAGCAACCCTCGGTGGGGCGGCGGCAAAGCCCGCACGCATTGCCTATATCGATTGGCTGCGCGGATTGGCCTGCGTGGGAATGTTTCAGGCGCACTGTTACAACTCCTGGCTCCGCCCCAGCGAGAAAAACGCGGGTCTCGGCGGCTTCTACGGGTGGTCGCAACTGATCGCAACCTTGCCAGCGCCGCTCTTCATTTTTTTGGCCGGACTTTCCGTCGCCATGATCACGCGGCACTCGCGCGAGAAAGGTGTCGCGCGCAACGCGATTGCGCGCACCACGATTTTGCGCGGAGCGGAAATCTTTGGCCTGGGCTTGCTGTTCCGCGGGCAGGAATATCTGCTGGGCTATCCCAACGCGCCGTGGACGGATCTGTTGCGCGTCGACGTACTGAACATCTTGGGTCTGTCCATGATGCTCGTCGGGGTCCTGTGCTGGCTCACGGCGTCGGCAACCCCGGAAAAATCAAACACGCGAGCAATCGGTTGGGGATTGATTGCGGCCACCGCAATCGCCGTCGCGACTCCGTGGCTCTGGACCACCCACCGACTGCGCTCGCTGCCCTGGCCCATCGAATCGTACCTCAATGGTGTGCATATCTATGCCCAGCCGCAGCCGTGGTTGTTTCCGATTTTCCCTTGGGTTGCGTTCGCATTTGTAGGCTCGAGTCTCGGATTTCTACTGTTCTCGGAATTCGCACGAAGGAAGGAGACGTTACTTTTCGGCGTTCTCGCCGTCGCAGGTACGGCTGCATCGTTGCTTTCCGTTCTCTTCGATTTTGGTCCCATTCGCCTCTATTCCACTGCAATTTACGACTACTGGCACACCAGTCCCAACTTCTTCCTAATGCGCTGCGGAATTTTGCTGGCCTTGGTTTCGGTCGCCTACGCGTGGTGCCGCTGGGGTTGGGCGCAACGCGGCTTCAGCCCGATCATTCAGCTTGGCAACACTTCTTTGCTGGTCTACTGGGCGCACATCGAATTTGTATACGGGCGGTTCTCCATCTTGCCGAAAGGGCAGTGCAGCCTTCTGAAGGCCACGGCGGGATTGCTGATCATTTTCGCAGCGATGGTGGCCTTATCGGTATTCCGCACGCGATGGAAAAAACGCCGCGCTACGGTCTTGCAGTCGAGCCAGCCGCCGGCTGCTGCTGCGACGGCGGAATCCGGATAATAATTTCGCCGGGTTTTGCGCGTTGAAGGTCTTCGCGCGCGATTTTCTCGATGAGCCGCGGATCGGTCTTCAGCGCCCGTACCTGATCGCCAAGCTCCGCGTTCTCTTTATCCAAGCGAGCCAGATCCTTCTTGACGCGATCGATTTCGGTCTGCGTGCGCCGCATAGCAATGAAGCCGTGCGGCCCAAAAACGTCGTGAACCACAAGCGCCAGAACGAAGAGGCCCAAAATCGTGCGGCCATGCCGTTCCAGAAATGCGCCGAGCCCAGTCTTCGGTTCTGGCTGTTTTAGTTTTTTAGTACCCACTCAGTAGCCTCGCGTGCCAGGCGCGCCGAAGCAGCCGCAGTCTCCGCTTCAACGTAAAGGCGAAGCAGTGGTTCTGTGCCAGAGAGACGCAGCAGCATCCACGTGCCGTCATCGAAGACAAATTTTGCGCCGTCCGTGCGGTCAATGGAAACAACTTTTCGTCCCAGCAGTGTCGAAGCATCCACGGCGACCTTCTTCACCGCGTTTGCCTTCTGTTCGTCGCTGAGATGAAGATTTTCACGCAACGGCCAAAACTCTCGCCCAATCTTCTTGAACAGTTGCTGAATCTGCTCTTTTATGGAAGCGCCGCGAGCCGCGAGCATTTCCGCCACGAGCAAGCAGGCAAGGATTCCATCTTTCTCCGGAACGTGGCCGCGAATCGTAAGCCCCGCGCTTTCCTCGCCGCCCAGCGCAATTTTGTCTTCGCGAATGAGCTGCCCGATGTATTTGAATCCCACCGGAGTCTGGAACGTTTTCTGGCCATGAACTTTCGCTGCGGCGTCGATCATTTGCGAGGTGGCGACGCTGCGGGCTGCGGGCATTTTCCAGTTGCGTGTTTCGACGAGATAGTCGTAGACGAGCGCAAGAATTTGATTCGGGGAAACCCAGGTGCCGTCGCGATCGATTATGCCGAAGCGGTCGGCGTCGCCATCCGTGGCCAGGCCGGCGGCAGCGTTCGAATCGGTTACGGCTTTGCGGAGCGGCGCGAGATTTTCTTCAGAGACGTCGGGGCCGGTGCCGTCGAAAAGGCAATCGCGATCGGTGCGCAGCCCTTGCACGGAGACGCCGTGATCCACGAGAGCACGATCGAGATAGCCCGCGCCGCAGCCGTGCAGCGCGTCGACGACGAATTTAGATTTGTTCTTGCGAAGGACGTCGAAGCGGACCAGTTCTTCCAGGCGCTTGAGGTAGGTGTCGCGCAGATTCACCGTTTCGCCTTTTCCGTCTTTCGCGGCGTGCGAGGGTGCGGCGTGCGTGAACGGCTGCAGGCCGTCTTTTTCGACTATCTTTGCTACGCGCGCTTCGATGTCCTTGGTGACTTCAGGAAGAGCGGGACCGGCGTCGGCGGAAGAAAATTTCAGGCCGTGATATTGCGCGGGGTTGTGGCTGGCCGTGAAGTTGACCGCGCCGTCGAGTTTGCGGCGCGTGATTTCGTAAGCGATGGCGGGCGTGGGAGTGAATGTTTCGCAGAGCAGCGTGTGGATTTTGTGTTGCTGTAGAATCTCGACGGCAAGCTGCGAGAATTCTTCGGAGTAGAAGCGGGTGTCGTAGCCCACCAAAACCGCGGGATTTTTGGTTTTGGCGTTGATGTGGCCGGCGATGGCGGTTACCGCGAGGCGAACGGCAGCGAACGTAAAGTCGTCCGCGATGATGCCGCGCCAGCCAGAGGTGCCGAACTTGATGGGAGAGGCAATCTTTGGTGACGCGCTCATGGCTGGGTATTCTACGCGTTCGGGCATCGTACATAAAGATGAGTGTGAGAGGGAAAAGGACGGCACTCGACGGAGCTTGGAAGAGGAAAAAATAACGAGCCTTTCGCGGCTCGGGGTAAGACGCGCAGAGGATGTTGAGGGCAGAGAAGAGAAATGCGGAACACAGAGGGCACAGAGTTTGGACACAGAGGTCACGGAGAAGAGGCATGATTCGGAATGGCGGGCGACATCGGGTTGTGTTGGTTACGTGCGGGTCGATTGCGGAGGCGCGAAGAATCGGGCGCGCGGTTGTGGAGCGCAAGCTAGCGGCCTGCGCGAATATTGTTTCACGCGTCGAGTCGATTTACCGATGGAAAGGGAAGGTGGAGCGGGCACGAGAAGTGTTGGTCATTATGAAGACCACAGCGACGCGGCTGCGCGAATTGGAAAGGGAAGTGAAGCGTCTGCACAGTTACGACGTGCCAGAATTCATCGTGCTGCCAATTGTGGCTGGCTCGCAGGAATATTTGAAATGGATTCAGGACAACGCCGCATGAGTCAGTTGTTACGGAATAGGGGTTATTTCATCCGGGGCCGCTGGCTCCGAACTTTTTTCAGCGCGTCTGCTAACGTGCCTTGGAACAACAGGCTCTTGGATTCCTGCGCGGCACGGCTTGCCCTCGGCAAAGATGTCTGGGGGTCCGCATGCTGGCAAGTCAATTCCGGATTTGTCCATACGTTGCCGGGATCCCGCGCGAACGTCGCCATGATCCACTTTCCATCGGTTGAGATGGTCGCGATGAATGGCTCATCTACCGGACGTGACTTGTTGTACCAGGTTATTCCGTCTGGCTGCTTTTCTACCCGGCTCGTATCGACTGGCCAGGAGAACGGGACGCGAAAGCGATTTGGCAGCCACTCGCGAAGCGGCATGGTTAGGCGGGCCGGTGTCTCGGAGGCGAGCAGATCGAAGCCGTTGGCGTGGTGGACGTAGGTTCGTTCCAGGCGGATATCCCGGAGAAGTTCCGTCGCCATGCGCGGATCCGTGACCGCTTGGATGAGGTCGTAGGCAGGGCCCGAGCTGCTGGAAAATTCGTAGTTGTAACGCACGCCGTCTTCCTCTAGCGTGGCGCGCGCCGTCAGAAGGATCCCTGCCAGCGGCATCTGGTATTCGAGGCTCATTCCGTTCAGGCGCCACAGCGGCCGCTGTTCTTGGCGACCCGGACGAAAAAGATATAGATGCTGCGCCTCCGCGCCGTGTGGACGTGCAGTCACGTGTTCGGGGAAAAGCACCTCGATACCGGGATCGGAGGCCGGCTGGCCGGGGAGCAAAATCTTGAGCGAGGGCTCGGTATTCTCTTGGTCCACCTGCAGGTGTACGCCAGCGCGGTTGGTAACAACAAGTTCCTGCGCCTTCGCGCCCGGAGCCACGGAGAGTACTGTTGTGGCGCACAGAAAAAGCAGGTGAACTCTCGAGACACTCATAAGCCGCGATTCTTACTTCAAATCTAAACTAGACGTAAAGCAGGGCCTGGTCCAGGTCGGCGATTATGTCTTCCACGTCTTCGATGCCGACGGAGAGGCGGACTAAACCTTCGGTGATGCCGACCCGTTCGCGGACTTCGACGGGCATGGAGGCGTGGGTCATCAGCGCGGGCAGCGAGATTAGCGTTTCGACGCCGCCGAGGCTCTCGGCCAGCGAGCAAAGTTTGACCTGGTTGAGAAAACGCCGGGCGGCGTCCAGCGAGCCGAGATCAAAGGCGAGCATGGCGCCCGGACCCCGCTGCTGCTTGCGAGCGATGTCATGCTGCGGATGCGTTGGCAAACCGGGATAGTGCACCTTTTTCACTTTCGGATGCGCATCGAGATGACGGGCCACAGCGATGCCGTTGGCATTGTGTTGCAGCATGCGCACGGCGAGTGTTTTTAGCCCGCGAGACACCAGGAAACAATCCATAGGGGCTAGTCCGCTGCCCGCGGAGCGCTGGATGAAATAGATCTTCTCAGCATCTTCTGGGCGAGTGAGGACGGCAGCGCCACCGGTCGAGTCGCTGTGGCCATTGAGATATTTGGTCATGGAATGGACGACGATGTGCGCGCCAAGTTCGATAGGGCGCTGCAAGTACGGGCTGAGGAACGTGTTGTCGACGACCATGGTGATGCCGCGTTCGGTGGCGAGCTTGCTGAGGGCGGCAAGGTCAGATACGCGCAACGTGGGATTGGTCGGAGTTTCCACGTAAAGCATTTTTGTATTGGGACGGAGAGCGCCGAGCACGGCGTCCTGCGACGATGTGTCAACAAAGGTGAATTCCAGGCCGAAATGCACGAGGAGTTGTGTGGAGAGCCGGAAGACTCCGCCGTACACAGCTTCCGAAATTACGGCGTGATCACCCGGACGAAGAAGGCGGAAAACGGCGTCAATCGCGGCCATCCCGGAAGTAAATACGTATGCGCTCTGGCCGCCTTCCAGTTTCGCGACGGTGCGCTCGAGAGCCTGGCGATTGGGATGCTTGGTGCGCGCGTAGTCGAAGCCCTTGTCTTTACCAAGCTCCGTCTGCACATATGTGGAAGTCTGGTAGATGGGCGCGACAATAGCGCCGGTAGCGGGATCAGGCTCCTGTCCCACATGAATCGCGTTGGTGGCGAAACCCATAGATGCTCCCTTGCAAGCTGGCTGCGGAGCGGTGAAAAACGGCGCGTGCCCAATTCGTGCGCGCTCGATGCTCCGAAGTTAATGTACGGAATCTCGGGAGACAGCCGCAATGTCTGACGACCGCTGTTTCCTGCCGAGTAGATTGAGAAAAGGTACAGGAGCATAGAGCGCCAGTCAATGCGCGCGGGAGAAATGCAGCAAGTCGGTTTCCGGTTAGTTCCTCCGGCCCATGCTCCAAGGAAGCACGCGGTAACGTACGGCGTACGGAGAAAAGCTGGCATCGAACCGACCAGAGGGGTACTTGACCTGCGCGGCGAGTGCGTAGAGGATAGATTGTGTTCCCATATGAAACTGCGAATCCAAATGTGCTGGTCAGTTCTGATCGTGGCGCTTGCCTTGGCTGGGAGCTTGTGGGCGCAGAGCGCGCAAGATTCGGACGCCAAGGCGCACACCGGAAAGTCCGATCCCGTGTCACGCGTGACGATCGAAGTGTCTGGCGGCGAGCAGGGTGCGCCGGTGGAGAACGCCAGCGTATATTTGAAGTACGTGGAAGAGCGCAAGCTGAAGAAAGATAAAAAGGTAGAGCTGAATGTTAAGACCAATCGCGATGGAACCGCGCACATCCCGGAAGCGCCAACGGGACGAGTATTGGTTCAAGTTGTCGCGGAGGGCTGGAAAACGTACGGGCGATGGTACGACATAACCGAGACGAAGCAAACAATTAAAGTGCGTTTGGAAAAGCCGCCGCGTTGGTACTGAACATTAGCTTTCGGAGTATAGAGTTTTCCGGAACTAACCGCTCCACACAATCAAGGGCGCGGGTAAACCGCGAGCGCAATGTTTCTCCCTGGGACTTCCGAAAAGCACGGCGCAGCGTTGCCCAGAAATTGTGCAAACCGTATCAGACTACTGAGAACTGTGTAGTTAGACCTAGGAAACGTGCGCTTTTCCACAAGCTTATCAACACTTGTGTTGAAAACTTAATCTCACAGAAATATTTGACGCGCAATTCGGCACGACTGTTGCTGTGCCACGAAACTCACCTCTCTTTGACCCTTTCGAAACCGCAGTGATAGAGTAGGCTCGGAATCTCACCATGAATGAGACATTCGACGGACCTTTTTCCCTGGTGCAAATGTTCTGGGGCAACATCGCGGCGCGGCCGCTGCGCTCTTTGCTGAGCGTGCTTGCCATCGCCATCCAGGTCATTCTCGTTCTGATGATCGTTGGTCTCACCTCCGGAGTAATTTCCGAATGGGGAAAGCGCCAGGAAGGCGTGGGCGCGGATATTTTGGTCCAGCCGCCGAACGCACCTATTTTCTTTGCATTCTCGAGCGCGGTAATGGCGGAGAGCCTGGGCGACCAGATCGAAGTGCTGCCCGACGTGGACGTTGTGGCCCCCACCGTGATTCTCAACGAGCCGAAGAATTTCATAATGGTCTATGGAATCGACTACAAGCGCTTCAACGCGCTGAGCCGCGGATTTTTGTATCGCAGCGGGCGGGCGTTCCAGGCGCCGGATGAGGTCTTGGCGGACGATATCATCGCGCAACAAAAGCACTTAAAGGTCGGCGACCACATCACGCTGTTGAACCACGGATTTGTGGTTTGCGGGATTGTGGCGCACGGCAAGGGCGCGCGCTTCTTCATCCCGTTTCGAACCGCGCAGGAGATTGCCGGGGTAGAGAACCGAGTTTCCATGTTTTACGTGCGCAGCAAGGGAGACACGGAGAAGGCCCGCACGGAAATCTTGCGGCTAAATCCGAAGAACCGGGTGAGATCCACTTCAGAGTACGTGACGCTGATGAGTTCATCCAATCTGCCGGAGTTGCGGCCGTTTATTCGCTCGATGGTGGGGCTGGGAATCGTGATCAGCTTCCTGGTCGTGCTGCTGAATATGCACACGATGGTGATGGAGCGAACGCGCGAAGTCGGCATTTTAAAGGCGCTGGGATTCTCGCGCTTTGACGTTGTGCGTATGCTGCTGGGCGAAATGTTGGTGCTGACACTCCTGGGTAGCGGTTTGGGAATCGCGCTCACGTTTCTGACTCAGGCAATTTTGAAGGAGACCAGCCCGAGCTTGATGATTCTTATTTCGGGAGGCTGGATTTTCAAGGCGATTATTCTGGCGGTGGTAGGCGCGGCCCTAGGCGCGGCGTATCCGGCGCTTCGCGCGGCGAGTTACGATCCGGTGGTGGCGCTGGCCTATGAATAGTAGCGGCTTGCCTATACGTAGCGCAGGATGCGGATGACGTTCCCGCCCGAGAAACCAACGACCAACAAGCATTATATCGCGCGCATCCTGGAGCGCCGGGACTTCTCGGAAGATCTCTGGGCGATCCGTGTCGATCCGGGCGGGCCGTTTTCGTTCAAGGCCGGCCAGTATGCGACGCTCGGCGTGGACCACGAAGGAAAGCGCATCGAGCGCGCGTATTCCATTGTTTCTTCGCCGTACGAGGAAGGCTTGGAGTTTTTCCTGGAGTTGGTGCCCCAAGGCGAGCTGACGCCGAAGCTGTACAACTTGAAAAAGGGCGACACGATGCTGTGCCGCAAAATCGCAAAGGGGCGCTTCACGCTCGATTTGCGCAGCGGAAGAACGAATCATCTTCTATTGGCAACGGTGACCGGAGTCGCGCCCTTCGTGAGCTATGTCCGGACGCTCTATAAGGACTGGAAGGCCGGGAACAGCCCGATGCCGGGGAATCACAAGCTCTACTGCATACAAGGCGGCAGCCGCTCTTGGGAATTCGGGTACCGCGAAGAAATGGAACGGTATGCGGCGGAAGTGCCCTGGCTGAAATTTGTTGCCACCATCAGCCGGCCGTGGGAAGACGCGGCGTGGACCGGGGAAACCGGACGTGTGGATGATCTGGTGCGAAAATACGTATCGGAATGGGGTCTAAAGCCTGCGGAAACCACCGGTTACTTGTGTGGACACCCGAACATGATTGAGAACGGGCGGGGCATCCTGCAGCGCGCGGGCTGGCAGAAGGGCTCCATGTTTGAAGAGGTCTACTTTATTCCGGGTAAAGAGGTCGCGACGGGATAGGCTATGACGGACTGGGCCTAAACCGCAGGACCTTGCGCTTCGAGCTGCCTCGATACGTCTTCTATCATTGCCAGCGGACACGCGACGTGGACCGTCTCGTCTGGCGCGTTGACGTCAATGAGCAATCTACCGTTGTGAGTGCGAATGCGGACGTGTTGATTAGCGTCTTCGACCTCCACTAACTCCGCGTCCGGATACTTTTTCAGTTCTTTGCTCAAGGCTCGCACTGTGGGGAGCCAGGGACCGGCCTGTGCGACGGCGCGGTGGAGATGGCGGCTGGGGACTAGATGCATGGCCATGGGCACGATCGCTGCGGGCACCCAGACGTGAACGTGCCGGCCATCAATGTGATCTTCGTCGACGCGCATTATGCCTTCGTGGAAGGTGTAAGCGCCCGCTACTGCGGCGGTGCCAAAGAATCCCAAGGCAATCTTCGCTAACAACATGTGATCCCCCAGTTGCTATTGTGCGCGAATGGCATCCGCGCGCCCTGATTAGTCCGAAACGTTTTTGGAATCGAGCCAGACGCGTACCGTGTTCTCCTGGTCCTTCACCGAGACCAGTTCGGTATCTCCCTGGGAAGAGAGCGCGCGGAGTCCGGCGACGAGGTCCAGCTCATCCTTGCCGCCAGAGAGAAGTGCGTCCACTACGCGCATCGGGACCTTTACTTCGACTTCAGATTTCTTCGGGTGGTTCTTCTCAAAAACATGAACGAAGAGAGTGCCATTGTGTTTGGCGACGCGGACGTCCGACTCTTTATTTTGAACGGTGACGAACTCGCCGTCCTTGGATGTGCGTACGGCGTCAAGTAGCGCCCGCAAATCGACACCATGGCAATCAATGTCATTGAGCCGGACACGGCCACTGTGCAGTCGATCCTTATTGATGGTGGGCAGAACTTTTTCGGCCAGTTCCAAAGGAACGTTCACGCGGACGGTCTCTTCGTTCCGGTCGGGATTGGTGACGCGGACGTGCAGCCAGCGATCATGGCTGGATGCCAGGACGGTCTGGCCGGAGCTGCTGGGAGGTGAGGTTTGGGCGTCGCTAGCTGGTGCGAGCAGCAGGATCGAACCCAAGACGGGTGCGGCGATGCTAAGCACAACCTTTTCAATGAGTCGAGAGGTTTGCAAGCCCATAGCGACGTTATCTCCTTCCGCGCCGGGACATTGTCTGCGTCATCGAGGGGGCCGCTCCCCGGCGGGTCCTTGCGTTGATATACGAGGGACACAGTAGAAATGTTTCCGGAAATGTTGCGCTCTCCATGGCGAACTCAGGCTCCCATCGCGTCGGCGTAACTTGTTTGGCGCGCGCTTCTAAGGATTTCCGCAACCGGCTGTAAATTCTTAACTGGATTGTTAATAGGCTGTCACGCGTCTAGCTTATTGACAGCGAAGGGCCCTGGAAAACAGGACCGACGGACCGTGAACGCAGTCCCACCGACTCTCCACGATGCGCTGCTTCTTGCCAGGGTTTTTTCCGAAAAAAGTGATCTCGCCGACACACTCCTATTGTCGTCGACGCTCATCAAAGTTGTGATTTGGGATGTCCTCGAACAGGTGGTGCGAATTACAAAAGGGCCGCGCGAAGAGCGCCACGGTTCGAGGAGAAGGAAGAATGCAGTCGCACAGGTCAGGCAAGTGTCAAGAATTCTTGAAATCAAGATGTTGCGAACTCGGGTGCTTGCTGTTGGCAGTTGGGTTCGGTGTCCCGCAAGCGCGCGCGCAGTTCTCTTTGAATCGCGAGAACGGAGCGCGAAGCACCGTGGCGGGTTCGGTGATGATAGACGGCGATGCGCAGCCCGCGGCGCGTGTACGGGTGGACGTAAAGCCGCTGACCGGGGGCGCGATAGTCACCACGTTTACGGATTCCAGCGGACGGTTTGAAGCGCCGGCCACGGGCTCGGGTGCGGTGATTGTGGCGGTGCAAGAGCAGGGTTATGAGCCGGTGGAGCAGCGGGTTGATGTCGGCTTTGAGGGAAGCGCGCCGGGCGTAATCATCACACTTCGTAAAGCAAGAACAACTCCAGTTGAGCGAGAAGGATCCTCGGGCTACACCGTCTCGGTGCACGATCTAAAGGTGCCGGGAAAGGCGCGTCACGAATACACGAAGGGCGTAGAGCGTTTGCACAAGAACGATGCCCAGGGAAGTCTGGAACATTTCAAGGAGGCGACGAATGCTTTCCCAAATTACTATGAGGCTTATTACCAGATTGGTCTGGCTAACCTGGAGCTGCGCCGCGGGAATGAGGCAGAGCAAGCTTTGCAGAGGTCGATAGACTTGAGCGGAGGCGGATACGCGGAGCCGCAGTTTGCGCTGGGAGCGCTGCTGTGCGACCGGCAGTCGTACACGGAAGCCGAGCGCGTGTTGCGCAGGGCGATCGATGTGGACGCCAACTCCTGGAAGGGACATCTCTTCCTGGGCCAGGCGCTGTTTGGGCAGAACAAGTTGGCGGAGGCGGAGAAGAGCGCGCGCGAAGTCCTGCTGCGGAAGTCGGACGTGCCGTCTACGTATGTCCTGCTGGCCAACATTCACATACGTCGCCACGAGTACATTTCCGGAATAAAGGATTTGGACACCTTCTTGAGCATGAAGCCACAAGGGCCGACGAGCGATCAGGCACGCGAGGTGCGTGCCGCCGCGCAAAAAATTGCGGCCCGCTTGGAACACACCGTTACCGTGCCGCAATTTGTGTATTAGGAGCCTACTGAGGCCAGCTATCACTGCGCTTTCACCGCGGGTCTTGACTATAATCTGAATCAATCTGTGACTTCCAAAAACAAGCGAAAAATCCAGCGCTCTGAGAACCGACAAGTGGCAACCTGAGCAGGTAAGCTCATCATCCCACGTCGAGAAACTAGTGCAGCATATCTCGTAAGCCTTGTGAGGAGGATGATTTGCGAACGCGATGGTCATTGGTGGGGATTGCTTGCTTGGCGATGGCGACATTGGGCCGGACGCAGGGCACGGAGGGGAACGACGCCGGAGCCGTGACTCGCCGACCCAAGTCAAAATGAGAAGGTCGAAAAGAATGTCGACCAGGTGATCGATTTCGTTGCGGTTGAAGCAGGCACCTACGAAATCAGGTGCGCGAAACTATGCGGAATGGGCCACGGCCGCATGAAAGGAAAACTGATCGTCGAAGAATTAGTTCATCGCAAGGCCGCACCGCTGCCAGTTACAACGACGCTAGTTTCTTAATAGAAAGAGCAAGGACGTTATCGCTGCTACGGCCGATATCGTCACTACAAACACCCGATGTCCCCAGGTGGGAGCGAAGCTTTGTGGCTCCCTAGTTGTGAAGTGACCATGGGCAGTGAAGCTCTTCGCCTTTAGTCCGTAGATTACCCCAACGCCCGCAATCAAGCCGAGCCATGACGAAATCATTGTTCGTGGTCCAATGATTTCCAATGCCGAGACAAGTGGAGGCATTGGTTGCTCTCCTAAATTGGTTTTGTCCACCCGCGCGCCAATACGGAGATTGGCGTTCCCGGGCTACGTCGGAAGCCACTTTAGGAACGTCGCGGCTAGCGGCGGTAACGTTAGGCTGATGCTGTGTTGGCGGCCCATGTGGGGGATTGGGGCGGATTGGGCGCCGCCCATGTTGCCTGCGTTGGAGCCGCCGTATGTGGCGGAGTCTGTGTTCAGGGCTTCCTGGTAGAAGCCGGGTTGGGGAACGCCTACGCGGTAGTTGGGGCGAACTACGGGCGTTGCGTTCAGGACTACTACGAACAGGTCTTGGGGATTCTTGCCTCGGCGCATGAAGCTGAAGACGGAGTTGTCGGCGTCGTTGCAGTCGATCCACTCGAAGCCACGCCAATCGAAATCGACCTCGTGTAGAGCAGGCTCGGCGGCGTAGAGCTTGTTCAGGTCCGTAATCAGGCGCTGCATTCCTCGGTGCGAATCATATTGAAGCAGATGCCATTCCAGGCTTGTGGCTTCATTGAATTCGCTGCGCTGCGCAAATTCCTGGCCCATGAAGAGGAGTTTTTTTCCAGGGTGGCCATACTGGTACGCGTAGAGAAGGCGCAGATTGGCGAATTGCTGCCACATGTCGCCGGGCATTTTGTGGAGGAGCGAGTTTTTGCCGTGGACGACTTCGTCGTGGGAGAAAGGGAGAAGGAAATTTTCGGTGAAGGCGTAGAGGAGAGAAAAAGTGAGTTTGTTGTGTTCGTATTTGCGGTGGACGGGGTCGTGGGAAAAATATTTTAGCGTGTCGTTCATCCAGCCCATGTTCCATTTGAAGCTGAAACCGAGACCGCCGAGATAGATGGGGCGCGAGACGGCAGGCCAGGAAGTGGATTCCTCGGCGATGGTGAGAACGCCGGGGAATTTGCCGTGAGCCACTTCGTTCATGCGCTTGATGAAATCAATGGCGTGGAGATTTTCGCGGCCGCCGAATTGATTGGGGACCCACTCGCCGGGTTTGCGCGAATAGTCGAGGTAGAGCATGGAAGCGACGGCGTCCACGCGAAGGCCGTCGATGTGGTATTTGTCGAGCCAGAAGAGGGCGTTGGAGATTAAATAATTTTGAACTTCGTTGCGGCCGTAATTGTAGACAAGCGTGCCCCAGTCGGGATGCGCGCCCTGGCGCGGGTCGGAGTGCTCGTAGAGATGCGTGCCGTCGAATTGGGCGAGGCCGTGAGTGTCGCGCGGGAAATGCGCAGGCGTCCAATCGAGAATGACGCCGAGGCCGGCGTGGTGACAGCGATCCACAAATTCCATGAATTCCGCGGGAGTACCGTAGCGGCTGGTGGCGGCAAAGTAGCCGAGAGTCTGGTAGCCCCAGGAGCCGTCGAAAGGATGCTCCATGATGGGGAGCAGTTCGATGTGCGTGTAGCCGAG